>ERZ808286.323-NODE-323-length-34007-cov-5.704112_pt1 | contig 34007 bp, 45 predicted proteins | sample MGYA00521276_ERZ808286 | MGnify/ENA primary metagenome ERZ808286 (study PRJEB31516, sample SAMN03275607) | gut metagenome | biome: mammalia-associated habitat; material: feces | host: Papio cynocephalus | place: Kenya | collected 2012-08-01 ... | reverse complement strand
ATTACTTCTGCGAATTTTATATTCTTGTTTTTAGTTTCTTTCTTTACTTTGTCCGCCAGCATACTATGTCGGCAGCCTTTTATCCAAGACCGCAGGTTGATAAAACCCTTTGTTTCGCCATATTCAATATTGGCATCGCGCCACTCGGCATACTGGTCGTATGTGAAATGCGGTGTCTGGAGGATGATCACCATTTCTTCGGGCGTGAGGAAGTCGGCATCATCAAAATCGCATATACCGCCTTTTTCGTCTCCTACCCAGTACCAGGAGCGCGAGTCGTCAAACAAACGGTGGTTCACCTGTCGGGCGAGCTCGTCGCAGGACTTCTCGAAAGCTGCAATAGCCATCTGGGGAGTTGTTTTCTTTTCTTTCTGCATAATCATCTTTTATTTTAACATCGAATGAAAGAATGATTTTTTAGAACATCAGATAAAACAGATAAAACAGATGAAGCCGTTTTATTGAACGAAACATCTTTCATCTGTTCCATCCGTTAAATCTGATGTCGATTTGAATGAAATGATTTCATCTGTTCCATCCGTTAAATCTGATGCTTGAATAAGTTCATTCGATGATTTTATTATTGTTGTCAATAGAAGCGTGCGCCGGGAGTCTCGATGTCGTCCATCGTCTTCACCTTGTGCCACTTCTTGCGCTTCGGGGCCTTGCCGTAGACATACGACACGGAGAGATACTTGGCACACGCCACATGAAAAGGCGACAAATCGTGCTGGTACATCTCCGAACTTTGCTCTCGGCAGGTGCATCCGCCGTGGTCATACGACACGCAACGGGCGCAGGTTGGGGGGGTATGTATATTCATATTACTGCTTAAAATTTTATTCATTCGTTGTATCTTCCTCGCCCTCCACTATCCGTAGTCCATGCTTGATGGCAGTAGCCTCCATGCGTGGCGAGCGGTGGGTCTGGCTGTCGTAGCACACCCATGACGTGTGGTCGGGATCGGCGAAGTAGTTGTGCTTGCGTATCATTTGACTCTTCTGCGACCCAGCCGTGCTGCTCAGTTTGTTGAGATTGATGCGCAGATTGGTTTTCTGTTCCAAGCCATAGAGCACACGCCGCCTTTCGCTCTCCCATAAATCCTTGTGGCGTTCACCACGTTTTGCCATCACCTTCTTGTATTTGCGGGGATTGTTCTTTTTGAGTTGTTTGAAAGGATGAAAACCCTCGGCACGCTTTCGCCGCGTTCCCTCAATGCAAGCATCCGAGGGGCGTTTGCCACGGAGCGAGTCGTAGTAACCGTTCTTCTCGCAAATCTTCTTCACGTCCTTGGCATGTTCGCGACGGATAGCCTTCATGTCCTTCTGCAAACCCAACTCACGGGCGAAGCGGTGGCAAGTGGCGTACGACAGACCGAACCATGTGCATATCCTACGGTTTGAGTGAATGGGGAACAGCTTGCAGAACTTCTCCTTCAGTTCACCCTCCAGGTAATACTCCATCGGTCCGGTGCCGTTGTGCGGTCGCGTCGGCACCTGCCACTTCGCCTTCTCCGTGGGCTTACGGAATATGCGGGTATTGTTAAAACTCATTTTTTGCTCTTTTTAGCCTACTATTTATCACTCGTATGATAGCACCTTTACTGATACGTAATAACTGCTGCTTGCTTACGGCGCAAATACCATTCACCAAATCAAGCTTGCCGCCATCGTCCGGCTGTTCATTCTTCCAACGGTTAAGGAGATTTATCGCCTTGCAGAAACACTGCATGGACAGATCTCTTTTTACGTAAAGATTGATAGAAGGTTTAATCTCAAGAATGACGCCAAGGATAAGCTCATACACGCCATTCAGATATTGCGCTTCCTCTTGCGAGATATGCAGCATGTGGGCGATGTCGCGAATATACTCACTGCGGAACTCATCAAGAGTGCCGTTTGCTTTCGCCACTATCATCTTGGCCTGCAACCGCTGGAACATATCCTCAAGCGGAAGAGAGATATACTTGTTGATAGAATCGCCGGTGCGTCTACCCATAGATGTCGTCTGCCGTTGCGAGCGTGTAAGCTGTTCATCATCGAGGACGGTCTTGATGTAATATGCCGTAGGACAATCCTTGTGCTGAAAACCGCGACCGATAGCATGGCTGATGCGAATATCCCATTTGTTGTTTTTCGGGTCAGTACAATAAATGGTGTTGGCGTGATTGTCGGCGATGAACTGTAGGAAGGTTTTTAACCCATTCCACTGATAGATGCCGCGCTCACAGAGCCGCTCGAAGAAGTGGCTGTCGTAACAGACGAAACCCGGCTTCATGTCCTTCTCTCCTGCTACCGGCTGATTCATCTTGAAGAATATTCCTCCGTAGGGTTGAGTGAGCCAATAGCAAAAAGCATAGTGGCAGGTGTGCACATAGCCGTGGTCGAAGACGGTGTGCTCGAATACACACCACTTGTTGCCATCGGGCATTTCCATGTAGAAATCGTCATGCACACTGCTCTTCTCTGTGCGCAAAGCCGTTTGCAGGAACTCATCCTGTTTGCGATCGTAAGCCTTCAGCCCTCCGTGATACCGAACGTAGGCTGCCGAAGCCATCGGCCACTCCCTTACGAGAGTGTCGATGACTTGTTGCGGTGGTGTACTTAGGTTCAGTTTCATTTTCTTGCAGATTGAGGTATCAACGGCAGACGCTGCGTGTGGTGCAGGGCGTATTCGTACAATTCATTGCAGAACTTAATGCCGGATGATGACGTGAGCCATTCAGGAGAAAGGAGATTGGGCAGTCCGATACGGAAGCATGTCTCCTTCTTGATGGACGTGATATTGTTTCGGCGTGCCAGTTCCGACATGTTGCGGAACGAGCCTTGCTGCTGATAGAGCTTGGCAAGTTCGTAGATGTACTTGGCGAAGCGGTCGTTGCGCGAAAGGAACACACAGCGCACCTGCACTTCGGGTTCCTGCTCCGGCTCATTATCTCCGTCGTTTTCTTCGGGACAGATGTTTACCGTTACCTTGCCGTCCTCAGCCTTGAACTCGTACCCCTGGGCGATGAGCTCGGCAAAAAGCCAAGCCATCTCCAGTTTGTCGGCGCGACGGAGGGTTTTGTCTGTAGGAACGTTGTCCCACTCCCAGATACGGCTCTCCTCATCCTTGCGACCGCGGAAATTCAGGCAGACGCTAAACTCATCCTCGTTCATCATCACGGCAATGCTGGTACACTTGCTCTCGTTGTTCCAAGCCACGATGTCGCCCTCACGAGGTATATACATTCCCTTACTCATGGTCGGAGGCTATTGTTATACTTACCAGATAAGTGCCATCCTTGCGACGCTTGATGTCGGAGGTAATGTCGGAAACATCGACGCCTTTTATACCCTTCATTACACTGCGGGTAATACGGACAGCCATACGCTTCAGGTATTTCTCAGAGACCTCTCTGTTCTCTGCCTTGGCAAGTGCTAACTCTGCCATGCTCACCCGATGGAAAATGGCATCTATCTTCTCGCACGCCTTGCTTATCTCCTCGTTGTTAGACTCTCGGGTATTCTGACATTCCGAAGACTGCCCTCCGAATTTATTGAAGGCTTTCTTCATGTAATCGTCGATTATCTCATGTGCGGCTTCTATTGCCTCCTGTGCCTGATCGACATTCATTGCAATGTCTGCCTTTGCAAGTGTATCGAAAACTGAAGCGGCTATCTTTGCCGCGATTGCCAATGTTGCTTTACTGTAATTCTTGTGCATAGTTGTAAATATTTGAAGTTAAACCTGTTCTTTTATCTCGGGTATCTCACAGTCAAGTTTCAGCGATCCGTCCTCCTCAAAGTGGAAGTCGAAGCGAATGTCATCGACATTACACTTGCCTTCGAGCGCATTCTTCAGACAGCCAAGGACGCAGCGGCGCACATGGTGCATCATCTGGGCATCAACGGGATGCTTGGTCTTGGGTGTGAACGTGGCGTTGAAACGCTGGCGCAGTTCCAACTTGCGCTCCTCGTACATATCGTTGGTCTTGCGGCACTGCTGATGATACATTTCATATTCCGCTCCGAGCCGTTTGCTTTCTGCACGCAACTCAGCCACCTTCTTGTTGATGTTGGCTTTCTCTGCCACAATAGACTGCAACCGGTCGTTGAACGGTTGTGCAGCCTTGCGCTGCTCTACATTGATTGCGTTCATGCGCTCGTCAAACTCCATTCGGGTCATTTGCTTTTCCATATCTCTACAAAGTATTAAAGGGTTGTTGTTACTTGGTTATTTCTTTCTTTACCTCACGCGCAGTGAAATCGGCTGATGCCTCATTCACTTCGGCTTGCGTGCCTATCTCCTGGTCTATCATGTCGCGGACGCGGACGAGAAACTCCTGCTCAAATCGGCGTGCCTTGCGGTGGGCGATGCTGCGGAGAGTGGCGCGAAGTGTGCTCACGGCTTGCTCAATCTCCTGCGCTTCCTGACGTTTCTCTTTCTGGTTCATCGCTTCTCCACTTTTTTAATGCTGTCCTCAATATAGCCATATACAGCCCTGCACCATTCGTCAGCCGTCTTGCCGTTTTGACGCTGAGTGAAGGTCATCAGATTTATCAATGTCGTATAGACACCAATATTGTAACTGTTGCGGTTGCTCTCGACAGTTTCCTCTCTCGTATCACCGTCAAGCAGATGAATGAGCCATGTCTTAATTTTCTTCTTCATAATTTCTTTTCTTTACGAAACCATACACACGGCAAAGCGCATACGGCATAACGATGTAAAATAGTAATGCTCCGACGATAATCTTCATTGCTGGTTAATCCTCCTTAGTAATCATCATCTTCATCATCGTTGCTAAACAATATACAGGCAAAAGCCATGAGCGATATGAGCAAGACGATTATCGCAAGTGTTACAAAAAACGCATTCATTTCGCTTCCTCCTCTTGATTGGTTAGGTTATGCTTAATGTCGTCATACATCGCCATTTCCACCTGCTTGCCGTCGTAGTGGCCAAGGGCAAGGAGCTGTCCGTTCTCTTCGGTAGCCGCCTTAGTGGACGGAGCATTGGCACGGATTACCATAATGTCGAACTCTTTTATCATTCCCGGAAATAGTTCTACGGGTAGCACACCCAGTCGGGATCGGGCATTCTGGCGTATGCGCTGAATGTCGGCTTTCGACAGGTTGCCTTCTTTCTGCTGCGCCTCACGCACTGCCTGGGCTTCAAAGTCAACGCGCGTCTGGTCGTAGGCATCGCGAATGAGCCGGAAGTTCTGCCAGTTGGCGGCATGATTGAGGAAACGCTTAAAGGCTTCCTCTCCCTGTGCCATCTGCACCACGGCAAGCGACTCCTCTATCAGGAGTATCTTGTCTTTCACCTGCCAGTGTATCAGTCCGCGACGGTTGAACTCGGTGATGATAGCGAAGGCTTGGCTCAACTGCGTGAGCTCCTTCAGCTGCTTTTTCTTTTTTCGCTTAAATATATTCCACATAGTTGCTTGGTTTTATAAGAACAACAAATAACACTAACTGCACGAATGTTTTTACACCGAAAATCGTTTGAGATTTTGAAGAACATCAGATGAAACAGATGGAACAGATTTTTTCGTTTTGTTGAGCGAAAAGACATCTACTGTCTGTTTCATCTGCTAAATCTGATGTTCTTTCATGTTCGTGATATTCGTGTCATTTGTTGTTCCTTTTATTATTCGTTGTTTAATGCGTGATGAACCTTGTGCCATCCACCTCCAGCACCAGCACATCGTTCACCACCCTAATCTCTCCCGATGCCACGAACTGCACCTTGCGTTGATGTGTCAGCGTATTGACCGACAGACACACGCAGTTGCCCTCGTCCACATGGCCGGTCTTGGTGAGAAACCGGATGAAGAACGGCTTGCGCTCCACATGAGTGGCGGTCTGCGGATGTACATATCCCGTAACCTGCTGATTGGAGCGAGGGTCTATCCACTGCCATTTCTCCGTATAGGCGCGGAGGTTGGTGTAACTCTGTGTAGGTTTGGTATTCATACGGCTTTAGATGTTAGAGAATGAATAGTGATCCTTCGGTTCGTTGTCTTCCTTCTCGTCCTCCTTATATGGCGGAAACTTACAGTCGAGGAAACGGCACAAAGTCGGATGCTCTACTTTGCGCTTATCCTTGCGCACCTGCTGACGGTGGCGGAGCACGTCGGGCAGGAGAATGTTGCGGATAGGATTGCCCCAGTCGCAACCGTTGGATGAAAGGCAATGGCTGGGGTAGAACATCAGCGAATAACTCTCAAGCGACGAATAGGCATGGTCGAGCATCGCTCCGTTGATGGTCAGTGCCCTTTCCTTATTATACAGCACCATGTGCGATGTGGTGTCCGTCACGTCCTTGCTCTGCGTGTAGAGCACACGGCCTTGATAGTCGCCAAGAAACTTGCCCACTATCTCGGCGTTCTTCCGTGCTGTCGATAACACAAGGGCGGTTATCCATTTGCGCTCGAAACACTGGAGGAGAAAGCTCATCGTGTCGGGTGTCACGGCAGGCATCGCGAGCACCATCACATGAGGATCAACAAGCAGGTAGCTCACGGCGCGATAGAACTTCTCCATCGTCACGTCACCATGCGTGTAAAAGGTGAGCATACGCTGCGGAGCCTGCATCACAGCCTTGGGTAGTTTACGGTCCACACAGCAGGGTGGAATGAAAAGAAGTGTATCGTCCATCTTTATTTCTTTTATAGGTCATCAAATGACGCTAATGACACTAACTTGCGATAAAGGTTCGTTTCATTTGTGTCATTTGATGACGATTATATTTTTATTCGTTGATAACTATCGGCATAAGGAGTGTGAGCACCGAGGGCGACGGTTCGTCGGCGGTGAGCACGGCAGCGCGTGTCTTGTCGGAAAGTTCCATCCGGATGGTATCGCCCGGTATGGCATTGATGACCGACTGGAGGCGCACTCCGTTGAAACCGATATGGAAGCCGTCCTCACACTGCGCGTTCTGAAGCATCACCTGGTCGGAAGCCGAAAGCGAGAAGTCGATGTTGTCAGCAGACACCGTGAGGAACATGCCGTCCTTGCGGATTACCACACTGTTGTCGGACTCCGGCGAGAACAGAACCACACGCTTCACAATGGCAAGCATCTCCTTCTTGTCGAAGGTAACGAAGAACGGATTGCTGCGCGGAATAACCGAATTGTAGTTAGGGTATCTGCCTTCGAGCGACTTGCAGATATACTCAATGTCGCCTGACGAGAAACGGATGCTCTTGTTGTCGCTCTCAATAGTCAGTTCTTCACAGCCGGCAAAAGCGGCGAACGGCTTGAAGTATGACATGTGGAGCAGAATCTTTTCGGGTTCGCCGCCACGGAAGAAGTCATATCCGTTCTTGGCGGGGTCGTTGCCGAGGGTCTGCTTAAAGAGAGTGTGTCCGTCGGTGCCTACGAAATACACCGTCGAGCGGTCTTCGCTCACGTCGATGCACAGACTACTCAATACCGGACGTATCTCATCGCGCCCTACAAAGTCGCCTGCCTTGGCAAGTACATCGCCGAACAGCGACATCGGCAAGGCTATCTTTACGGCATCCTCTCCAGGTGCAGCCATGTGCGGATATTCGTCGGCATCAAGCCATGTGAGCTGTGCGTTACCCTCCTTCACATTGTTGCCATCGCCATGGCAATACTCAAGAATGAGGGCGTGAGCATCCTCAAAAGTGAAGTTCACGGTGCAGTCGGGCAGTGTGCCGAGGAACGGCATAATGTATTTGATGGGGAGCACCACCGACTTGAATGTACCCTCAACGAGGGTGAGCGGTGCCGGGATGGTAAGACGTGCCTCGGCGGAGGATGATGTAAAGAAGAACTTGCCAGCCTCGTGCTGGGTAAGCAGCACATTGTCGAGAATGGCTATCGTGTTCTTGCTGGCGATACAACGAGCCGTCTTCTGAAGGGCAGCGTTGAGCTCGCGGGATGATTTTGCTTGTAACTTCATTATTGTTTATTTCTTTTTAGTCATCAAATGAACCTAATGACACAAATGGTTTTCTGAACATCGAAAGGAACGAAAGCAGACAAAAATCTGTTCAATCTGTTTCTTCCGATGTTAAAGATTTTTCGTTTCTTTCGTTTCTTTCGATGTCGTTCTTTTATATTCGATTCATTTGTTTCATTCGATGACGATTAACTATTCTTGTTGATTGTTCGCAGATTAGAACGGCAGTTCGTCATCATCATACGTTTCTCCGTTGAAAGGATCACCCTGTCCTCCGTCTGCCGGTGGCACATACGCCGTGGCGTTTCCGGCTGCTGCATAAGCCTGTTGCGGATATGCCGTCTGTTGTGACTGCTGCTGTGGCTGATAAAGCATAGCCAGTCGTTTGTTCATGCGCTGACGGATGAGTTTGAAGAGATGCGTGTTCTCGTCCTTCGGGTCTTGGTTCACGAGGTCGGCATCACGTTCTTTGTTCTGCTCGCGCACCTGCTCCACGAGTTTAGGAAACTTGTCTACAACTGCCTTGATGTAGTCAGTAGAGAACGACATCTGCATCTCGTGTGTAGGCACATTCACGTTGCTGTCGCCACGCTCCTGAGCCGAGCGGCGCACGGCATTCTTGTATGCCTCATTGAGAGGCCAAATGTTCACACGCAGACCTGCTATCTGCTTTGTCGGGTCATTCTTCGATGTGGTCATGCGGATGTCGTTCACATCCACCGGCACACATACATAAGCCCTTGTCGGGTTCTTCTGGTCGATACCCGTAAACACCTGCGCTCCGTTCAGCGCAAGAAGGTCTAAACTTCCGTTGTAACTTGCCATAGTTGTTATTGTTAGTTGTTGTCTTGTACCTTAATCTTCAAATCTTCTCTCTGGATATACTCATTGCAGTATTCCGCAGGAACATAAGTGTGAGCGAAGAATTGCGTTGCACCCACCACACGAAGAGTTTCACGTTCGTTAAACACCGTGGCAAAATTCGACTTGATATAGTCAAAAACAATATTCTTAGCCGTAACAACGTCATAAGCCCAAACTACATAAATTTCTCCTTTATGAATGCCATCGGGGTGTTTCTGTTCGGGATCATACATCTCAGCATCGATGAAATTTGCCTTTACTTTGAAGGGTTCCTTTTTTGGAGCATCATTATCTACAGTGAGAGCCAGTTCTTCTTTCTCTATATCCTCTTTTGTTCTGCCGATAAAACGAATGTTGTTAAGAATTTCCACTTTAGTAATATAAAGCGCATCGAATAGAGATTTATCGCCAAAGACCTGCTCAAATGCTCCTTCGGCGTAATCGGCTGCAAGATCCATAGCATTACGCAAAGAATCAGAACGAACAATCAACACAGCATTATGTCCGTGATTATCGCGCACTGTTACCTTGACATGACCAATACGAGCCCACTCTGTCATTTCCTGAGCTCTTGGGCGACCATCCGTAACAGTAACCTCCTTAATACCCGCTTCTTGTAACTCGGCAATATTTTTCTCTTTGAGAGTAGTTCCGACTTCAAGAATGATTTCGGAACGTTCAATATCAACAGTCTCCTTTGTGTCTTCATCGACAAAAGTTTCACTCCAGGTTTTGCAAGCTCTTTTTGCGAGAGTCTTGCCCAATGCTTCTTCTACAGGTAAAACCTCTACCTTGTAGTCTTTGCGCAAAATTACATTCTCCATAAATTATATTTGATTAAATTCGTTTAGAACAGCGACATCTGAAAACTCTTCAGTACCTTGTCGCGTGCGTCATTGAAAAAGTTTTTCTTTATCTCGAAGCCGTATGCCTTACGACCTTTCTGAATGGCTGCGCGAAGTGTCGTGCCACTTCCTGCGCAAGGGTCTATCACCACATCATCGGGGTCGGTGAATATCTCTATCAGTCGTTCAAGCAACTGCACCGGCTTCTGTGTGGGGTGAACCTTGGGTGTGGCGCTATCGCGCGGCCAATCAAAACAGTTGAATATCATCTGTCCGTCATTGTTGAACTTCGGCAGTCTGTTTTTGTAGAGGATTAATCCATACTCGCAATTACCGACCACCTTCATGTTCGCCTTCAGCACTTGTGCCGAGAAGTTCTTGCGAAACACAAGCGGAATGTAGTGCATAAAGCCATACCGTTTGCCGAGGTCGATATAATAGTGCAACTGCTCGAAAGCGCAGAAGAGTATCATGCACGGAGCCTTGCTCTTCTTGCGTGAACCAGCCTTGCTGTTGCTCTCTGCCCCCCCCGATGGATTTTCTATCTCGTCATCAGTAACACCAGTCTTGGGTTCCTTGACGAGCATCTGTGAGCAGAAGTGCATGAACTCAGCCGGACGGAAATCCTTGTCGGTATCGAAGAACTCCTTGCCTGCCAGTTCGCTTTCTCCATTCTTGTTGTCGCCATCGTTATACCATGCCGGATTGCTGGCGTATGCGTTCTTGCCCAGATTGTAAGGCGGATCGGCAATAATCAGTTGGGCATGTGGTATGCCATAGGTCTTGAAATTCTGAAAATGGTCGTTGATTAAGCGACATCTTCCTTTGATAATCTCAGCCTCGTTGTTCATTTCAATCATAGTCTTTTTTTTTATAAGATATTAAAATGTTCAGAACGGCATATCCTCTTCCTTTATCTGGTTGACGGTGTTTGCCGTATTGTTACTATTGTTATTGTCACTGTTTCCCGCATATCGCTTGCCTTGCTTGCGAGAAATGAAGTTGTCCCATCGGGTCTTTTCTTCCTCGGTGAGCGTAACGATGTCGCCATTCTCATCGCGGTGTGGCAGAGGGTCGGGCTGCTCGGCAAACTCACGGGCTATGCGCTTGAGCTCTTTATAGTCTTTCGGTATCTCATCCTTGCCCGGACGATAGAAGAAGAACACATGATAGGATGTCTGCAAGTGGCGGATGCACTTCGGCTCTATCGTATTGTCGTTCTCCCATTCGCGACCAGCAAAGTATTCCTGCGTAACCCATGCCTGTAGCTTGAAGCACTTGCGCTGGCGGTCGCGGTCGTTGGCAAACAACTGCGGCGGATTGCAGGTGATACCCATATTCTCGCAATAGTCGGCAATCTTTTTTTTGAAGGTGGCACGACTGTATTCCTTACTCTTACCCTCAGAGGCATCTGCCCAATCGCGCATGAACTCGTTGAACATATCGTCAGCGCAGATAGGTATGCCATACACCTCTGTGCGTCCAAAGAACCACTCGAAGTAGCGCACGATGCTCTCAGTGAGCTTCTGCACCATCTGGCGGCGGCGCACATTCTCTTGCGGAGCAATGGCAAACGTGTGGTAGCGCATGAGGAACTGGACGGCCAAGGCGCAGATGTATATAATTTGGTTGCGATCGGAGTCTTGCAGTTCCTCGGGATTCTTACTAAATCCCTTCATAATATCGCTCATCATACGGGCCGGTTGCCTCTTTTGCGGATTCTCTCGTGCAAAGCGATTAGAGAAACTTACCAACGGGAAACGTCCTATTGTAGATGAAGCGTCATCCGACAAAGGATAATTGGACGTTATAACATGCAGCGGAGAGTCTTTCATTTTGAATGACACCACATCGCCATGTTTCCGTTCCGCACTTGTACCACCTGTAATCTGTACATAAAAGTAATCAAGGGGAAAGCTCTTCGGCTTATCTTCCCAGTGGACAACTCTAAACTTACCAGGATATTTAATCACATCTGTAAGACTAAAACGAGCATCACCAGTATCTCTGAAATGTCGCATATCAACCTTGAATACATTGACCGCAGAACCAACAAATGTATTTATCACCCACGACTTACCTGAACCTCCCGTTGCTTGTTTTTCATCGGGAATAGAGTCCTCCAGTAAATAAGGGCATACATTCTCCATTTTGTCCCATGTACGGAAGCATACGCGACCAATACCAGAAATCAGATTAACAAAATGACTATTGATAATAGCCATATCGTCTGATGACATTTTCTGCTTGTTACGGATGGCATCCTGCTCCTGTTCCCATAAAGTATTGGCGCAACCTCTTATCACGCGCAACGATGGCCAAAGGTCTTGCTCACGCTTACCCTTCCAGTCTACGTTCCACCGGTAGGTCTGTGCCCATTCTGTAAGTTCGGCACGCATCTGACCAATCTCTATAATAGAAAATACAGGCGAGCCATCCTCATTGCGCATTGCATCCTTCTTCTCTATCGCCTCCTTACGCATAATGTATTCCTGACTCTCCGTAATCTCAAACGGAGCTTTGAATACACGCATAGTAAAGTCGTATGGTTTTCGAGCCAAGGCCGGAATAAAGAAATTTATGTGGTCGTAACTTACAGGTACTATCGATTCAGGTGTTATCTTCAATGCGACATTACGGAAATAAAAATATTCCGTTTTGGCATCAAACGCATCTGCAAAATCTATTACCATTGAAAGTAAACCACCCGCACTTTTTTCTGAGAAAGTTTTATCCACTAAATTAGCACAGTCCGACATCAGATGCTGCTCTGTATCGTTATATCGCCAACATCCTTCAATGAACTCAAACAGTAAATCCTTCATCGCCTGGATTATACTTCCACTATCTATATACTCCACAAAGCAGCGGTCGAGGTGGATGTACTGTCCGACAAGGTCGGTGCTCTCGGGGTCTATCATGCGGTAATATCCGTGCGCACTCATAAACAGCCACACCTTTGTAGGCGATACCTTGCAGGTAGGCGGTTTCGGTTTTCCGCTGCGCGGATCACGCGGATATTCTATCTCAAACGGGTCGGTATTCTTGGCACCGCGCAGACGTGAGTAAAGCGGTATGCGCAGGTCGTGGTCGAATTTGAAATTGTCCTCGTCTGTCATGCGATAGGCAATCATATAGTCGCGCACACTTCTTGGCGAACAACCATACAGCCATTGCCAACGCTGGTTGTAACGCGAGCGGAATGCGTCGGGCAACATGGCATAGCAGATGTCGCTATACTTGGTGGCGATGGCTCCGCAGTCGCGTTGTGAGGCAATGTCATTCGGGTAGAGCATGACGACACGCTCGGCAAAGCGGTTCATCTTCTGGTACTGAATGGCATTGAAGTCAAGTTTTTCTTGTCGCCACTGCCCACGGTCGATATACCAGAAGTTTCTGCGACCAATGGAGAAGGCTACATGATACCAACAGTATTTTTGGAAATGCGGGTCACTCGCCTTGTCATTGCGCAGGGAGCGCATGGCGTAATATACGCTGAGTGCATCTTCAGGCGTGCGACAGAACACGATGTTACGCGCCTTGATGTCGGCAGGCTTGATCGGTTCTTGCTCCAGATGGAAGGTGCCTTTCGGCTCTCCGTCCTTGGTTTCATTTTCCACCCATATATCCTTTTCCTTGGTATATTGCTCGTCTGGCTCAAACTGTTCTATGGCTGCGTGAACGGCAGTAGATGCGCTGTCGCGGTGATCCATTGCGTAGGTGAATACCTTATCACCCATCAGCCAACGGCTCACCTTGCGCACACTATGGTCGTCGCAAGTAGAGAACACTATCGGGTCGCCCTTCATCGCCGGACGGAACAGACAACCGCATGAACCCTGTGGTGCTATCACGTCAGTGGCGAAGCATACAAAAAGAGGATTCCACGGAGTGCCATAAATGACCTCACTCACCTGCTTGCCATCACGCACCACATTGGGCAGCGTTACGCTATCGACAGCATAGATGCGGAAATCCTTATTGAGCATATCCGTAGTAAACTCCTTGCCGAAGCCGAGGGTAGGAATACCCTTTACCATCGTAACCTCGCAACCGAGGGCTGCCAATTCCTGTGGATTGAAGTCCATCTTCGGCATAAACGAGAAAGTTTCTATCGTCTGTGCAGCAATGGTACGGTAATCCATCTTGCCAAACAACATAGGGAAGGCATTTCTTGTATCTTCCTTGTCGCCATACACACGCACCACTAAATCCTTGCACAAGCGCAACAGACTGGCTCCGTGCATAGGCAGATGGCGCATGGCAGCGTACAGTTCCAACGCACCGTAACCTTGTTTGCCGGTCTTGGTACACATCCACCTCACTGCTCCATGCTTTGCCTGCGTATTGCCATCAACCCCTACCCCATCATACAGACCGCCACGCTCATCATTGTAGATGATAAAGTGTGGCGTCTGCCCAGCCTGAGTCTTGCCGTCAGCCGTCGAAGCGTCGGCATCCTCTGCACCCTTCTTCTGACAGAAGGGGCAGAAACATGCTGTCTGTCCTTCAAAATGCTGCTCATCGGCAGGCTTCACGAGGAGAGTCATGTCGATGTTGGCAAGACGGTTTATTATTGGGTGGAATTGCATATTGTTATTTTATTGTTAAGAGAAAAGCCCGAAGGAGTTGTCCTAATTCCCAGTCTGCAACAACGGAATTCTCAGACTTTTTACTTCCTACCGTTGCCTTGTCATGTTCAGTGAGGTGTCGCCATGCTCACCAACTCCCTGGTCTTTCTGTTTCTTAAAAGGACTGTCGGCGATGTGCCAAACTTCAAGTGCTAACCGCTCCGAAGTCTTTAATCCTTAGCGGTTGTATGTTTTATTAGCCGGGTCTTGCGAGCACCGGCCATCGCCTTCAGTCCTTTATTTTTTATTTCATAGATTTATAAATGTTTCGAGCCTATAATGTCTGACAGTACAGTTGCATATCCGTTTCATTCTTGAAATCAGTAATAATGTAAACTCTTTTAAAGATATAAACTGCTCGTTAAGTCCAACGATTTGCACCACAACACGCCAGTAGCATTTGCCATTTCGTCGCCGGCAAGAATGTTCATTACTGATAACTAAGTTACCAACCTTTCCTGCCATAATGTTGAAGATATATAAACAAGCATCTTTTATAAGTTCGAAGGGTGCATAAAAGAGTAACACGCACTCATCATATTCATCTCCACGCAATGCTTCCGTGTAAGCGATACGATGGATAAAACTGTAAGGCGACATGCGCCCATCTCGTTTCATGTTTTGCCGATTTGGAACATACGGCTTCGATAGTATAGAACTAAACACTCTCTTCTGCATTTTTACTTGTCTTATTTTGAAATATTCAAGCTGCGTAAATGTCTCATCATCTGCCAAGTGCTGTATATGCTCTGCTTGCAATCAAACACTGGGTCATGTGCCACACCCTCACCTTCGTAAGGTTCTACAAGCGCATAAGCCTTCTTTGCGTCAAACTCCGTTTCTGCCTTGTCGCATATCATCTTTGCACCCTCAAGGAAGAAGGTACGATGATCACGGAAGTTTTTATATGACACAGGAATACTTAGTCCGTATTTGTCGCAGATATTTCGCAGAATGGCAATATCGAAATCAGAACCTTGCGACCAAAGCATCGCATTGTTGGCTCCGACCATTTCTTTAACTTCCTTCATCCATTCAAGCAAATTTCCTGTCACCTGCTGAATAGATGTCAGTGGTGTATCATCACAATCGAGCACTGCACGTTTTGCTTCATCACTCTTCTGCGCCCACCATTTGGCCGTGTCGTTATCAAAAGTAAAACCTTCGACGAACTGCGACCGCATATCTACATGCTTATAGTAGACGAACAAATCGGGAAGCGTAAAGTCCTCAAAGTAAAACGGATTCCCTTCCGCTTCCCTATTCCAGGCTACTGCCCCCACACTCATCACTGCCGCTGTAGGACAGAGGGCGCAAGTCTCGAAGTCTATCGTAATATCTAATGTTTGCATAATCAGTTTTAGCAGGGATTTTTTATGTCTGTCAATTCACTGTCGAGAATACGGGCTATGCCCACCTTCTCCCAAGGCTTCCAGTCGTTAGCCTTGAATCGAGTGCGCACGGTCATCTGCGATGTCATACCTCGTTGCGCCATGAAGTCAATCAGACTGATACCTATCTTTAGCTGAGTAACAAGTTGATAAAACTTGTCATCGCTATAATCAGGCATGATAGACAATACATAGCCATAACCGCGTGAACCTTCTTCACCCTCATTTTCAGAATCCGTATTACAAGGGACTGTCAAGAGAAACTCATCCTCAATCTTTGACACTCCGTCAATTTCCCATCTATCAAATCCCTTCTCAAAAAAACGACGATAACAGGAACTTTGCGGCATACCATATTTTGTCATCACCGCATAAAGAACTTTTTTCTCATCTGCGGTAAGGTCGGTAGCGTCCAATACGCCACAATCTTTGATTTTCCTCCAAATATTCTTGTTCATTCAAATTATAAATTCTATATTTGTATGCAAAGTTAAGGATTATTCTTTGACTATCAAAGATATTTTTGAAATTAACATTACTTTAACATTGAGTGTCAAAGCTCATATAAAACAAACGGCGATATGAAAGTTTATAATTTCGTTTACAACTACGGTTTTTTAGCTGACTGGATGGCGGCTAATCCTGAAATCAAGCGCGGTGAGATACTGCAAAGTATGGAGATGAGCGACTACGGAACACTCGGCAAATGGATTGAGGGTGCCACCATGATGCCAATGGCACAGATGATGAAGTTCTGTAACCGGTGGTGCGTACCTGTATCTGCTTTCTTTTTGAATGAGAAAGCAGAAGAGGGCGATATGTTTGCACCCATCACTCCCGACTCTAACATCGAACCGTCTGGTGGTTGGCCTGACGCAAGCAGAAAAGCTGGCATTAAGGTGTGTGATCCACGCACTGCCATCCACATGCCTTCACGTCTACCCGAGTATGTTCGCATGACAGAAAACAGACAAGAAGAAGAAACAGAGAATGTACAGATGTCAAACATCAGCGACAAGGAACGTTCGCGCTATCTTGACCTAATAGAAAAACTCAACGACCGTGTTATGTCACTATCGCAAGAGGTCATAAGACTGGAGAAAATGCTAAATGAAAAAAGCGGTTATCAAGACTACGGCATGGCAGCCGAGCCAGCCCCACACAGATAAGACAACTAAAAAGCCTCCTATCCATCTCGGACGGGAGGCTTTTCGGTTTGACATAAATAAGCATACGAAAAAGTCAAACCTGCAATCTAATTCAACTTAACTTAAATCTAATTTGACATAAAAACTGACTAAAAATTATAACTAAACTAATAACAAAAAATATCATCTTTCATTCACCGCGGCCATTCTTCTACGGTTGAACTCTTTCTCCTCTATCGGCGTGATTGATATGTCTGCCGTCTGATACGGCACGTCGATATACCAGTAGCCATGATGCCGGAACACGACAGGCGTCTGGTCGCCAAAAGTAAACGGCAAGGGCAGTCCCGCTTTGTTCTTTCTGGGAATGAAGTTAAGAATACCTATCAATTCGGACTCGCTCACCACTGGCAGCGAATACATCTCCTTCTCCAGGTCGGTGCCCTCCATAGGTAGGAAGAAAACACGACCGTCAGGTGTGGTTATCTTCTCCCATCCATCTTTGGCGATGGTGTTGTCAAACTCGACGACACCAACACCGCCAGCCATTCCGTCGGGCGACTCGTAGTAGTGGCTCGCGCCTTGTTTTTCTGCCCACTGACGCGCTTTCTCTTCTGCATCAGCACATCTGTTCATAAACTCCTGCAACTGCGATCCTACGCGCCCGTCATCGGTTGTCTTGTAATAATAATGCGGTTTGTTCATAATCTCTATATTATATTTATTGATTTGTTTATCTCAACCTACAGTATATGACTGGCTCTCCACACTCATCCTGCTTCATGGCAAAACCTCTCGCCGCCAGTTCCTGAAGATACAATGACAATGGATCACCCAACGGACACACCACTGCCTTAAAATACGACCTAAGCTGATAGTCCGTAAAAATATCGCAATCTTCCGTCCAATGGTCCTGCGGTTTGTACTGATTGCAGAACGCCTCTATCTTTGCAGGAATAACAAAGTCCTGAAGTGTTACCTCGACTTGGTCGGTAAGTTCCATCTCGTCCTTTCTTTTCTTTCCCATAACCTTTACTTTTTTATTTCCTGTCCATACTTCCAGGCATACCACACAACAAAGCACAACACGCAAAATAATATCACACCATCCGTCCAATGTTTTGTGGGTGAGAATATGATGCCCGTTGTCTTGCCTTTATTCTGCATCACGCTATCCCTGTTCAGCCAATGGTTATAGTAATTACTAAAACTGCTATGTACTATGCTGTCCAGCGCACTCAGAAGCACGCTTGTCTGTTCCTCTTTTCTGCGCTGCTCCTCACTGATTGTTGTCTGCTTGCCGTGATTATTCTTCCTGCGGATGGTACGGTCTGTCGTTGTGGTCTTGTTGCCCAGGCTATCCGTCGCCACCGTGATAAGCTCATGTATCAGTTCTTCATCGTTGTTATAGTCAACGATGGAGCCAATGGTCTGCGAGTAGTCCCATCTGTCTACTCTCGCGCTATCCTTGCGCACAGTAGACACAGCAACACTATCCGCAACCGTCTTTGTAACACTATCGCCACCAATCACCGACACCCGTGTCATCGTCTTGCGAGAGGAAGCACAAGCACAGAGCATCATCATACAGATGCCAGCGATTAAAAATCTATAAAATCTCATTCTTGTCTGTTTTAATTTCATGTTGCAAAGTTACGGAAAGTAAAACAAACGGTAAGGACAAACAAAAACACCGCCCTACCCTATTCGGAGTAAGACGGTGCGTAATATTACTTAATGATATGATATTTAAATTCCACTACCTTACCGAAAACTTTCTTCATACATTCTATAAACATCCTTTTTTCCTCGATAGTGATGTGCTGCTCGAAAGCTATTCGCTGCCCTTCCGTCGCCGAGACAAACAGATGCTCGCCGTCATAAGAATAAAACTTTAATGGTTTCATGTACACCAACAACTCTCCCTTATACATATCCACCAACATTCGCCACTCTCTTTCGCCTGGCTTATCGTCAGCAAAAATAAGTTCGGGGTGTGTAGCCTTCTGTACCTTTTCCATTTCCTCAATGGTGTCATAGATATTAAATCGAATGAAAGCGGGATTGCCTACTTTCCGCTTGCCTTTATAAACTGGTTCGTATGATACGCACACATCGAGCAAGCCTTCATAGCATAAGCGGTTTATATCCGCTATACTGGTATCAAGCACATTTTTCTTGAACTGCGAAAACTTAGGATAAGCCTCTTTTATTTCTACTATATCGTTGTTGTCTGCCACACGCACGGAGCGGCCGCGACTACTACCATCCTCTGTGACCTTTCGTGCAGACCGCAGCAAGCCGAGATAGTCTTTTATTTCGGAAACTTTCAAAGGAACTTCCCTTTTCTTCCACTTCTCTGATTTCTTGAATAGATAGTAGTACATCATCGGCATACGTTCTACTCGCCCTATGCGCGCAATATCCGCAGGATGCCGCACATACCCCTGACTCATATCGAATACCCAATCCACGACAACGGGGTTCAACGTAAACGCTATACCCGTGCTCTCATTGTAAGACATATTCGCGCTTGAAAAAACCAGTTGCTTCACTATGGAGTCATTTCCATCTTTATCCTTGCCTGGGGCTTCTATTGTCAAAGACAATACCTCGTCTACAGCTTTTTTCGCTACATTAAAATTGGCTATGCTAACACCAAGTTCGGCATACGACACAAGGAATACCGGCAAACCGTGATTCTTTTCAGCATCCGAAAAAAGCGGACGCGGCTTCTCAGTCTGTAATTTCAAATCGCTGCCATAATAATACTGAATGTATTTCTGCAAGTGCTCGCTTACTTTGTTTAACATAGACTGCTGGAGCAATGTTAGATTTTTCGACAGCTTTGTGTAAGCAAAAGGAGTACTGATATATGGCTGCGGTAGATGTTTTTCTTTTTCTTCCATAATCCGTTTTTGTAAATTAGGTCATAATGTTTTTTACCTCGCACCCTTTATTTGGGGCGTTTAGGTCATAATGTTTTTTACCTCGCAAAATCATAACTTTTTCTTTTTCAGAAAGTTAAGTCTACAATCTTTCTTCCCTAAGATAAAATAATATATAAAAGATAGTTATTTTACTTTATTTTATAAATAATAGGTAAAAAAGTTTATGACTGTTTTAACGCTTTATGCCTATCTGAGGTAAAAAAGTTTATGACTGTTTTTACGAGGTAAAAAACATTATGAATTACTTTACCTAATAATTCTATTACTCATCTGTTTCTCTCTATAAACTCATGCACCGCTTGCAGTGCCAAGTCTTTGAGCGTCTTGCCAGTGATTACCTTCAGACGCATCATTTCCAGATAGTCATCTATTGGCACATCAATGACAATGCCGTTCTTGCTTTTCTTGGCTTTAGATGCCTGCAAGGATGTGCCTGCCGAGGACTTCTTTCTTGCTGTTGCTTTCGGCTTTTCCTCTTTCTCACTTTCCATTGAAGCGTTCTCCTGCTCCATTTGTTCTGTTGCAGCAGAAGCAGACTCCTGAGTCGGTGCTGAAGCCTGTTGCTCCTGCTTTACTGTCATTTGGTTTTCGTCCTCACGTATTTCTTCTGCCACCTTAGCGACAGGAGTATCCTTAAAATTAAATTTACCCATAATCTATAAACGTAAAAAATCAGTGAATAATCCTACAACCTATAAGAAGCATATCAATCCTTATAGGTGTCAATAATCTCCTGGGCAAACGCCTCGTAGCTCTTGGCTGCCTCACTATCGGGTGCATAGGTAAAGATGTCCTGCATCATCGCCTGGGCTTCCACAATCTTTGTACGCCGCGGTATCTCTGTCTTGAACACATAATCGCCATACTCATCGTCGATATGCTGCGAGAAACCTGCGCTTGCTTTTGTGCGCTTGTCTACCATCACCTTTAGCAGTCCGCGAAGGTCGAGGTTGGGGTTAATCTCTGCTCTCACGTCCTGCGCCCAGCGTATCACGCTTGATGATCCGAATGTTGGCAGTGCTTCCAACTGCATAGGGATGATGATGCCAGTAGCCACCGACATAGCGTTTTTAGTAACAAGGTTCATGGCTGGTGGACAGTCAATGATGATGTAATCGAAAGCCTCTATCACACTCTGCTCTCCGCCTTGCTCTTCCGTCAACGTTACAGGTATGGCAAACAGTTTACACAACACTTTCAGCGGGTTCATCTCACGCAGCAGAAACGGCTCCACATTCAGCATATCCTCTGACGATGGGGCAAGATAGAGATTGCCATTATAGTCCTGTCCATCCACCTTCACCTGATACACCGGCATAGCGGTCTTGTTGGTCAGTGCCTCGTACATAGTACCGTGCTTGTCGGTACGGTCGCGCCAGCCACAAAGCAATGACACGTTTGCCACCTGCGCATCCAGGTCGATAATCAACACGCGGTATTCCGGGTGCAACTTGATTAAGCCACAAGCCAAGTTGTGCGCTGTGGTGCTCTTTCCTACTCCACCTTTGTCGTTTACAATAGCGAGTACTTCTTTTAGTCTTTCCATAAATCTATAAAATATTAAAATCGTTATATACGAATATACAAACGTATCTAAGTAAGTACATATAAACGTACACAAGTACGAAAGTAATTTAGTACGAAAGTAGATAACTATCTTTGTATTTCGATACAAAATTAAGAATTATATCTCACATTCGCAAATTATAAATGTTAAATTTGTATCTACCTATCTATTTTCTTACTTATCTATCTAAATAGGTACATAAAAACGTAAATAAGAACATAAATAGATAGGTAAATAACAACCTATATAAATAGATACATAAGAACGTAAATACATAAGAATGTAGGTACGTTAGAACATATATAAGTAACAACGTAAGTAAGAACGAAGGTAGATAAATAGATATATAAGTACGAAAGTACAAACGTACATAAATAGATATAAAAGTATGAAAGTATGAAAATATAAAGATACGAAAGTATGAACGTATTTATTTCCACTCGTCATCCACAGTAATATCCACATGTCCGTCCTGCTTTGGCAATCGCGCTGTGCGGATAGGCAGGAGGCAGTATTGCGTCTGATAGCCGGCACGGGTAATGTTCCCGTGGGGCACATAGGTATAATAGTAGCCGGAGCCGAATAGGGTAGAGCCTACCTTTATGCCATCGTCCTGCGGATAATCATAGCACAATATGCGCTGCTTGCTATTCCAATAGCCTTCCGGCATATCGACAGACTTCAGCACCTGCGAAACTTCTAATCTTCTGGGCAGTCTATAATGTGAGCCAGCAAGCAGTGTCGATGGGGTAGGGTAGTCCTGGAGCATCACTCCGCTAATCTCCATACCTGACAAGTAGAAACGCGCCGTGTCGTTCACGGCAATCAGCGTGTCGCCATGCTCACCGCTAACATCATCAGGCTGCACCACAGATGGATTATCATCACTGCCGTCTGGGATATATGGTTTCTCGCACGACAACATCATGCAAGAAACAAACAAAAACAAAAAACATCTATTCATAATAAATGACATCAGATTAAACAGATAAAACAGATTTTTTTTTAATAACGAACAATACGTTCTACATTTGCACGCTCCTCTCCAAAATTTACCAAGAAGGCAACTTTTATTCCTGTTGCTTTTAGATAATTCACTACTTGGGCGCGATGAACATTTTCTATCTCTTTGACAGCCTTTAATTCGATGATTATTTTGCCGTAACAAATAAAATCTGCTCGATAAGGTTCGCCAAGTTGTTTCCCTTTATATGATATCGATAGGAGTTTTTCGCGCTCGTAAGGAATATTCCGCATTTGAAATTCATACTCCAGAGCTTCCTGATAAACTCGCTCCAGAAAACCACAGCCTAATTCTGTATGCACTGCAAAGATGGCTCCTCGTATAGCATACGATTCTTCCTTGTAATAAAAATCGCTCATAGATATAAATTCTAAACATCAGATGAAACAACAAAAAAATCTGTTATATCTGTTTCATCTGATGTTGATTAAAAATTAGATGTTGATGTCGTTACTTTCGCCGTCCCATTCGTCGTTCAGCGCGATGGAAAACCCCTGCTGGTGGTTATATAGCGAGCCTGTGATCGTCGTCACCTTGTTGCGCTCCAGTGGCACGCTCGGCACCGTGATGGTGGAGTAGGGCGTGCCAGATGTTGAGTTCGTTGTGAACGTAATGTCAGTAGCATATCCCCCGTCCGGCACCAAGAAGAAATAATTGATAGTCGTGGCGTGCTGTCCAGCCAATGCCGACACGTCTGTGATACGCTGATTTTTTGCACACTCTATAACAGAGAAGTCCGTCCATGAGAACGACTTGTATTCGTCCATATCCAGCGTGATGGTAGAGCATTCTGCCGGAAAATCATCCGTGCTGTTGACAACGAGCTTTGCCACCAGACGCTCCAGCATGATGCTCACCGTCTGCGCTTCGCCCACACCGACCGTTACATCCACCTGCTTGCCGAATGTGTCCGATGTCTTGTCGCTCGTCACCGCCACCGGCACAGATGCCGTGACGGGCATAAGCACATTCACCGTGGTGTTCCATATCGAGCCGTCGGCGGTCAGCAGTGAAGGCGTGTCGCTCCTTGTGGCAATCACTTTTAGCGTATGCTCGCCATAATCAAGCGTCAAGTCAGGCTCCGCAAAGTCTGCCGCCGTGCTCGTCTGGTGGAGCACCTGGAGCAGGGTGCCAGTAGACTTGTCATAGTCCATAATGTAGATGTCGGTCAGCTCTCTGCCGTTGGCGGTCAATGCGGCGCGTGTCGTCGGAGCATTGCGCTTGACTGGTTGATCACTCAACATGCCGACATTCATGCCGCACACGAGCCGCAAATGAGCCTTTCGTGCTGTCTGCTGATTACTCACAGGCTCTATAACAGAGCTGTCATTATCACTGCTGCATGATGCTGTAGTCATGCAGACAGCCATCATCGTGATAGCTGCAAAGGTTAGGTTTTTACACATAAGTTTAAGTTGTTATTAGTTAATAAAGAAACAACGAATAACACTAATGTCACGAATACGAGACGCAACATGAGTGCTATTCGTGCTATTGGTAATTACTTCTTTTTCTTTCTCACCTGAATAGTGACGATATATCCGTCCTCGGTTTCCACCTGCACTTCCGAACTATATCCTCCCATATTCTCGGTTAAGGCGATAAGATTGTCAAAATATTCTTTCATTTCCATAATGATATGCTTTTATTGTGAATAATCTGTTATTTTCTCTTCGCCATAACACGGATATACGGCCGTATAATATCCGTGTCATGGTGTCGATATAGGCTTCATATCATTGCAGGAGGTGGCGGCAAAGGTAGAGTGTGAACGGTGGCATCTTGCACTCCCGTTATCCTGGCATCTGGAGCAACCGCTACACGCCTATCATGCCGCAGCCCTCCTCGCCGCCAAATAAGCCGCGTAAACGCCTTATTGTGGCGCAAAGGTATAGTTGTCGGTCTGCGCAAAGATGCAGGCACACAGGACAATAAAGATAGGTTGCTACGCAATCCGTGCGCAAGGATAGGCGCATATATATCGGCATCCGCTTGTCGGCGTGTCTCTGCCATTGGCTCCGCCACATTCGCTTCCCTATCTGAAGGTGTAATGCCTTCCTGCTTCGCAGTCGTAGGTACATCTGTAGATACGGATGCCGGTGCCGGATTATCCATCGTAGATTCCGCAGCCTTCAGTACATCCTTAAACAATTTTTCCAGTTTTACGCCATCCCTATAAAAGAAGGCGCAGCCGCGATAACTGTTAGCCTTGTTGCGTTTCTCTTCCGGCATGAACGTCTTACAGAATCCTGACAGAGTATATTCCTTGCCGTCATACGACACTCGCGTACCTTCAATGGCCACAACCTCCGTGCCATCCACAAAAGTAAGCGTATCGCCAAGCTTCACGCCGATAGCCTCGAAAGTAAACTTTCGTGAATTGTCGGCAGGGGCTCTTCTTGCCGGGCGCTTTGTTTCCGCTTTCTTGTTTTTCTTTTCTGTAGATACCGGTTGCGACTCAGGTTTCTTAATCGTTTCGCAGGATGCTTCAGTTTCCTGTACTGGCGCATAGAGTCTGAGAATATCCACGTTCATTTCCACGCGAGGCTTCTCGACCTTGTCGTCGCAGCGGTTGCCAACAAATGAGTCGTCGGCATAGCCGGGCATGAAGCCATAAACCACGCAGCCGAAATCGCCCGTAGCCTGAACCATATCCGATGGACCTTTGCCGAGGTATAGACGCATAGCCTCGTTATCTTTCGATGCCATAATAGACGTCTTGCCCAAATATATCCTGAAGTCATAATTAATAATATGACGCAGCTCCACGGTCCGGCTTGATCCGCTTGCTTCAACCGTAAGGAAATTGTCGCCATGCTTGCCTGAGAATATTAGCATCTTGCTGTCTACAGACTTCGCAAAAGCGCATACCGTCCGCCAATCTTCAATACTCAGACGTAAATCCCTGGAACGTTTCTCGAATACTGTCGCCCATTTCGAGGTTACATATTCGCCCGACACACTCGACAAGACTCCTTCAAATTCAATCTTTGTGATATGATCAAGATAAATATGCTCCTTCCGTGCCGTCATCTGATATACTTTGCCCGATTTCATTTTCTGGCACATCTTACAAAAATCTACGGCATTGATACGCATCTCTGTCGTGTCACCCTGGCGGTCGGAAACGGCTACTGGCTGCACCATCAACTTGTATCCGTCGGTAGCGACAAGGCAATTTCGCACGGTGTCTATAAAGATATACTGGTATGCAGGCTGGATGCTCTTGCTGTCGGCGAAGTCGCATAGACTACGCATATCCTTTGATACCTCGAAAGTAACGCTGCCTTCCACCTCACCTTTATTTTCTGACACAAACATGCGGCGATTTTTGCCGATACCTGCCAGAGCCTCGAAACGAGCGACAATATCAAACAAAACATCGTTGGATAGCTTGCAATGGAATGTGCCAACGGTTATTTCATGAAACCACTCGTCGGCATCGCCCCATGCCAATCCTTTGCCGATATGTTTGTATATCTCGCGGGCCGTAAAACTACCCGTGATATTCTTTTCCATCAACGACCACACGCCTGAAGCTATATTATACAGCTCATTCAGTATAGTCATATTCATTTCCTTGTCAGTCATAATCTATAAGTATTAAGATGTATTCTTGTTTCTGTCGGGTCGGTGAATAATCACCGACCCTATAAATAATGCTTGTTACTTTGCCGTGAACGCTCCGCCCAGGAGTGGAAGGAGGAACACGCCGACGCCTATCAGTGAAAACAACGCGGCGCCTGTTGCTACGACTGCTACGGCAGCAACGATGTACTTGATGATTTTCTTCATAAACTATAAAAAAGTATTAAATGTATTCTGTTCGTTATCACTTCAACTCTACCTCTACCCCCAGGGCGTTAGCTATTCGGTTAAGTACGTCAAGCCCGACGGAGTATTTGCCAGCCTCGATGCGTGCCAAGTTAGACTGTGTGATACCGGCCAACTGTGCTAACCCAGCTTGTGTGAGACTGCGCCGCGTGCGCAGTGTGCGGATAGCCTGTCCCATGTGCTCACGTTGGATATTTAGTGCAGGCATAACAATGTCGTAATGCTCTGCCCTAAGCCAGTCGGCTATCTCACGGAGCGCCGTGGGCACCGCCATTGCCTGGTCCATGCTGCTGAAGGTGTCGCCGTCAAGCAGTGTTACTTTCTGCGAGCCGTTAAAGTCGTGTTCCTTGAACGTAATCACAATGCCGTTGGCTTTGTCTGTAGCCACCCAGAAGCCTTGCTTCCGGGATGGCTGAAGTATAAATCTGTCGTTATTGTTCATTGCTGTAATATTACTTAATCATATAGGCTACTTTCTCTGCCAAGCCCTTAGAGCAATTATAATTAGCCATAACCCATTCTGTAACCTCTGATGCAGACCAATTACGCCAGTTGTTGAAACCACCTTCTTCTTGAATTTGATGATATATATCATCAGCAGTAGGAATTAACTTAATCACTTCTGCCTTAGTGTGATAAGCCTGTTCTTTGCCAAAGTAGTTTTCTATCTTCTTCCTCTGGCTGTCAGATAAATATTCTGGTCTATAAACATATTCATCTGCCTGTCCAACCATTGCAATATTCTCCACTTCGCACACAAGGTTGATGCTACGTCCGCTATACTCTTCTGTTAATTTTACCTTAGCTTTCATTAATGATGACTTAACCGTGTTGTCGAGGGCTAAATAACTTGTTTATTTTGTTATAATATTATAATTATAACCCAATTCCTTTAAAGACTTTTCAGCTGCTTCAAGCGTGTCAAAACGCTCGTATGAACTATAAAGGTGCATACCTCTATTCTCAATATCCTGAATGGAGTCTCCTTCAATTATGCTGGCAACATATCCATCGTGTCCGTATTCAACTGATACCAATTCTTCATCGGTTAATGATCTGTAATTTGCGTAATATGCCATATTTTTCTGACTTAACCGTGATGTCGAGGGCTGAATGTTATTACTTTATTGTTATTATTACAAACTCATTGGAAAATACTTATCTGCCAGGCGGCAAATCAACTCGCAGAAACGCTCATTTCCTTCGATAGGTAGGACACGCGACTTGTTATAATCATGGTGCCCGTAGAAGGGCGATGCCCAGTAAAGGTGAGTATGTCCCATTATAGGGCGCTTGGTATAATTGTCGAAGCCGCGACGCAGCTCTTCGCGGAAATGCTCCATAACGATATGCTTCTCGTTGGCTTCGTCGAAGAGGAATCCGGTGTGAGACTCCGCAATGATCCTATCCTGTGCTTTTTTCTTGCCAAAATAAGCAATGTGATACGATGCATCTGCCACCTTATTAGTAGGCGCAAAATCTTTTATGAAGTGATAAACCTGAGATTGCTCTACTTTTCCGCCATATATGACATGTACAATACGGAAAATCTGAGTTGAGTCCATTGTGCGAAGCACTGCCTCGATGTGCTTCTTTGTGATGTTCTTGCCGTTATAGGTCTTCATAAGTCTCATGCCGAATTACTGTTGCCGCCAGTTCTAAGTTGTTGTTAAGTTGTTTTCTTTAACTGATGCAAAGATACGAAGAATTTTTGAATATACCAAATAAAATATAAAGAATTTATATAAAATATGATATTTTTCTTCATTTCCTTGCTTTTTGTCGCCCATCCAGGAGTCGAACCTGGTGCCGTGCCGTCCACTGTGGGCGTATTGGCTGCGCTATCCTCACGGACCGCGCAAGCCTGAAAACAAATTAAAATCCTTTGTATGAAAACAAAGTGTATGGATCCCGTCGAGGTGTCGAACCTCCGTGCCGGACTGCCGGGACGGGAAAAGCCTATTATTTTCGAGGCTCTATAATATTGGTGTGACACCATGTGGCAGCCTGCGCCATCTGGTCCTGCACGGCGTCGAGGTATCGCCGGGCAGTCTCCTGCCCGAAGATGTCCACATGCCGGTCGGGATATTTGCCGCCCTGGTCGCCGCTGCTCAGTTGGATGATGCAAAATGTGCGGTCGGTGCCGTGGGTCGCCACAAAGCCTTCGCGCTCCTTACATTGCGCCACAATAGCGTCAAAGGTCGCCGGGGTAGTTGGCACTACCTGGAGCACAGCCCAGGGCCACTGCTGCGCCGTGATGACGGTGTGGCCGTCCTGCTGCTCTATCTCATAAGAGTAAATTGTTTTTGATATGTGCATAATCTGTCGTTTTTTAGTCCGTCCTATAATAGGGCAGATGCCCTATATATAGATAACGGCTTTTTGCTCTATTTATTGCTTATGGCGAGGCTAAAACCGCGCGAAGTCAATATCATTGCTACTTTGTCTTTTGTTGTCATAATGTTGTTTTTTTGTTAGTTGTGTAATATGGACTCGTATATAATGGATCCGGCTCCTCGATAACCGATATGAGTTGATAATATATATTATCTCCCACGACAATAGAGCCGGAAGGTATATATTTGTTCGTGAAATTTAGATTACAAAAAACACGTTTCCCCTCTTTATCCGCATCCCTGGCTATTTTTTCAAAGTTAGCCATGGCTTCTCTTGGACTGTCATAATCCAAAATCGTCTTATCATTCCTTGTAATGCTATATGTTATATTTAATCTCATAATTTTCTAATGTTTTTAATGTTCTATAATATAGGCAGCCCAGCCCGTGCCGGACTGCCCGTGAATGTATTATTATGCCGTGTGTCGTGCTATATATTCGGTTATCTCCGCGCCGTGCTTTTTCGTGCTGAAGATGATGCCAGGACCGCCCGCGAGTCGTCTGTTATACCTGCCGCCCATGGCGACGAGCTCTGTATATTGCTCGTCGGTGTAACCGCGTACCACGGTTGCTTTTTCGCTATATTCTTCGGCTGTAAGCGTGCCGGACTGGGCATCCGTGCATGTTTCACCGTTGGCCACGGCCGGAGCCTGTCTGTCGCCTAATTTCGCCTTTTTCGGTGAAATTTCAGGGCGTGTATAAAGGTCTAACTTTTCAAACATCTCAAGCGCAAGCCCTTCGGGGGTTATCCACATACGGCTCCAGTCCAGGCCAACAAGTTGGCAAATAGCCTCGCGCTGCTCGTCGGTTAATCTGTCGCGGTGTATGTTGTCGCCTTCGATCAATCCCGGCACCGTCTGTAAAGCCTTCGCACGGAGAGTGGCGCGCGTCTCGTCGCTCATTTTGCGCTCGACCTTTACGCCCTTGTTGCCAGAGCTGCCCATATATTTACGGGCAAATCCTATAAAGTCGCTATCTATATAGGCCGTATCGGTCGTGTCATCATAGCTGCAAAACGTGTCGTAATGTGTCACAAACAAGTCAAGATCCACGGCATCCATAAAGGCTTTTTTCGTCGGGCCGTCGGTATAGGTAAGGTTCCAAGACTCCCCCCAGCCGTCATTTTTCTTGAGTGAGAATTTAACGCCGGGGAAGGCAGCGCGACACATCGCCAGTATATTCGCCCGGCGCACCGTGTTTAATTTGCGGCTTATTGCCTTATATTCCGCCGTGCCGTAATTTGCAGCCCTGAATTGCTTTTCAAGGTCGGTTACTGGCTGCATAAGATTTTTCCACTTTTTGCAGCGGTCTATATAGGCCGCCTTCTGGCGGTCGTGCTCCTCCTGTTCTGCCTTTTCCTTTGCCGCTTTTTCGGCGGCTACCTTCTGGCGGTACGCCTCTAATTGTGGCGCGAAGAATGTTTGCCACTGGCCGGGGAAGGCTATATAACGGGCATAATTGTAGCCCTCGGAGTCTATATAGTAATACCTTGTGCCGTCTGTAACGGCGGTAACATGTGTATAGCTCATGTTGTACGGTGCAACCAGTTTCAGCCTGTCATCCTCCTCATAGGTGCAACCGCCGGGCATGTCGCCTCCGACTGTCAGTTCGTCCGCCAGTCCGGGCAGGTCGAGTTCGTCAGCCGTCACTGTCACTACCTTGTCAACCTTCAGGAGTGCCGGGCGTACATGTGCGCCCGTGTCGTCGGAATTATTGCAAATTTCCTGATTTTCGATTTCGTCTATAAAGCCTTTGCCGCCATCACATTTAAGCCAGGAGCACAAGCCCCATACCATTTGCCCCACGGCGGGCACCGGCTCCCCGTCGGCCTTGTGTCGAACTGCCTGGTCCTTATACTTTGCCCAGTCGCTGGCGGCATATTCTTTGCGCCGTGCGGCGAGCTCGGCGCGTGCGGCGGTTTCGGCCTCCATGACGGCGGCGGCGCCAAACTCCTTAATATATGCCGGACGTGATAGAGGTGCCATCACACCGCACCAGCCGCAAATGCCCTGGTATTGTTCGTGATCACTGTTATATACTGCCGAATCCGCGGCACTGGCGAACACTTTTACAAGTTGTTCGCAAATTTGTTGCTTTGTTACGTTTGCTTTCATTTTCTTTGATTTTAATTTGATGTTATAATATAGGGTCTATATATAGGCCCGGACGGTGCCGGGCCGTTGACGTTAGGCCGTCGCCTTCTCGTCGCATAAACGGGTCGGAGCCTCGCTGTAGCCGGCTTCGCCGTTGCCGGCGATCCAGTCCAAAAATAGCTCGTGCTCGGCGTATTCGCTAAATACCTTTTCGGCCTCGTTTTTCATGTCGTCTATAATAGCCGACATGTGCCGGATAATGTTTGCCGCCTGAATATTGGAGAGGCCCTGGAGCCCGGTCCAGTTGTCGTCGCGCACTGTGTCTTCGTCCGGTGCGTAATTGCCAAACATGTCGTATGTGTCTACCTGATACCCGTCGCGGTCGTACACGGTTACTTTGCCGCCAAAATCCATGCACGCGCCGTCGTAATAGCCCGAATTGATTTCGGCCGTGATTTCAAGTGATATTTGGCAGCCGCCATAATATACTTCCTCGTTTTTATAGGCTATTTCGTCGCCGTTAGAACGGTCCCAGCCTATTGCCTTTAGGCCGTACGCAATATTTTCTTTTTCGTCCTCATAGTCCATATATGTTTGCTCCTCGTCGTACTGGCCCAACATGTCCTGGTCCCAGTCGTTGGCGTCGATAGCCTCCTGGTCGATATACTTGTTTGTGCCTATAACAAAATAGCGGCTGCAATTAGCCATTAAAAAATTAGGTGTTGCCATAATTTAAGAATTTTAATTTGTTTATAATGTTGTGAATTGTATCCGCCAGGAGGCTCGAACTCCATGCCGGGCCTGAATACCCGCGCGGCCTATAATTTAGCCTTTTGCGGCCCTTTGCGCCACTTTATAATCCAAATAATCAAACAGGATACGTTCCAAAACTTCGCCGGGGGTATTGACATAATAGCCATCATATCCTCCGTCCGGCAGGTCATAACACTGTATTTCGCACCATTCCGGATTTATCCAAACATACCAGGTGAGACCGGCAAAACATATTCGTACCTCGTCGGTGTCCGGATCCTCATTTGGGTACACTTTTACCTCAAACTTAAAACCGTCTAAAACGTTCAAAACTTCTTTTTGTGTCATTTTCTGATTCTCCTATAATTACGGTTATTAATCTATCTTAATACTCAATGCCAGGAATACCAGGCAGACCACAACACCGAAAAAAATATACTGGTATCCTGTCATATATACGGGATACTCGTCGTCGCCGGGTGTAAAGTTGTGGCGCGTTTTTAGCCACTTTGCAACGGTCCGGACGGCCGCCAGGGTGCAAAGGTAGGCCCGGCGAAAAAGGAGCCCGCACACGGCCACAAAAGCGGCGCAAAGGTCGGCCGTACTGGTACGGGGTGTAATTACTAACTGTTTCATTTTTCGTGATTTTTAAAAGTTCGTGTAATACAGTTATCTACATTTTAGCGAGCCGAACATGTCAGGGACGCCGGGGCCAGTGTGTGCCAGCGGTCGGCCTCCTGGTATTCTTTTGCGGCGTCGAGGTCGGCCTGTAGGTTTTCGATTTTCGCGCGATAGGCCCGGCGCTGCATCCGCGCTTTTTGCGCCTCACTATAATGTCCGATATTAAGTCCCAGGACAAAAGCGACCACAACGGCCACAAAAGCGCCACATATAATTACTCCCTTCTTTTCATTGTCATTCATTACTACTTTCATAATCTTGTTTTTTTTAAATGTTTATAATGTTAATTGTAGCCGCCGGGGGGCATGATCCCCACGGCCGGGCCTGAATACCCGCGCGGCCTATAATGTTATGCGACTCTCATAAACTCATCGAGATAGTGACGGCGGCCATATATTGTAATGTAGGCGCGAGGCTCGCCATTTTCCGGCCAGGTATATTTGATTTGCTGCCATCGCTGGGCCGTATGCTCTCGGCCGGACCAGCAAGAACAATCACGCCATAGTGCGGTCTCGCCATAGTCATCAATCACGACACAATAACCGCCATAATTATTAGTCTGCTTGAATCCGCATCCGAACTTTGCAAGCTCGTCGAATTCTTGTTTTTTTGTCTGTCTCATAACTTAATGATTTTAATTTGTTTCTATATAGGTCCCGGCGGCGCCGGGACCGTGTTACTTAATCCTTGTTTTCCTCCTCGCGCGGTGTTCCGTCCTGATTATATTCCTGTAGCTCATGGAGGCAAAAAAATGCTATTTGTGCATTTTCTTTTGCCAGCGCCATGGCCTCCGCTTTTGTGCTGACGATAATGCAAGCGTCGTAATAATATAGGCCCGTTTTACTATCGAGCCAGCCGCCAAAGGCCTGGCACTCCGGGTGGTTGGCCTGATAGTCGATAACATGACGGAGGCCGGCAGCTTCGAAGCTGTCTTGTGTGCCTTTAACGGCGACGCTGTAGCCGCGTGTAATAGGCTGTAAGGTCTTGGCGTCAACGGTATAACCGTCAGGATTCAGGGCCGCGATTGCGGCGAGTGCTGCAAATGTTGATTTCTTTGTTTCCATTTTCTTTTTGATTTTAATTTGTTTATATTGTGGCCGCCGGGGAGCTCGCATCCCCTGCCGGGCTTAATACCCGCGCGGCCGGCGCCTACTTTCAGCCATCCGTCTTACTTGCTGTTCTCATGTTGCTTTTATGGCATTTCCGGCAGATGGCATACTGCCGGCGCTCCAGGAAAGGTTTTCTAACATCCGCCCGATTCTCGTACACTGCAAGGCCCAGTATCCTCCGGCAGTACGGGTAACGCACCCTCGGCACGGCATAATCGCTTTTACCGCAACATATAACAGTAGTAGGGTTCAATCTTTGCGCTCTAATTAATGTGTGTGTCAATACCGTTTCGCACCGCCGGCGGGTGTCGAGCGTTGATTTAGGTGTAAACTCGCGACCAGGGCTATATGTCGCCCGTTTTATTTTTGTTGTCTCCATCTCTTTAAGACATTGCAAAGGTAATAAGTATATTTGTTATACGCAAATATTTTGCTAATTATTTTTTAGTTTTGCGTTACTTTTAACGGTTATCTACAAATAAAGATATATGTTAAACATATTTTCACAAATATACATATTACTACACCTTATTGTATATATATAGACCACACCTCACGCCCCACCGCCCCACCAGTACGGCCGGACGCGTCCGCGGCTGCATCCTCACCACCTCACGCCCCACTGACCCACCAGGACGGCCGGACGCGTCCGCGGCTGCATCCTCACCACCTCACGCCCTACCGCCCCACCAGTACGGCCGGACGCGTCCGCGGCTGCATCCTCACCACCTCACGCCCCACTGACCCACCAGGACGGCCGGACGCGTCCGCGGCTGCATCCTCACCACCTCACGCCC
>ERZ808286.321-NODE-321-length-34317-cov-5.837809_pt1 | contig 34317 bp, 32 predicted proteins | sample MGYA00521276_ERZ808286 | MGnify/ENA primary metagenome ERZ808286 (study PRJEB31516, sample SAMN03275607) | gut metagenome | biome: mammalia-associated habitat; material: feces | host: Papio cynocephalus | place: Kenya | collected 2012-08-01 ... | reverse complement strand
TTGTTTAGACTTACGAGAATCTATGCTTAATCCACACGCTTTTGCAGGTGATCCATATAAACTCCTAAAGACTCCTATTTCCCTAGGCGAGAATGATAGAATCTGTTGCAAAGGTAATGAAAATATTTTAATTTGGCTAAAAAGATATGTTAAAAATGAAAGAAAACAAATTTAGGAATATAATATTTGGCTATTTCACAAGAAATGCGTAAATTTGCAGCGATTTTCGAAAATATTATGGCAGATTTAGTAAAAACAGAACAGCAGTTTAAGGCTGTCATGGCCGAATGCAGGGCATTGTTTGAGAAGAAGCTACATGATTATGGAGCCTCTTGGAGAATCTTGCGCCCTTCATCGCTGACAGACCAACTGTATATCAAGGCGAAACGCATCCGTTCGCTTGAAATCAAGAAGGAATCCCTGGTAGGCGAAGGCATCCGCCCTGAGTTCATCGCCCTTATTAATTATGGTATCGTGGGGCTCATCCAGCTGGAGAAAGGCTTTGTGGACGAGGTGGACATGACACCCGAAGAGGCCATGAAGCTCTACGACCTCCACGCCAAGGACGCCCTGGAGCTGATGCTGAGGAAGAACCACGACTATGACGAGGCTTGGCGCTCGATGAGGGTGAGCAGCTATACCGACTTCATACTCACCAAGATACAGCGAATAAAAGAAATAGAAGACATCGACGGTGCCACTCTCGTATCAGAGGGCATCGACGCCAACTACATGGACATCATCAACTATGCCGTGTTTGGAGCAATCAAGCTGAAGGAAAGTGAAGACGAGTAATATCATTACAAAGGTAACGGTGAACGTGGGCAGGCTGCTCATGGCATTGACCTTCATCTTCTCAGGATTTGTGAAGGGCATGGACCCACTGGGCACGCAATATAAGATAACCGACTATCTGGAGGCACTGCACATCGACTGGATGTTTCCATCATGGGCTACGCTGGGCATGTCGGTATTGCTCTCCACCTGCGAGTTTGCCATCGGTATCTTCCTGCTCTTCGCCATCCGTCGAAGACTGGTGAGCAAGATAGCCCTGGCAGTGATGAGCGTGATGACCCTCATCACCCTATGGATCGTCATCGCCAATCCGGTGAAAGACTGTGGTTGCTTCGGCGATGCCATCGTGCTGAGCAACGGAGCCACCTTCGCCAAGAACATCGTGCTGCTCGCCATCGCCATCCTGCTGTGGAGAAAGCCGCTCTTGATGCCGAGACTCATCTCGAAGTCGACACAATGGATTGTCATCAACTATACATTCCTCTACTCCATCATCATGAGTCTGTGGAGCCTGTGGTATCTACCGCAGTTTGATTTCCGCCCTTATCACGTGGGAGCCAACATCAACAAGGGAATGGAGATACCGAAGGGAGCCAAGCAACCCAAGTTTGACACCACCTTCATACTGGAGAAGAACGGGGTGAAGAAAGAGTTCACGCTCGACAACTACCCCGACTCCACCTGGAAGTTTATCGACAGCAAGACCGTGCAGACCGAGGAAGGCTATGTGCCACCAATACACGACTTCAGCATCGAAGACTCGAAGACTGGCGAAGACCTGACACAACAGGTGCTGCAAGACCCAGGCTATACATTCCTGCTCGTCTCGCCACACCTGGAGTTTGCCGACGACAGCAACTTCGGCAACATCGACCAGATATACGAGTATGCCAACGAGCACCATTACCGCTTCATCTGCCTCACGGCGAGCAGCAACCCTGCCATCAAGCACTGGCAAGACATCACGGGGGCAGAATATCCATTCTACACCACCGACGAGACTACGCTGAAGACCGTGATACGCAGCAACCCAGGACTGGTATTGCTGAAGCATGGCACCGTGATACGCAAATGGAGTCACAACGACCTGCCTAGCGAGGAACAACTGAGCAAACCTCTGGAACAATCGGAGCTGGGCAAGATGCCGAAAGACAGCGCGGCAGGCAAAATAGCCACCATCGTGCTATGGTTTGCCTTGCCACTGGTGCTGCTCACCCTAGCCGACCGACTCATCGCCTGGACGGCTTGGATTAAGAAGAAAGAGAAATCGAATAAAATATTATCAACTTTTAAAAAGAAAAGAAAAATGAGAAAGAAAATTGTAGCAGGCAACTGGAAAATGAACATGAACCTGCAGGACGGTGTAGCTCTCGCTAAGGAAATCAACGAGGCTTTGGTAGCTGACAAGCCAAACTGTGGCGTTATCATCTGCACTCCTTTCATCCACTTGGCTTCTGTAGCACAGGTATTGGATTCTTCTGTAGTAGGTCTCGGTGCTGAGAACTGCGCAGACAAGGCTAAGGGTGCTTTCACTGGTGAGGTTTCAGCAGAGATGGTTAAGAGCACAGGTGCTCAGTACGTGATCCTCGGTCACTCAGAGCGTCGTCAGTACTATGGCGAGACTGCAGAGATCTTGAAGGAGAAGGTAGAGTTGGCTTTGGCTAACGGTTTGAAGGTTATCTTCTGCTGCGGCGAGACTCTTGAGGAGCGTGAGGCTGAGAAGCAGAACGAGGTAGTTAAGGCAGAGCTCGACGGTTCTGTATTCCACTTGAGCGCTGACGCTTGGAAGAACATCATCCTCGCTTACGAGCCAATCTGGGCCATCGGTACAGGTAAGACCGCTACAGCAGACCAGGCTGAGGAAATGTTGGCATACATCCGCTCTATCGTAGCTGAGAAGTATGGCAAGGAGGCTGCTGAGGACACAACTATCCTCTACGGTGGTAGCTGCAAGGCTAGCAATGCTCCTGAGCTCTTCTCTAAGCCAGACATCGACGGTGGCTTGATCGGTGGCGCTTCTTTGAAGGCTGCTGACTTCAAGGGTATCATCGACGCTTGGAAGAAGTAATCTCCTGCATTAAGAATAAGATAAGGGATACCCTTTGATACCTTCAGGGGTATCCCTTTACTTTCACTATCAAAACAACTTTTTTAAAAGAGAAATAGTCATGAAGCAATTCGTCATCACCATGTTTTTCACCCTCTGCTCAACAATGGTATGCCAAGCGCAAACCTATCTGGAGCATATCCAGCAGAACACACCTGGACTGGGAAAAGTAACCGTGAACCAAAGTAAGGCTATCGACGAATTGGTGAACGGTAGCAATATCGTCAAGCCGCAAGATGTAAAGACTAAAACACAGCAACCACTCAAAAACAACGAGACCCCACACAAGACGACGGAGCCTCAACACAAGGCTACAGAACCGCAGCACAAGGCACTGGCACCCGACTCGCTGAAGAAAAACGAGCAGCACAATGCAGCCGAGGGCAACAAAACAGCCCAGAAACCAGAAGGCAACAAGAACGCCCAAAAGGCAGAAAACAAGGAAGAAACCGAGATGCCTATCGTAGACATGCGCAAGAAAATGATGCGCAAGAGCTACAAGGTTACAGGATATAGAGTACAGGTATTCGCAGGAGGCAACTCTCGCAACGACCGCCTGAAAGCGGAGCAAACGGGCAACGCCCTGAAGATGAGTTTCCCGGAACAGCCTGTATACGTACATTTCTACTCACCAAGATGGATTTGCCGCATGGGCAACTTCCGCAGCCTTGGCGAAGCACAGAAGTTCCTCTCCAAGGTGAAGGCCATGGGATATAGGCAGGCTTGCCTGGTGAAGGGACAAATCACCGTACAATATTAACACAACAATATATGAATCCAGAAACAGAATTTCGCGAGGGATTGGACGAACTCGCAGCTCACTATAAGGAAGTACTGAAGCTCTTGGGCGAAGACCCTGAGCGCGAGGGATTGCAGAAGACCCCGATGCGTGTAGCCAAAGCGATGCAGATATTGACCCGTGGCTATACGCAAGACCCTCACAAGGTGTTGACAGATGCCCTCTTCGACGAGAAATACGACCAAATGGTCATCGTGAAGGACATTGACTTCTTCTCGATGTGCGAGCACCACATGCTGCCTTTCTACGGCAAGGTGCACGTGGCTTACATCCCGAACGGCAAGATTACCGGATTGAGCAAGATAGCCCGTGTGGTAGATATCTACAGCCATCGCCTGCAGGTGCAGGAGCGACTCACCCAGCAAATCAAGGACTGCATCCAGGAAACCCTGAAACCGCAGGGCGTGATGGTGGTAATCGAGGCCAAGCACATGTGCATGCAGATGCGTGGCGTGGAGAAACAAGGCTCCATCACCACCACAAGCGACTACAGCGGTGTATTCAAGTCGCTGAACACCCGACAAGAATTCATGAGTCTTTTAAGAGGCGAATCTAAAAGAATATAATATGCTAAAGTTTATATCGTGGAACGTGAATGGCTTGCGCGCTTGCGTGGGCAAGGACTTCGAGGCTTCATTCAAGAGTCTCGATGCCGATTTCTTCTGCTTGCAAGAGACGAAGATGCAGGAAGGTCAGCTCGATCTTCAGTTTGATAGTTATGAAAGCTACTGGAACTATGCCGAGAAGAAAGGCTATTCGGGTACTGCCATCTACACCAAGCACCATCCCCTGAGCGTAAGCTATGGCATGGGCGTGGAAGAGCATGACCACGAGGGACGTGTCATCACTCTGGAATATGAGAATTTCTATCTCGTAACCTGCTACACCCCCAACTCGCAGACAGAGTTGAAGCGCCTTGACTATCGCATGACATGGGAGGATGATTTCCACAAATTCTTGAAGACACTCGATGCCAAGAAACCCGTCGTGATATGCGGCGACCTAAACGTGGCACACGAGGAGATAGACATCAAGAACCCGAAGACAAACCGTCGCAACGCCGGATTCACCGACGAGGAGCGAGAGAAGATGACGCTCTTGCTGAATGATGGATTCACCGACAGTTTCCGTTATCTCCACCCAGAAGAGGTGACCTACTCATGGTGGTCGTACCGTTTCCGTGCCCGCGAGAAAAACGCAGGTTGGCGCATCGACTACTTCCTGGTATCGGATAGCATCAAGAAAAAGATAGCAGAGGCCAAGATTCACACAGAAATCATGGGCAGCGACCACTGCCCCGTGGAATTGGACTTGGATTTATAAATTCTTCACACAAAAAAGGGGATGTTCCTTCCTCCCGGAAGCCATCCCCATATTGGTCATATCAACATAAAATTTTAATTTATATAAGAGAGATTTTATCGAATGCTTAATGAAGAGAGTGGAACCACTTTATTGAAATGTAACCACTTTTTGTTTACATGAGACTCTTAATCTCAGAGAGATTCTTCTTCTCGATAGTCCCGTCCTTATAGGTTACGGTGAAGTAATCATGGACAGACTTACCGTTCTTGAACTGTACTACTGCCACACCACCTTCACGAAGCTGGAGTGTGAAATAGCCCTCACGTTTGCCATTGACATACTTTCCATGCCATTTTTCCTTTCCATTCTTGTAATATGTGGTAACCTCGCCATCAAAGATGGTGTTGCGATCGTTACCTAGGTCGATGAAGCTATAGCCACCTTCGGCTCTCAGCTTACCGTTCATATAGAAGTCCTGGAAAACGTCCTTCTTATTGATGCCAGCGCCGGTAGTCATCAGTAGTCTATAATAACTAGCCTGATCAGCACTAGCCACATTGCTCATATTTTCTGCATAGAAAATAGTGTCAGCTACTACTGTTGCGTTCTCTACGTGCTTGCGACCGAAAGTAGCTACGGTCATTAAAGCCATCAATGAGAATAATATAACTCGTTTCATATCTTTATTTTTTAGGTGTTGTTATTTGTTGTTTATTTCTTTTTTCTGATGCAAAGATAATATGTTTTTCGAGAAAGCGTGCAATCCTTAACGCTATTTTATCATATTTTTTTGTGAAATATTATTTTCAAATTGAAAGCGCACACAAAATGTCAGTTTGTAACTTCAGATAGATATTTCTTGCGGTTTTTCTACGCATCTGTTATATAACATACTATTTTTAGGTCCGCAAGTTTACATATTGTAAGCCACTTGATGTACATCAAGATCCCAAGAATCATTATTTCTGATGATTTTCACAAACTTTTTCGCTCTTTTGCTAGCATATCTACCATTTATTTTGTATTTTTGCACTTGAATAATATATAATGTACGCGCATGAGACAATTCTTATACCTCGCCCTCGCCGTCTGCGCCCTGGTATTTACCGGTTGCAAAGACTCAGAGGGAAGCATCGACGACCCTTACGTAACAGAGAATGGGCAAGACCGCGACAGTGACATCATCACTGGCGACGACTATGTGTACCATCTGCCCGTCATCTTCCATGTATTCTACAACGACAGCAAAGATACCTTGCAATACATCCCAGCTATCCGCTTCAGGGAGCTGATAGACCATGTGAACGAGTTGTACGCCGGCAATGTGTACAACCAACAACTCGACACCGTGGCGAGCGAAAACCTACACGTACAGTTTGAGTTGGCAGAAAAAGACGAGAATGGCAAACGCATCGCCATCCCCGGCGTGGAGTATATCAAGACAACAGAGAAGGAGTTCGACTGCGAGAAGTTTATGAAGGACAAGAACTACGCCAAGTACACCTGGAACCAGAACGACTACATCAACGTGATGGTATACGCTTTCAAGAAGACAGATGAGAACAGCACAACGCTAGGCATCAGCCACCTGCCTTACGAAGTGGGAGGCTATCCACAGATAGACGGGCTGAGCAACGGCAAGAACTATCCCCTCAACAAGCCATCGAAGTTTCCTTACTGCGTATCGCTCAATGCCCTCTACGTAAACAAGAAATACGAAGGCACTAGATATACCATCAGGAAAGACACGGTGACTAACTACGAGTACAACACCGCCGACCCAAACGCCACCTTGGCACATGAGCTGGGGCACTACCTGGGGCTCTATCATGCCTTTGCCGAGACAACCAAGAAGGACGGGCAAAGTGAACCCGCCGACAACGAAGACGACACCGACTATTGCACCGATACGCCCAGCTATAATCGTATCAAATATGGCACATGGCTCAACGAATATATCGAGAAGGCGAAAGCCATCAAGAAGGACACTACCTTCACCGTCAAGGCCCTCTGCAAGCGCACCAACAGCAGCGGCAAGGAATGGGAGGCCGACAACCTGATGGACTACAGCATCTGTTACAGCATGCGATTCTCACCAGAACAGGCTTACCGCATGAGGCAAGTGCTCTACTATTCGCCCCTGATGCCAGGTCCGAAGAAGAAACGACCCGAGACGAGGACATGGGCACCAGCTACCGACGAGGAGCCCGACCTGCCTATCGTGTACGCCAAGGAGCACGCCATCAAAATAAAGGACATCCGAAACATCACGGTCGTCCGAAAGAAATAGATAATCCAGACAAAACAAACGAAATGAAATATACAATCAAGGCCCCGAGCCAACTCAACGCAAGCATCAACCTGCCTGCATCCAAGAGCATCAGCAACCGTGCACTGGTCATCAACGCCATGGCACACTCTTGCAAGCATCCCAACAACCTGAGCGACTGCGACGACACCAAGGTAATCATCGCCGCCCTCAAAGACATGCCCTATGAAATCAACATCAAGGCAGCGGGAACAGCCATGCGATTCATGACCGCCTACCTATCCTCCACAGAGGGAGAGCACATCATCACAGGCACCGAGCGCATGCAAAACCGCCCCATCTCCATCCTCGTAGACGCACTACGCTATCTGGGCGCCGACATCCAATATGTGAAGAAGGAAGGCTATCCTCCACTCCACATCAAAGGCAAGGCTCTGGAAGGCGGGCATCTGGAAGTGGTGGGCAATGTAAGCTCGCAGTATATCTCGGCATTGCTCATGATAGGTCCTATCCTGAAAAAAGGACTCGAACTGAAACTCACAGGCGAGATTACCTCACGCCCTTACATCGACCTCACCCTTTGGACGATGAACAACTTTGGCGCAAAGGCGGAATGGACCGACGTAGACACCATCACCGTGAAACCAGCACCCTATCAGAGCGACGTAGATTACACCATCGAAAACGACTGGAGCGCCGCCTCCTACTGGTATGAGATGATGGCACTCAACAGCAATCCCGACTCTGCCATCACCCTGGAAGGACTCACCGACTGTTCTAAACAAGGCGACTCGGTGGTAAAATACATCTTCAGTTTGTTGGGCGTAAAGAGCGAGTTCGAGAACCGCGACTCCATCTCACCAGTCAAGTTGAAGGCTCACCGATGCCTCTTGCCTCGCTTCGATTACGACTTTTCTGGTTCGCCCGACTTGGCACAAACCATCGTCGTGGCTTGCTGTGCCCTGGGCGTAAAGTTCAAGTTCACGGGACTTGCCAGCCTCAAGATCAAGGAGACCGACCGCATCGAGGCATTGAAGACCGAACTGAAGAAGGTGGGATACGTGATACGCGACGAGCACGACAACACGCTCATCTGGGACGGCGAGACCTGCGAACCTACCTTCGAGCCCATCGACACCTACGAAGACCATCGCATGGCATTGGCGTTTGCTCCCCTTGCCTTCAAGTTTCCACAGATAGAAATCAACAACCCAGAAGTGGTGAGCAAGTCGTACCCCCACTACTGGGAAGACCTGAAGAAAGTGGGATTCGAGATAAATGAAGCGTGAAGAACGCAGCGTGAAGATTGCATCTAGAAGAAAGTGAAGATTTCTTATGATATATTTGATAATAGCCTTGGTTGTGCTGGGCATCATCTCAGCCATTCTTGGCATCGTCTCCCATAAGAAAGGAGAGGAAGAAGAGCCACTGGTGGAAGGCGTATCGTGCAATACCTGCAACGGTGAGAACACCAAGTGCGAACAGGAATGCATGATGGAGGCAGCCACCAAGGAGATAGAATATTACGACGACGAGGAACTCGACCGATTCAAAGGACGAGAGGCTGACGACTACTCAGACGAGGAAGTGGAAGAGTTCTCCGAAGTGCTCTACACGATGAAACCAGAGGAAGTGGCTGGGTGGAACCGAAGCCTTATCCTGCGTGGCATCAATCTGCCCAACCAGTTGAAAGACGAGGTCGTAGGATTTCTGAGTGAAGAACGAAGAGCGAAGAGTGAAGAATAAGACAAAATGGATATACTACAATATGCGTTTTTCCAAAACGCCTTGATAGGTGCCTTCTTGGCTAGCATCCTATGTGGCTTCGTAGGCACCTACATCGTCACACGCCGCCTGGTGTTTATCAGCGGCGGCATAACCCATGCCTCCTTTGGCGGCATCGGCATCGGTGTATTTTCGGGGCTTAACCCAATACTCTCAGCCATGGTCTTTGCCATACTGAGTGCCTTCGGCGTGCAATGGATGTCGAAGAAGCAAGATGTGCGCAAAGACTCTGCCATCGCCATGTTTTGGACGCTGGGCATGAGCGTAGGCATCATCTGCTGTTTCCTGACGCCAGGATTCATGCCCGACCTACCCTCTTTTCTCTTCGGCAGCATCCTCGCCATCGACAGCGCTGACCTCTGGCTTCTGGCAGGGCTCACCCTCTTCGTAGGTTTGCTGTTCACCTTCCTGTTGCGCCCCATCGAGTATGTGGCGTTCGACAGCACCTTCGCCCGTTCGCAGCATCTGCCCGTCACGGCGATAGAATACCTGATGATGACGCTCATCGCCATGACCATTGTCGCCACGCTCAAGATGGTGGGCATCGTGCTAGCCATCAGTTTGCTCACCATTCCCCAGATGACCGCCAACCTCTTCACCTATAATTATAAGCGAATGATAGGTGCGAGCATCGTGATAGGATGGATAGACTGCATCGTAGGGCTCTATGCCAGCTACCTGCTCAATGTGCCATCGGGAGCCACCATCATCTTCGTGAGCATCATCCTCTTTGCCTTCGCCAAGATTGCGAAGAGTCTGAAATAAGAAAATAAGAAAAAGGGAATCGAAGAGATAAAAAGGAAATCGAAGAGAAAAAATAGGAAATGAAAGGCAAGGCATCCCATATACTTGTACTCGCCATCGTCATCTTGCCGATGGCACTGGCTGGATGCTCTACGCAACGAAACACGGCGCAGAGCAGGTGGTGGCATGCCTTCAACACCCGATACAACACCTATTATAATGGCGCACAAGCCTACATCGAAGGCTCACTGGAGAAAGAGAACGGCAACAGAGACAATTTCACCGAGCTTCTTCCCCTCTACACCGTAGCCAACAAGGCGAGCCGAGACCTGGGCAAAGGCAACTACGACCGTGCCATCGAGAAGAGCGAGAAAGCCATCCACCAACACAGCATCAAGCGCCGACCCATATGGAACAAAGACCGTCGCAAGACCGCCCGCGACCGGGAATGGCTCAGCCGCAAAGAATACAACCCCTTCATCTGGAAAGCATGGATGCTGATGGGCAGGTCGCAGTTTTTCGAGGGCAACTTCGAGGCAGCGGCAGCCACCTTTTCCTACATGAGTCGCCTCTTCGCCACACAGCCAGCCATCTACGACAAGGCACAGGCTTGGCTTGCCAAATGCTACATAGAGCTAGGTTGGACCTATGACGCCGAAGACGTGATACGCAACATTGAGCGCGACTCCATCCACTGGAGTGCCCAGCGAGAATGGGATTACACCTACGCCCTCTACTACATCCACACCGCCCAATACGTGCAAGCCACCGGCTACCTGCGCAAGGCGATAGCCCATGAGATGAGACACAAGCAGAAAGCACGCCTGTGGTATCTCATGGGACAGATACAAGCCTCGATGGGACATACCAACGAGGCTTATCAGGCATTCCGCCACGTCATAGCCCTCAACCCTCCCTACGAGTTGGAGTTCAACGCCCGCATCTCCCAAACCGAGGTGCTGGCACGCAGCAATGCCAACAAAATGGTGGGCAAACTTAAACGCATGGCGGCATCGGACAAGAACAAGGAATATCTCGACCAGATATACTACGCACTGGGCAACATCCACCTAGCTCAGAAAGACACCATGCAAGCCATCGTCGCCTACGAGCGAGGCGCACAGAAATCCATGCGAAAAGGCATAGAGAAAGGTGTGCTGCTCACCCATCTAGGCAACCTCTACTGGCAACAAGACCGATTCTCCGATGCCAAGCGATGCTACGGCGAAGCCATCGGATTGCTCGACAAAGACCGCAAGGACTACCAACAGCTCTCCATGCGCTCGAAAGTACTCGACGAACTCACCCCCTACACCGAGACGATTGCCCTGCAAGACTCCCTGCAACGACTCGCCATGATGAGCGAAGCCGACCGCAACGCCGTCATCGACCATGTGATAGAAGCCTACAAGAAAAAAGAGAAGGAAGCCAGGAGATTGCAAGCCGAGGGAGAGGGAACTAGCGACAACGCTAGCATCGGACAAGGCGAAACTCCTGCAAACGGCTTTTCCAATCGCTTTCCTACAAATCAGAACGACAAACTTTCGAATGGGAATACATGGTATTTCTATTCATCCCTCGCCGTTGCCCAAGGCAAACAACAATTTCAGAAGCTTTGGGGCAAACGTGAGAACTCCGACGACTGGCAGCGTTCCAACAAGAGCGTAGTGGCAGGCGACATGGAGGATACAGCCGAGAAACAATCAGTATCCCAAGGAGAGAGCGCAGAGAAGCAACCATTATCCCAAGAAGAGACAACCTACGCGCCTGCATCAGGTGAAGACAGCCGTGAATACTATCTCAAGCAAATCCCCCTCACCCCAGAGCAAATGGCAGAGAGCAACCAGCTCTTGGAGAACGGGCTCTTGCATGCCGGCATCATCCTCAAGGACAAGATGGGCAACCTGAGATTGAGCGAAGAAATGCTGCGCCGGCTCACCGACCACTATCCCGACTACGAGCACCTAGACGATGCCTACTATCATCTCTACCTGCTCTACAACATCAAACACCAGCCAGCCGTTGCCGACACCTATCTGCAACAACTCAAGCAGCAATATCCTGCAAGTCAGTGGACCGCCCTACTTTCCAATCCCCACTATGCCGAGGACGCAAGGATGGGCGAACATTTGGAAGACTCGCTCTACACAGCCACATACAAGGCTTTCAGAGAGGGCGACTACGAGCGCGTGGGCTCCAACGCCGCTATCTCCAGCACCCGATTTCCCCTGGGAGCCAACCGCGACAAGTTCCTCTTCCTTTCGGGCATGAGCCTGCTGGGGCAAGGCGACACCGATGGATGCCTCAAAGATCTCCAAACGGTGGCAGAGAAATATCCAGGCACCCGACTGAGCGAACTGGCTGGCATGATAGTAAACGGCGTGAAAGTAGGCAGGCGACTACATGGCGGAAAGTTTGACCTAAGCGATGTGTGGACACGACGAAGCGAGTCGACGGCAGCCGCCAACGACATCCTGCCACAAAAGGAGTTCAGCGCAGAAAGAAACATTCCGTTTATCTTCCTCATGGCATACGTCACCGACTCGGTGAACGAGAACCAGTTGCTCTTCGAGGTAGCCAAGTATAACTTCACCTCCTATCTGGTGCGCAATTTCGACATCCACATAGACGAGCAAGGCGGAATCCACCGCATGCAGATAACGGGGTTCAAAAATTACGACGAGGCACGCCAATACGCCAATGCTCTCTATCAAGAGAAAGCCATCCTGAGCCTCTTGGCGAAGGCACGCACCTTTGTGGTGAGCGAAAACAACCTGCCATTGCTAGGCACCCGCTTGAGCTACGACGACTACAGCAAGTTCTACGCCAAGCATTTCGCCCCCATCAAGTTGAGCCGCCAGCCGCTGCTCTACGAGCCAGCCGAAAGAGTCGTTGCTCCGCAACAGGCAGAATCGCCGTCGTCGGAAGAAGTCCCGACCAACAACGAAGACAAGCAGCAAGGAGTCCCCAACCAGATAGAAATCGAAGAGGATGCCGGCAAGCAAGAAGACACGGGCATCTATTTCGACGACGAGCCAACAACAGATAAATCGCCTGCCGATAGCGACGAATATTACGATTTGGAGGGGTTCTAATGCAGAAGTTGTTCGGTTTAGAGGAATTTAATATTTATTAACTACAGAAGATGTTCCCTATCACGAAAATCTTTGTACTTTCGCACTCAGAATAGGAAAACAAGAAAAATATAGGATAAAAGACAATGAAAATCAAGATTGACTCATTAGACAACATCCATGAGGCAGCCAAGCAATTCCTGGCTGGCATGGGCAACGGCAAGGTCTTCGCCTTCTATGGCAAGATGGGTGCCGGTAAGACCACTTTCATCAAGGCCATCTGCGAGGAACTGGGCGTGGAAGATGTCATCACATCGCCTACCTTCGCCCTCGTCAATGAATATACTGCCGGCGACGGCTCTCCCATCTATCACTTCGACTTCTACCGCATCAAGAAGATAGACGAGGTGTACGACATGGGATATGAGGACTATTTCTACAGCGGTAACCTCTGTTTCCTGGAGTGGCCGGAGCTGATAGAGACCCTCTTGCCAGAGGATGTAACCAAAGTACACATCACTACCGAGGAAGACGGATCGAGAACCGTAGAATGGTAAAAAGGGTGTTTTTCGCCCGAAAAAAGGGCACAAGGAGGTGCCCGAAATTACGTCCCGACGTAGGCTTTGCTACGTCCCGACGCAACAAACAATACGTCCCGACGTAGCAAGCACTACGTCGGGACGTAATTTTTCAAAAAAAGACAAAAGGTCTTTTTTACAAGAGAGCCTGGAATTTCTCAGTGAGAGTAGCCTTGCTGGCTGCGCCCACAAACTTGTCGACCAACTGACCACCCTTGAAGAAGAGGATAGTTGGGATGTTGCGCACACCAAACTCCATAGCGATGTCGTCGTTCTCCTCGACATCACACTTGCCTACTACCAACTTGCCATCAAACTCCTCTGCCAATTCTGACACGATAGGAGCAATCTGGCGACAAGGACCACACCAAGTTGCCCACAAATCTACTACCAATGGGAGCTCACCATTCTTGTAGCTCTCAAAATTCTCTGTTGTAATTGTTACTTCCATTTTCTATTACTTATTTATTTTTGTTATCTTATATTCTACACCGTAATCATATCTTGGCGCTAAGTCACTGCAAAGGTAAGCATTTGACTGCAAACTAGCAAACGTTGCGCCTACTTTTTTAGTTTATTTGGTAAGACATCTTGGGATGCGACTCGATATATTGCACTAGCGCATGGCTCACACCCACCGTGCGGTCTTGGGCACGCATCAAGAGATTGGTATTGGTGTTGATGTCGTGCACCTGCAAGTAGAGCTGTGCCTTTCCCTCGTCGTCGTCCACCAAGGTTTGCAGGTCGGTCACCAGTTTGTCGTCCACCACGTCGCTGTCCACGGTGATGGTGAATCGTTCAATACGGTTCTCCTTCACGGTTTGCAGATACTCGATGCTACCTATCTGGAACTCATAGTAGTTGCTATTGGCAAATCGGGAGGCGCAACGTGCGGTGATGTAGATGGTGCTGCCCTCCACGAGGATGCCTCGCCACTTGCCCCACTCCTCGCCGAAGAGTGCCAACTCGCCCGAGCCTTCGAAATCCTCCATGGTGACGAAGCCACAAGGCTTGCCCGTCTTGGTGAACTTCGATTTCACCTCGGTGATGATGCCGCCCACCACGATGTCTTCTTTCTTGGCGAGCTCCTGCTTGTCGCCGAGCTCTGAGCAGTGGGTGTTGCACATCTGGTTGAGGATGATGCTATAGTCGTCGAGCGGATGTGCGGAGAGGTAGATGCCCACGAGCTCACGTTCCCTGTTCAGTCGCTCGATGGTACTCCATGCCTCGCCTTCCGGAATTGGCGGTGTGGCTATCTCCACTGCTTCTTCGCCACCGAAGAGCGAAGTGGCAGCCTCTTGTTGCTCACGCTGATAGAGCTGACCATAGCGCACCAAGGTATCGAGAAACACCTCGCCCTTGCCATTCTTGCCAAAGAAACTCTCTCGCTTGATGCCGAAGCTGTCGAAGCCACCGCTCAAGGCGAGGGTCTCGAAAGCCTTGCGGTTGACATTGGAGAAGTCCACTCGCTCGGCAAAGTCGAAGATGTTCTTATAAGGACCGTTCTTCAAACGCTCGTTCACGATGGCATCGGCGGCAGGTGCACCCATACCCTTGATGGCAGACAGGCCGAAACGTATCTCGCCATGCTCGTTGACACCAAACTCGCGGTAACTCTCGTTGACATCAGGTCCCAGGGTCTTGATGCCCATCGACTGGCACTCCTCCATCAACTTGGTGATTTCGGTGATTTGTGAAAATCGGCGGGTCATCAACGCAGCCATGTACTCGGCAGGATAATGCGCCTTGAGGTAGGCTGTCTGGTAAGCCACCCAAGAGTAGCAGGTGGCATGCGACTTGTTGAACGCATAGGAGGCGAACTTCTCCCAGTCGCCCCATATCTTCTCCAATATCTTAGGGTCGTGCCCGTTCTCCTGACCTTGCTTGATGAACTTAGGCTTCATCGTATCAACGATGGCCTTTTTCTTCTTACCCATCGCTTTACGAAGGGCATCACTCTCGCCTCGGGTGAAGCTTGCGAGCTGTCGGGAGAGGAGCATCACCTGCTCCTGATAGACGGTAATGCCGTAGGTATCCTTCAAGTATTTCTCCATGCACGGGATGTCGTACTTGATTTCCTCCTGTCCGTTCTTACGGGCGATGAAGGAAGGAATGTAATCCATAGGTCCCGGACGATAGAGGGCATTCATGGCGATAAGGTCCTCAAACACCGTAGGCTTCAGTTCTCGCAGGTATTTCTGCATGCCTGGCGACTCAAACTGGAAGGTACCGATGGTGCGTCCCTGCTGATAGAGCTGATAGGTGAGCTCGTCGTCGATAGGGATATGGTCGAGGTCGATGACATCGCCCGTTGTCTGCTTGATAACCTTGCACGCCTCCTTCATCTCCGAGAGGGTCTTGAGGCCCAAGAAGTCCATCTTGATCAATCCCGTCGACTCGATGACGTGACCATCATACTGGGTCACAGCGGTCTTCAAGCCAGGGAAATCAGGGTCGTCGGCGGTGGATACAGGCACCCAGTTGCTGATAGGGTCACGGCAGATGATGAATCCGCAGGCATGGATGCCCGTGCCTCGGATGGTGCCCTCCAGCATCTTGGCATACTTGATGGTGTTGCTCTCCCTCACATCGGTGGAGAACTCCGCCTCCTTCAACTCTGGAGTATACTTGATGGCATTGGTGAGGTTCATCTTCGCTCCGTCGGGCAATCTATCAGGGATTGCCTTGCAGAGGGCGTTGGCTCGGTCGAGCGGAAGTTTTTCCACACGGGCAACATCCTTGATGGAGTTCTTTGTCGCCATCGAACCATAGGTAATGATGTGGGCGCAATTCTCGTGCCCATACTTATCCATCACCCATCGCAAGACCTTACCTCGACCATCATCATCGAAATCGGTATCAATATCAGGCAGGTTGACACGGTCTGGGTTCAAGAAACGCTCAAACAGGAGGTCATACTTCAAAGGGTCTATCTTGGTGATACCCAAGCAATAAGCTACCACCGAACCTGCGGCGGAACCACGACCAGGACCAACCATCACGCCCAGTTCCTCGCGGGCGGCACGGATAAAGTCGGACACAATCAAGAAGTAACCAGGGAAACCCATGGTCTTCATCACGTGCAACTCGAAATTCACATGCTCGTCGACGTTTTTCGGGAGTGGGTCACCGTATCTTTCCTTTGCGCCCTCGTAAGCCAAGTGGCGCAGATACTCCGCCTCAAACTTGATGCGGTAAATCTTCTCATATCCACCCAGACGCTCGATTACCTTCCGTCCCTCCTCTGGCGGGAGCTGGTTCTCACCATTTTCATCGGAGGTGAACTCTTTGTAAAGGTCTTCCTCTGAGACACGCTCACGAAGCTGTTCCTCGGTACCGAAGCTCTCAGGAATCGGGAAGAATGGCATGATAGGACCATGGTCGATGCTATAGATTTCCACCTTGTCCAACACCTCCAACGTATTCGTCAACGCCTCGGGCACATCGGAAAAGATGTCGTTCATCTCCTGACGGGTCTTAAACCACTCCTGCTTGGAATAGCGCATACGGTTAGGATCGTCGAGGTCCTTGCCTGTGGCGATACAGAGCAGGTGGTCGTGCGCCTCGGCGGTTTCCTTGTCCTCGAAGTGAACATCGTTGGTACACACCAATTTGATGCCATACTCCTTGGCAAACTCGATGAGCACCTTGTTAGCCTTTTGCTGCAACTGGAAAGCCTCACGATTGGCAAGAATACTAGGATTCTTCACCTCATGGCGCTGAAGTTCCAAGTAATAGTCATCCCCAAAGAGATTGTGATACCACTCGCAGGCCTCACGTGCTCCCTCGATGTCGCCCTGCAAAATCTTCTTAGGCACCTCGCCGGCGATACAAGCCGAGCAGACAATGAGGTCTTCGTGATATTTCTCCAAGTCGGCACGGTCGGTACGTGGGCGCATATAGTAACCATCCACCCACGAATTACTCACCAACTTGATGAGGTTCTTGTATCCATTATAGTTCTTGGCGAGCACAATGAGGTGGTAACCGCTCATATCACCCTTGTCTCGCTCACGGTCTTCCTTGCGGCGATGAGCCACATACATCTCACAACCGATGATAGGCTTGAAGGGTTCGAGCCCCTCCTTTTTGCGGTCTTTGTTCACCTTGGCACAATAGTCGGTCAGTTCCTTGATGCCGAACATCACACCATGGTCGGTTACGGCCATACCCTTCATGCCGTCCTTGATGGCCTTGTCTACGAGATGCGGAATCTTCGACTGACCATCGAGGATGGAATACTGAGTATGGACATGTAAATGTACAAAATCTTCCATTATTTTGGCTTAGAAATCAAATTTTGAGCCCAAAGTTACTGCTAAAAGTTGATATTGCCAAAAGAAAAGGTGGAAAAATTTGCAAAAACCATAAAAATGGTGTACCTTTGCACCGATAAAAACTTAATCCTACCTTATGGGACAAAAAATAAAGAAACTGAAAAAGATAAGATTGCATCGTGAAGGCACCGACCAATTGGTGTACGGAATGATAGCATTGGTAGCCATTGCGGCTATATTGTGGGCAACCATCGACAACAAGATTCCATTCTGGGCTTTTGTCGTTGTATTCGGCACGGTGTACAGCATTGTGCTCAATTTCTATCGTTGCCCTATTCGATACCTCAACGTAGAGGATACCGACAAGTTGGTGGTAGCTCCAGCCGACGGTAAGATCGTGGTGATAGAGGAGGTGGACAATGCGCCATACTTCGGAGATCGCCGCCTGATGATTTCCATCTTCATGAGCCTTTGGAACGTACACGCCAATTGGTTCCCGGTAGACGGCAAGGTGAAGTTTGTGAAGCATGTAGACGGCAACTATCACAAGGCATGGCTGCCTAAGGCGAGCGAGGAAAACGAGCACGCCGACGTGATGATTACCACCCCTGAGGGCACCGACGTGCTATGTCGCCAGATAGCTGGCGCCGTGGCACGACGCATCGTGACCTATGCCAAGGAAGGCGAGGAGTGCTACATCGACGAGCACCTGGGATTCATCAAGCTAGGTTCGCGCGTGGATGTGTACCTGCCTGTAGGCACTGAAGTGTGCGTGAAGATGGGACAGTCGACCACGGGCGACCAAACTATCATAGCCAAGCTGAAATAACTCAGCGACTGACACATTATTTAATAGAAAACAAATGAGCATCAAGAAGCATATCCCAAACACGCTTACCTGTTGCAATCTGGTTTCGGGTTGCATCGCTACATCGTTTGCCTTCGGGGGCAACCCCGAAATGGCTTTGTTGTGGATTATCATTGGAGCGGTATTTGACTTTTTCGACGGCATGAGCGCCCGACTGCTGCACGTGTCGTCGCCCATCGGCAAGGAGCTTGACTCGCTCGCCGATGACGTAACTTTCGGCGTGGCACCAGCCACCATCGTATTCTCACAACTCTATGTGATGGAATACCCTGAGTTTTTGGAGCCCCTGCGCCCCGTGTTGCCATACGCCGCATTCATCATAGCAGCCTTCTCGGCACTGCGCCTCGCCAAGTTCAACCTCGACGAGCGTCAAACCACCTCGTTCATCGGTGTACCTACGCCAGCCAACGCCCTTTTTTGGGGCTCGCTAGTAGTGTTCAATCCTTTCTGGCTGGAGGGCAATAGTTGGTCGGTATTTGTCGTGCTGGCAATGATTCTCATCACCAGCTATCTATTGGTATGCGAGATGCCGCTGTTTGCACTGAAGTTCAAGCAATGGTCGTTCAAGGGCAATGAAATCAAGTATTGCTTTGCAATCCTCACCCTCATCATTCTTGTCATATCGGTAATCGTGGATGGTGCCAAGGGATTTCTGGAAGGCTGGTGGCTTGTCATCCTGACATACGTCATCATCTCCGCTATCTTATTTCTAAAGAAGAAGTAAAGTAAATAAAGAGGGCTGATACATGATTGATGTATCAGCCCTCTTTGCGTATTATAGGCTCATTATCGGTTAGTTGTGAACGAGGGTTCCGATTTCCTCGCCCATCATCACCTTCTTGAGATTGCCCACAACATCCATGTTGAATACATAGATAGGCAGGTTGTTCTCCTTGCACATGGTAGTGGCGGTCAAGTCCATTACCTTCAAGCCCTTGTTGTAAATCTCATCGTAGGTAATCTCCTTGAACTTGGTTGCGGTAGGATCCTTCTCTGGATCGGCAGTATAGATGCCGTCCACACGAGTACCCTTCAGCATCACGTCGGCCTCTATCTCGATGCCACGAAGAGACGACCCCGTATCGGTAGTGAAGTAAGGGCTGCCAGTACCAGCCGAGAAAATGCAGATGTAACCAGCCTCCATCGCCTCGATGGCCTTCCACTTGCTGTAGAACTCGCCGATAGGTTCCATGCGAATGGCTGTAAGCACCTTGGTCTTCACGCCCAGCGCACCAAGCGCACTACTCAAGGCGAGCGAGTTGATGACCGTGGCGCACATGCCCATCTGGTCGCCCTTCACACGGTCGAAGCCCTTTTGGCTTCCGCTCAAGCCACGGAAGATGTTACCACCGCCTATCACAATACCAATCTGCACACCCATCTCGTGTACTTCCTTGATTTGCTTGGCATAATCACTCAAGCGCTCAGGGTCGATGCCGAAGCTCTGCTTGCCCATCAAGCTCTCACCGCTCAACTTCAAAAGAATTCTCTTAAACTTTGCCATAGTCTTTAATATTTATATTTTCAAATTACGTACTTGATTTCACCAAAGGCATAGGAGCGAATCACTCCCTGCTTGTCGTGGAGGATGAGATGACCATCGTCTTCCACCTCAACAAAGGCACCCTCGAACTTGCCGTCCTTATCCTCATACCAATGGAAACCCTTGCGACGATAGAGCGACAGATGATAGATGCCCGACACATCCATGTAGTCGGCACGACGAAGCAACTCGTAGTATTTCTTGAATGCCTCGATGATTTTATCCAGTACCTCTTCCCTATCCACCTCATGTCCTACTATCTGACAGAGCGAAACAGGATTAGGTGCATCACTCACGAACACCTCTTGATTGATGTTCAATCCGATGCCGAAGATGCAACGCTTGATGCCCTTCGAATCGACTGAAGTCTCAATGAGCGTTCCGCTAATCTTTTTGTCGTTCCAATACACATCGTTGGGCCATTTCAAGGTAAAGCCATCGGCATACGTGTCGAGAGCATCCTTGATGGCGAGAGCCCCAGCCTCAGACAGCAAGAACTGTTGGCGCACAGGTACCCAGTGTGGACAAACCATTATACTGAAAAGCAGGTTCTTACCTGCCTCCCCCTCCCAGGTATGAGAGCCCTGTCCCTTGCCCGCCGTCTGATAATCAGCCACAGCGATGGTCAGTGCGTCCTCATCATAGGAGTCTAGTTGCTTGAGGAATCGGTTAGTAGAATCGATTTCCTTCAATCTAATCATCTTTGTTTCCATTTTCACCTTATTATATGTATACCTTACAGGATAAGCATAGGATTGAACGCATCCTTGAAATGCTCCAAGCTTTCCACCTGATGTCCCTTGCCCACGATAGAGATGATGTCGAATCGCATATTCTTATCTATCTTATATTCCTTGGCATAGGCATTGGCGGCAATGGCAAGGTTGCGCATTTTGCGCTTGTCCACCGCCTCTTCAGGCTTCTGATACTCCTCTTCTGCGCGAGTTTTCACCTCCACGATGACGAGCGTATCTCCATCGGGCGACATGGCTATGATGTCGAGGTCACGCCGACCGATTTTCCAATCTCGGTCGATAATGGTATAGCCTTCGTCCTCTAGATAGCACGAAGCCTCATCCTCTCCCCATTTGCCCAGTTCATTATGCTCTGCCATAAAATATTCTCTATATTTATTTGCAAAAATAACATTTTTCCTTCACACTTCAAAGTTTTTTATGTATTTTTGCACTATAAAACGACAAATAAGTATGGAAGATACAAAGAAGAAAGACGAAGCATTCATGCGCCGTGCTCTGCAAGAGGCTCAGGCGGCATTCGACGAAGACGAGATACCGGTAGGTGCCGTCATCGTGTGCCAAGACAAGATTATCGCTCGAGCACACAACCTCACCGAGATGCTCTGCGATGTAACCGCTCACGCCGAGATGCAAGCCATCACAAGCGGAGCCAACATGCTGGGCGGTAAATACCTAAAGGATTGTACACTCTACGTTACCGTGGAGCCGTGTGTGATGTGTGCCGGTGCACTGGGATGGGCACAGGTGAGCCGTGTGGTATACGGAGCTAACGACGAGAAGAGAGGGTATGCAAGATATGCACCGAATGCCCTGCATCCCAAGACAACAGTCACATCGGGCGTATTGGAAGATGAATGCCGAAGCCTCATGCAAGACTTTTTCGCAAGAAAGAGATAAACGAAAAACCTCCCAATGTCAATATGCAAACATTGGGAGGTTTATTATATTCTAGCGTTTTTATCTTTTCACGATTTTGCCTTTTACTCTTTTGGCTTTTTACACGCTTTTGCTATTTTTTACTTAACCAAGATGACCAAGTACTTGCTGGTGCTCCAGAATATCTGAGAGTTGGTGATGCGCAGCGTATACTGCTTGTTGGCGTCACGCACCAAAGTATAAGAGCTTGATGGATGAGTGGTGAGCAGCTTAGCCGACTTAGACATCAGCTTAATCTCAGACACGTCACGAATATCCACCTTGGTGAAATAGCTCTTGTTGAAGTTGCCGGTCATCACCTTGTTGCCCTCGATGATATGTTGGTCTTTCAGTTCCTTCTTGGTTCCGAAAACATACCATGCTGTGTTGAGTTGCTTGTCCTGCGTGTTGATGGTCTCGCTCTGCTGACGGTTCACGCTAGTCAGGTTGTTGGCCTTGGTATGGAGATTATTGATAGTCTCATCGAGTTCAGCGATATGAATGTCCTTGCTGTCAAGTTCCTGACGGAGAGCCTGGAGCTGCTTGTCCTTCTCGGCAATCTGCTTCTGGAGATTCTCAATGGCCTTCTTTAGTTGATCGCCCTGGAAAGAGCTATTGGCCAACTGCTTCTGCAATTTGGCGAGAAGCTCGCGGTTCTGCTGCATACGGGTGGCGATGAACTGTACATCCTCCTTGAGCTGCTGCTTTTTATTGGCACCCTCTCCGTTTTTGAGAAGCGTTACTCTGTTTTCTGCCTCATTGATTTGATTGAGTCCGTCCTGAATTTCGTTCAGAGTACCCATCATGTCATTGAGTTCGCTATCTTTCTGAGCGATGATACTGTTCAGCGAATCCTTCTGCTGAGAAGTCAAGTCTGGTGTGTTGTTGTTCTTGCTGTTGTTACAACCAGTCAAGAAAAAGGCAGCTAAGCATGCCACAAATAATAGCTTTTTCATAAGCATTCTCCTTTGTTTATTTTTAATATTATTTTTTACGTTGTACACGTCGCTTTCCTTTTAACTATTCAGCGTTGTCGGAACGATGCTTTCTCTGCAGCCTCTCCTCACGCTTCCTCTCTTTCATTTCCTCCTTGAGTTGCTTGGGGTCCTTGCCCGCCAATACGATGACAAACTCGCCCCGAGGCTCATTCTCCTCGAAATGGGCTATCACCTCGGCTAGCGTACCACGCACACTCTCCTCATGAATCTTGGAGATTTCACGGCAGCAACTCACCTGTCGGTCTTCGCCGAACACCTCGGCAAACTGTTGCAGTGTCTTCACCACCCGATAAGGCGACTCATAGAATATCATCGTGCGCACCTCGTCTTTGAGGGATTCGAGATAAGTTTGCCTGCCTTTCTTCTGCGGGATGAATCCCTCGAAACAGAAGCGGTCGCAGGGTAAGCCCGACGAGACGATGGCTGGGATGCAAGCCGTAGCACCCGGCAATGTTTGCACTGTGATGCCCGCCTTGGCTGCCTCACGAGCCAGGAAGAAACCCGGGTCACTGATGCCCGGCGTGCCCGCATCGCTAATCAAGGCGATGGTTTCGCCAGCCTTGAGTCGCTCCACGATGGCTGCCGACGTGCCATGTTCGTTGAACTTGTGGTGAGCCACTAATCGATTGTGAATATTGAAATGCTTCAATAGGACGCTCGATGTTCGAGTGTCCTCGGCGAGCACAAAATCAGCTTCTTTCAGAACCCTGATGGCCCGCATTGTCATGTCCTCCATGTTGCCTACCGGAGTCGGTACGATATATAATATGCCCATACAGCGTACAAATGTAGTTAATAAATCTTTCATAGCAAAAAAAAATGGATTATCTTTGCATTTTTTAAAACCTTATTATTAATTTTGCCCCCGAAATGACAGAAAATCTAATTGGGGAAGCACACCGCCCCGGAAGAATTGAAGTAGTGTGCGGTTCAATGTTCTCGGGAAAAACCGAGGAATTGATACGGAGAATGAAGCGAGCCAAGTTTGCCAAACAGAAGGTGGAAATCTTCAAGCCTTCCATCGACTCTCGTTACTCCGAGGAAGACGTAGTGAGCCATGACCGGAACTCTATCCGATCCACTCCTATCGACTCCTCTGGATCCATCCTCTTATTGGCTTCAGACATCGACGTGGTAGGTATAGACGAAGCACAGTTCTTTGACAATGGCTTGGTAGAGGTTTGCAATGAACTTGCCAACCGCGGCGTGCGTGTCATCGTGGCAGGTCTCGACATGGATTACAAGGGCGTGCCCTTCGGTCCGATACCAGCCCTTTGCGCCATCGCCGACGAGGTGACCAAGGTACACGCCATCTGCGTGAAGTGTGGTGCTCTCGCCTATGTGAGCCATCGACTCGTACACAACGACAAGCGTGTGTTGCTAGGCGAGCAAGACGAATACGAGCCGCTGTGCAGAGAATGCTATCAAAAGGCCATCCGCAACGAGGCGTAACTTTTTAATTATTAATTCATAATTCTTTATTATTAATTCTTAATTATGAGTAAGGAAATTACATTCGATAAGTTTATCCGTTGGGCGGGTGTCGCCATCTTGGTGATTGCCGTGCTCTTCATCGTCAATTACTTGAGCGAGGTACTCTTGCCATTCTTCATCGCATGGTTTTTCGCTTACCTGCTCTACCCTGTGGTGAAGTTTATCGAAACCAAGCTACACATCAAGGTGCGAGCCATCTCCATCCTCCTTGCAATGGGAGCTGCCATTGCCATCGTAGGAGGCGTGCTGTGGCTCATCATCCCTCCGATGATAGACCAGTTTGATAAACTTGGCGACGTGCTTACGCGATGGCTCCACCAAACCACCCACACCAACAACCTCACGGCAATGATAAAAAACTGGCTCAGTGCCAACCAAGACCAGGTTGAACATTTCCTGAAGAGCAAGGATTTCAGCGATGCCTTGAAAACGGCAATGCCTAAGGTATTCTCCGTAGTGGGACAGACAGCCAACATACTCATCAGCATCGTGGCTTCGATGATTACCTTATTATATATGTTCTTCATCCTGCTCGACTATGAGACACTGACAGCCAACTGGGTGCGCATCTTCCCAAAGAAGAACAGACCTTTCTGGCACTCCCTGATGAAGGATGTAGAGCGAGAGCTCAACAATTACATACGTGGTCAAGGTATGGTGGCCCTTTGCATGGGCATCATGTTCTGTATAGGTTTCACCATCATCGGTTTCCCTATGGCGATAGGCCTGGGCATACTTATCGGCATCATGGACTTGGTGCCATACCTGCATACCTTCGCTTTGATACCTACAGCCTTCCTCGCCATGCTGAAGGCCGCCGACACGGGGCAGAATTTCTGGCTTGTTTTCGGCTTGGCGTTCCTGGTATTCTGCGTGGTACAGGTGATAACGGACATGGTGGTCACGCCGAAGATTATGGGCAAAGCGATGGGACTCAACCCAGCCATCCTGCTCTTGAGCCTCTCGGTATGGGGCGCCTTGCTCGGATTCCTCGGCTTGATAGTAGCGCTTCCACTCACCACCCTTCTCATCGCCTATTGGCAGAGATATGTGACGCGCGAGAAGCCACAATATCATGCACTCACGACAGACGCCGAAGTGCCCAAAGAACAAGAAAAAGAGTAAAAAACGAGTGCTAAAGAGCCCCCAAAGGAAGAAAATAGCAGAAAATCAACAAAAAATAAGCTAAATATTTGGCAGTTTCGATTTTTTGCCGTATCTTTGCACTCGCTTTTGAAACATAAAGCAAGAGATTGACTCGCTAGCTCAGCTGGTAGAGCACAACACTTTTAATGTTGGGGTCATGGGTTCGAGCCCCATGCGAGTCACATATCTCAGAAAAAGGACTTTCCTCATCGGAAAGTCCTTTTTTCTTTTTGGCAATTACCTGGTGACTACCATTGCCCTAGATCGGCTTTCGCCTCAACCTTCTTCTCTACATTATCTGGCAACTTGGAGAAGAAATCATAACCGGTAATGCGTTCTACCTCATCCACAGAGTTGACAAAGTCCTTCTTCTGCAAACCAGTCTCTGTCTGATTGCGACAGATAAAACCAATGGCTTGCGGATTCTTACCCGTGCGCAGGATGACCTTGAAGAAGGCATCAGGTACTACAACCTTGTTCTTTCCCAACTTGCGATGCTGCTTGTTGAGATAGATAGGACCACAAACGATATAGACCTTGCCATATTTCTTCGCCCATGAGCGACATTGCTGCTCTATGCTATTCCACACTCCCGCGTTCAAGGCATGAGTCTGAGGGCACATGTTGGTCATCAGAAAGCATTCGTCCATAGCCCTTTGACTCCACTTGTTGTCGCCAGCAGGGCACATGTGTCCTTTATCAAATCCAGTCCTGAAATAATCGGAGATGGTGCCTTTGGGAGAAGGCATATCCTCATCATCTTGAAACTTGCCACGAGGCAACGAGCCCGAAGCATGCTCACGAGTCAATGTCCAAGCCACCCAGTTAGGCTCTCTCGTATCATGGTTATACGACACCGTATAAGCCAATCGGTGCTTAATCGTTTGAGAGATTTTATTCTTTGAGACAGGAATCTCCACCCCCGCCACATCACCTTGCGGAGCTGGCACCATGAACGAAGAGAACAATGCGATGGTCAACGCCATCACCCACAACTTAAAATTACCTAGATATTTTTTCATAATCTTCCTTGTTTTTGTCTTCTTTTACGAAGAATCTATGTTAAATCTTCTGCAAAAGTAGTACATTTAGTGAAAACTCGCAAGATTATCTCAGTATTTTTTGCTTATTTCAAAATAAAAGTCTATCTTTGCATACGCTTTGAGAGCAAAGCATCGGGATTTGGCGCAGTTGGTAGCGCACACGTCTGGGGGGCGCGAGGTCGCTGGTTCGAGTCCAGTAATCCCGACAAATTTGCGGAGAAGATTAATTAATAGATTTTAACTATCTATTGATGCAATGTTTTCTATCTTTTCGTGTTTATACATTGGAAAGAATAGTAACAAATAAAACATAATAGCAAATGAAAAAGATTAAAGCATTATCAATCGTAGCTGCATTCATCGCAGCATTCGCATTCTCGTCTTGTAACAGCAGTAGCGACAATAGTTTCCAATGGCCTTCAGCCCAAGAGTCTAGCTCAATGCTATCAGAAGTGCAAGGCTATCATAGCGCAGGTCTCTTGCTACCAGCTAGTGTCAACGCCAATTCGAACTCTACAAATGCAGACAAATTCGAGAAAGACAGTCTTACGACTACTTGCGTCATTACATCTTCAGACAGCACGCTCACATTACAAAATGTAGATGTCGCCAAGTTTGCAAAGTATATCAATGACGAAACCATTAGTAAAGAAGTAGCAAAGTTGCCAGCACAAGACTTGAAGATAAAGCTCATTCCATACAACTATCAGCAGCGTACTTTCGTAACAGCAACCAACGATATTACATACACCAACGAAGCTGGTAAAAAAGTACAAATCCAGTTCTATTCTGGCATCAACAACCTCTCTTACGGAGGAATCGGAACCAGAAAAGATAATAGTAAAAGGGAGCTGATACTCAATGTAACACCCGGTCGCATTCTGGTAGATGGTTCAACAAAAGATGTACTTAAGACATATTCTTATCAAGGGTACAACATGCCATATGTGGCGACACTAGAAGTTGTATTATAAAGAAACTTACAATAATATATATGTTAATACTCTCTTAAAAATTAAACAAAGAAAACTAATAGAGGCGCAATCTTCGGGATGAAGGTTGCGCCTCGCTTTTTATGGTTGGCATCCTCGACGAAGCAAAGATGCCAATAATCTATCTATAGTTAAAATATCAAGCCTCTTCTTTCTTCCAAAGCTTACTCATATCCTCCAAACTCTTGCCCTTGGTCTCTGGCACGAGTTTCCAAACGAAGATAGCTGCAATGACGCAGATGGCTCCATAGAGTCCATAAGTGAACCAATGACCAAAGTCATCGCCCTGAGTCAAATGCATGTTGAACATTGGTACGAAGGTTGAACTTACAATGAAATTGAATATCCACTGGAATGCCACGGCGATAGCTACGGCAGCACCACGGATGGTGTTAGGGAAGAGCTCGGCAATGAGCACCCATGCGATAGGTCCCCAAGAGAACATGAAGCTGGCGCTATAAACCATGATGCTGAGCATCGTAATAGTACTCAGAGCCGCATTGCCGAAGGTCAAGGCTACACCGAGCGCACCAATAGCCATGCCGATGGAGCCACAGATAAGCAATGGCTTGCGACCCAATTTCTCTACGGTGAACACTGCTACCAAGGTGAACGAGATGTTCACGATACCCATGATGACGGTTTGAACCATAGGGTTGCCCATGCCCATATCCTGGAAGATACGAGGAGCATAGTAAAGCACGGCGTTGATACCCACAGCCTGCTGGAACACAGAAAGCATCACACCTACGAAGATGCACATGAAACCATAAGAGAAGAGTTTTTCCGTCTTCACGGTCACGGTGTTCTTGATGTCGTGGATAATCTCCTTCGCCTTCTCCGAACCATTGATCTTGGAGAGAATACCGTATGCCTTCTCATCTTGCCCCACCATCACGAGATAACGAGGTGTCTCAGGTACAAAGCAGATGAGGAAAGTGAACAAACCTGCTGGCACACATTCACTTCCAAACATATAGCGCCAACCTGTCTCGATGGTCCACTGGGCATCCATCAAATTGGCGATATGACCAGCTGCATCATAGATAGGATTGGCATGCGAGCCCATGATGACGAAGTTGACGAAGTAAACCACCAGCTGACCGAAGATGATGGCAAACTGGTTCCAACTCACCAACATACCACGGATGTTGCTAGGAGCCACCTCGCCAATGTACATAGGACAGATGGCAGAAGCCATACCCACACCGATACCACCAAGCACTCGGTAGCAATTGAAGACAACCAAAAGATTCCAGTCGGCCACCCCCTGCGGCATGATGTAAGTCTCTGGCTCCATGGATCCCCAAGCAGACAGGAAGAAGCAGATGCCCGCGAAAATAAGCGAACGCTTGCGTCCAAACTTGCTGGCAAAGAGACCAGAGAGAGAACTACCGATGATACAACCGATCAAAGCACTGGAAGAAGTAAATCCATGCATGAAATCGGTATACTCGAAATCACTCGCACCCTTGAAGAATGCTTGCAAACCCTTCTCGGCACCCGATATCACTGCGGTATCGTAACCGAAAAGCAGACCGCCCAAAACGGCGACCATCACAATTGAGATAAGATAGGCTTTAGAGCCCGATTGATTTTGTTCCATCTTATTTAGGTTTTGATAATCCAACTTTAAACATGTTTTATGTAGAAATCGCACATTGTTTACTATAATATACGAACTTTCTTACTAAATATTACGTATAACGTGCGGTTTTCCCCCATTTTTTTTGTAAATTTGCAACCAAAATAGATATTACGTAATATGAATATAGCAGATTTTTTCAATAAAGAGGGCAACAAGAGAGGTTTCTCCTTCGAGGTTTTGCCTCCGCTCAAAGGCAATGGCACTGCGGCTTTGTTCCGCACCATCGATGCCTTGAAGGAGTTTGCCCCTAGATTTATCAACATCACAACCCATCACAGCGAATTCGTTTACAAGGAGCTAGACAATGGGCTCTTGACCCGCCAACGTGTGCGCCGTCGCCCTGGAACGGTAGCCATAGCAGGTGCCATACAAAACAAGTACGACATTCCTGTCATCCCTCATATTATCTGTAGTGGTGCCACCAAGGAAGACATCGAGTATGAATTGCTAGACCTACAATTTCTTGGTATCTCCAATGTGCTCGTACTCCGTGGCGACAAGGCAAAGGAAGACAGGCAGTTTACTCCTACCCCTAACGGATATGCACATGCCACCGACCTGTTGAAACAAATCAACCAGTTCAACAATGGATTCTTCGTTGACGGCACACCTATCAAGCATCCGGGCGAGCAATTCTACTGTGGCGTGGCTTGTTATCCAGAGAAACATGAGGAAGCACCCAACCTGGAAATGGACCTGCAGCATCTCTTGGAGAAGCAACAACTCGGTGCCGCTTACGCTGTAACCCAGCTGTTCTACGACAACAAGAAGTTCTACGACTTTGTTGAGAAGGCACGACAAATGGGCATCACCATTCCTATCATCCCAGCCATCAAGCCTTTCGCCAAGTTGAGCCAGCTCACCGTGGTGCCAAAGACTTTCCATTGCGACATCCCTGAGGAACTGGCAAAGGAGGTTCTGAAATGCAAAAGCGATGACGACGCCAAGGCACTCGGCATCGAATGGACAACGGCTCAGGTAAAAGACCTATTCGAGCATGGCTATAACAATGTACATTTCTTCACGGTATCGGCTGTGGAGAGCGTCAAACAAATAGCAAAGATTCTGTTCTAAACAAAAGTTCAATGTTAAAAAGCGAAGTTATTGGTCAGCAAGAGGTATGGGACCGTCTGATGGAGATGGTCCAGGAAAATCGTGTGCCTCATGCCTTGATGTTCTGTGGTCCTGAAGGATGCGGCAAACTAGCTATGGCTTTGGCTTTCGCCAGCTATTTGCTCGGCGAGAACGGGTCTGAAGAAGAGCAACGCCGTGCGCAAACCATGCTCAAGAAATGGGAACATCCCGACCTCCACTTCACCTTCCCTACCATCAAGACTTCGGATATGAGCTCCGACCAGAAGCCAACAAGCCTCGATTTCATCAAGGAATGGCGAGAGATACTGCTCTCACAAGGTCCCTACATCTTGATAAGCGACTGGATGAAAAAGATGGGCAAGACGGATACCGATTTCAATAAGCAAGCCATCATCACCGCCGAGGAAACGGACAATCTTTCCCGCGAGCTCAGCATGATGTCGAGCCAAGGTGGATACAAGATAAGTCTGATTTGGTTGCCAGAACGAATGAACCTGACCAGCGCCAACAAGATATTGAAACTGCTGGAGGAACCGCCTCGTCAAACTCTCTTCTTACTCGTAAGCGAAAATCCGGAGTTGCTCCTGGAGACTATCCGAAGCCGAGTGCAGCGCATCGACTTCAAAAAGATTAGCACCGAAGAGGTAGAAAAAGCACTCGTCGAGCGCAGAGCCCTAGAGCCAGACATGGCACACCGAATAGCTCGCATCGCCAATGGCAACTGGAACCTTGCCTTGGAAGAACTCGACGCCGGCAATGAAAACCGACAGCATCTCGACATGTTTATCATGCTGATGCGACTTGCCTACATGCGCAATATCCACGATCTAAAGAAATGGAGCGAAGTGGTGGCAACCTTCGGACGAGAGAAACAGAAACGAATGATTGACTATTTCCTGCATATGCTGCGCGAAAGCTTCATGTATAATTTTCGACAGCCGGAACTGAGCTATATGACGCAAGAAGAAGAGAACTTCGCCAAGAACTTCGCTCGATTCATCAACGAGGCGAACATCATCGACATTGCCAACCTCTTCGAGGATTCCAAGCGTTGCATCTCCCAGAATGCCAATCCGAAGATTGTGTTCTTCGACCTGGCACTGAAAATTATCGTCTTGCTCATCAGAAAGTGAAGAACGAATAGTGAAAAGTGAAGAATTCTAGTGTAAACAATAGACAACATAAGACAACATATAAGGGCGCAAGCCCCATTTATTATTTATTAATTATAATTTAAAATTTACGACAATCGTGGACTACAAGAATATGAAATTCAGAATGTGGCATGGATGCGACCGCGGCCTTTGCTGTAAAGCCGTGGGCAGACAAGACCGCCAACTGAACACTTACGATTGGCTTGCCGATGTACCTGGCAATGCCGAAAGCACCGACCTGGTAGAAGTGCAATTTAAGAACACCCGCAAGGGATATTATCACAATGTGAATAACCTCGACCTCAAAAAGGGAGACATCGTCGCCGTAGAAGCCAACCCTGGACACGACATCGGTGTGGTGACCCTGACAGGACGACTTGTCAAACTTCAAATCAAAAAGGCAAACCTCAAGTCGATGGATGACATCAAGCGCATCTATCGCCTTGCCAAGCAGGTGGACCTCGACAAGTGCAAGGAGGCTAAGGCTCGTGAACACGACACGATGATTCAGAGCCGACAGATAGCCAAGAACCTCGGCCTGAAGATGAAGATTGGCGACGTGGAGTATCAAGGAGATGGCAACAAGGCTATCTTCTACTACATCGCTGATGAGCGTGTAGATTTCCGACAGCTCATCAAGGTGCTTGCCGACACTTTCCACGTACGCATCGAGATGAAGCAGATTGGTGCCCGACAGGAGGCTGGACGAATCGGTGGAACAGGTCCTTGCGGACGAGAGCTCTGCTGCGCCACTTGGATGAAGAACTTCGTGAGCGTGAGCACCAATGCCGCGCGCTATCAGGACATATCGCTCAACCCACAGAAACTTGCCGGCATGTGCGCCAAGTTGAAGTGCTGCCTCAACTATGAGGTAGACAACTATGTGGAGGCGAGTCGCAAGTTGCCTCCTAAGGATGCCATACTTCAAACGGTAGATGGCGAATATCACCAATTCAAGGTAGACATCCTGGCAGGACTCATCACCTACTCTTCGGATAAAAACCTTGCCGCCAATCTGGAGACCATCACTGCTGAGCGCGCCAAGGAAATCCTCGAAATGAACAAGGCTGGCGAAAAGCCACTTAGTCTATTGGAGAATGGTAAAGCGAAGCCAACACCTAAGTCATCCGACTTGTTGGCAGAAGCCGACTTGAGCAGATTCGACAAGACCAAAAAGAAGAAAAAGAACAACAAGAACCGCAACAACGGAAATCGCAACCGCCAAGAGAATGACGCAAAGCCACAACAGAACGGCGAGCAAGGCAAGACAAATGGCGAACATAAACAACACAACAGCGAGCGCAAGCAATCAAACAATCGCCGCAAAGACAATCGCCGAGATAATCGCAACAGAGGTGGTTCTCGCCCTCAAAACGGCGAACAGAAGCCTCAAAGTGAGAACAAACCTCAAGGTGAAAGCAAACCTCAAGGTGAAAGCAAGCCACAAGAATAAAGGAGGAAAATAAATGAAAAGACTGGTATATTTCTTCATGGCGATGGTTTGCTTAGGCATACTAGCCGCCTGCAATGGTGCCACAATGTATGACACATACGTACACACGCCGATTGCGGGATGGGAGAAGAACGACACACTCTCGTTTGAGGTGGCTCCTCTGCCCGAGACTGGTCATTATCAAGAGAGCCTCGGACTTCGCATCACCGGTGCCTATCCATTCATGGGACTAACTCTGATAGTGGAGCAAACCATCTATCACAACAAACAGAAAATGATGGCAGAGAGCAAAAGAGACACGGTAAACTGTCAGCTCATTGACCAGAATGGCACCAGCAAAGGACAAGGCATCAGCTACATCCAGTACAACTTTCCCATCAATGCATATCCGCTGCACGAAGGCGACTCCCTCCATATCGCCATCCGCCACGACATGAAGCGAGAAATTCTTCCGGGCGTTAGCGATGTCGGGGTCAAGATTTCAAAAATGCAATAGTTTTAAATAAAAAATCCTCTTGAAAGAAGCTTTACACGAAAAGCCATCTTTCAAGAGGATTTTACTCTTACTGTCTCACGAGATTCCTACCCGCGTCTATTCTTAGGAAGATGAAAAGCAGGATGGTGAATCCCCAAAGGGACGAACCTCCGTAACTGAAGAACGGCAGCGGAATACCGATTACAGGCGTCAAGCCCAGCACCATGCCTACATTAATAAATAGGTGGAACAGGAACACAGAGAGCACGCAATAGCCGTATATTCGCCCGAACTTAAAAGGTTGCCGCTCCGCTAGATACATCAACCTCAATATCAACGCAAGGAAGAGCAACAACACGCCTGCCGACCCGAGGAAACCTTCCTCCTCGCCTACCGTACAGAAGATGAAGTCGGTATCCTGCTCTGGCACGAACTTCAACTTGGTCTGTGTTCCGTTCAGGAATCCCTTGCCTTGCAAACCACCCGAACCGATGGCTATCTCACTCTGATGCACGTTGTAACCGGCTCCAGCCAAATCCTCGTCCAAGCCCAGCAACACGTTGATACGCACACGTTGGTGAGGCTCCATCACATTGTTGAGCACATAATCTGCCGAATAGAAAAAGGCGATACTACCAATGGAGAATATCGAGATGAGGAAATAATTGCGGAAACGAGTTCGCAAACCATGATAAACCAGGAAGCCTATCATCGCCGCACAGAGCAAGAGTTGCACCCACACGATGTCGAAAGGAATCACGTAGGTGGAGAAGAGCACGAAGATAAGCGTGATGCCCAGTGCATAGCCGCCGATGATGAAGGCATGCTTCCTGTTGCCCGTATACGACCATACCATGCCCGCCGTGAAGAGCTGTACCAACAGCAAGACCACAAACTTGCCCACCGATGTGTAGGTATCCCACATCATCACGTTCTCATACTTGACGCCCACCACGAAATAGACCACCATCGAGACACCCGTAAAAAGGATGGCTCCAGGCA
>ERZ808286.320-NODE-320-length-34326-cov-20.446908_pt1 | contig 34326 bp, 13 predicted proteins | sample MGYA00521276_ERZ808286 | MGnify/ENA primary metagenome ERZ808286 (study PRJEB31516, sample SAMN03275607) | gut metagenome | biome: mammalia-associated habitat; material: feces | host: Papio cynocephalus | place: Kenya | collected 2012-08-01 ... | reverse complement strand
CTTCGGGCCACTGCACGCCGAGGAGCGAGAAGAATTCCTTCCAGTCCTTCTCCTGATTGCCTTCCGATTCCTCATCGCCGCCAAGACGGGACGAGCCGCCGCCGAAGCCGGACGACTTCATTTCCTTCATGTCGCTCGACGCGCTCGTCATGCGGTCCATGAAGGACGACAGCACCGGGTACGAGCGGGTCACCATTTCGTCCGTCGACGCGTTCTTGTGCATGACGATGATGATGGAACCTTGCACCTTGAACTTGTAGCCCACCAGTTCGCAGACCTGCTTCAAGGCATCGTAGAAGGAGATGTTGCTCACGGCGATCATCGGGATGACGGGGACGCCCGCCGGACCGCTCGCGGCCTGGGAGCTTTCCTCATCCGAACCGAAGCCCGAATCTTCTTCCATGGATTGATCTTCCGCCGCAGTCGATTGAAGCGTTGTCGGGGTCTTCAGGACGAAGTTGAATCCGCGCTGTTCGACCGGGATATCGGGGCGGTCATAGTCCTTGGAAGCCGTGCGGAAGAACTCCACCGCGTCGATGATCGTCGCCGGAGGCTTGAAGGAAATGGACGGCAGTCGCATCTCTTTCATGCGTTTGATTATGGACTGCTCGACGGAGCGCTCCGAATCCTCGCCGGTCTGGGACTTCAATGTTTGCGCCGTCGCATCGGCGATTTCACGCGCGTCCACCGCATAGACCGGACGCCAAGCCTCGTCCACATCGGCGATCATCCCTTCGCGCGTGGCCGCGCGTTCCTGCTTCAGAATCGTGCGGCGTTTTTTCTGGATCGCATTGCGCACGCGGATGGCTTCTTGGTTGTAAGGGTCGGATACGAGCACGAGTTCGCACTCGTCGAGCGCCTTGTCCAGTTCACGCGTAGCGAGGTACTGGCGCGCCCGCTTCAGATGGCGTAGGGTCTTTTCGCGCTTGGCCTTGAAGTCCGCGTCGTTGCGACGATGCGAAATGGCGGCCACATCGACCACTTCCTTCAAGGGGTCGCCTTCCTTCACCCACTCTTCGTACTGGCTGCGTGCGCGCGGATGGCGCATGTCAATAGCCTTTTCCATCAACTTGAGGGCACGCGCACGGCGTCCGGTGCGGTCTTCTTGAAGAGCGGCGCGGTAGAGACCTTCCGCCACGCCCTGTTCGCATTCGCGACGCAGGCCCGCGGAAACCGTACGTTCATTCAACAGCTTAACGGCGTTGCCGTAGTGGCGCACGGCGGCCGCGTAATCTTCTTCGGACATGGCACGGCGCGCTTCGTCGATCTCGCGATGCGCCTGCGCATCGTACGCCTGGCGACGGAGTTTTTCCGTTGCGCGGATGTTGGCCAAGAGTTCCGCGTCCGGGTTAGCCGGTGCCGCCGCGGCTGGCATTTTCGCCTGCGCGACATCTGCCGTCGCCGAGGTTGGCTCTACATTGTCTTCCGCGGCCAGTTCGTCCAAGAGGTTGAGGACGGAATCCACCTTCGTCACCACAGGCTTTTCGGCTTCCGCCGCGGCTGCCTGTTCCGTCTTTTTCGCCGGCTCGCCGTCCGTCGCGGACGTTGCCGGCTGAAGGGCTTCCGTCACGGTCGACGGTGCCGGCGCGGTGTTTTCCGCCACGGACTCCTTAATCGTCTCGACCGGCTTTTGCTCGGCGACTGCCGGCTTCTCTTCCGCCGGCGCCGCGGCAGGTGCCGCAGAGGTTGCCGCCTCGGCCTGAGGTTCTTCTGTTGATGCCGGAACTTCCTCCGGCGTCTCTGCTTTCGGCATTGTCGTCGTTTCGACAGCATCCGATTCAAGATCTTTCAACAAATCATCTAGGTCGTCCTGGGCGAACGCGGAGCCGCTGAACGCGATGAACGCGATCAACGAGGTCAGCACCAACAGATTTTCGATCTTAGCCATTATTTTCCTCTCAGACTTTTGTAAATTCAATTATAACGGATACCTGCCGACTATTCAAGCGTTTCTTTCAGAACGCGCGTCTCCTTCGTTTGTTTGTTCTCGACGCCGACCTGGATGACAGATCCAAGTTTCTCAAGACTCTTTATTGTATAGATTGTTCCGTTCAGATCAATCTCGCTTCCGCGCACGACGGTAAAGGTCTTGCCCTCTCCACGCGCATACGCGAGCGTGGCCTGCGTCTCGACGGGGACATGACGCGCACCCAACACCAGCACGATGCGCTTGCCGTCGCGCGCGCGTTCCACAACCGCCTCGGAGACATCCACTTCGCGGGACACATTGCTCCCCTTGATCGGCACTTTTTTGAGTTTGTGGTCGTACTTCTTGAGCACATAACCCGTCTTGCCCACGGGGTCGCCGACGAGCACGGAATAAATGCCGCGGTCGTACTCGTTGGACCGCGAAGGATCCTTGAAGTCCAGTTTCATGCCGGCCGGAATCTTGCGCGCACCTACGAAATGGAACGGCAAAAACGTCTGTTTCAACGGCGGCTGAATCTTAAGGAAGTTAAGATAGTCCGGGTGCGAGGCGGGATCGACGGGATTTGTCCCCGCTTCGTATTCCTCCAAGTCGGAGAAACCATCGCCATCCGTGTCCTTTTGGGCGTTGGACGGGTCTTTCGGGTCTAGACCGTACTTGATCTCCCAATCGTCCGGCATGCCGTCGCCATCCGAATCCAGCGCGGGCTTTTCTTCCTTGGGCTGCAACACGCCGCAAAATGGGCATCTCTCCACGCCAAAGGGAATGGGGAGTCCGCAAGCGACGCGTTTATCCGTGGGATCGCCCTGCTGGCAAAAGACGCGCGTTTCCGACACGAGGAAACTCCCTTTTTCCGCCGGCGGTTCAACTATTTTCCCGGGGGAGAAATATATTTTCCCCGCGGACAAATAGGGGGCCTTGTCTATCGCGACGACACCCGTTTTCGCGCGCGCCGGCGATTTCAGTGCCAAGGCCGCATTCTCCGCGTTTTCGCTCTCTCCGCCAAGGAACAGGACAATGGCGACAGCCAACGCGGCGAAACCCAAGCCTGCCGCAAGCCAATCCCAGTGTGCCGCGAAACCTTTTTTGTTGCTCGCCGTGTTCATTTCGACGCCTCCTCTACAGCCGGGCGCGACTTCGTCCCGAAATCGACCGTCGCAATACGCAGGGTCACGACGAACGGCTCCGTCGTCGCCGGATCCGTCACAAGTCCCTTGCGGGGGGACTCCGTCCCCTCCTTGGCCGCCTCTTCCGCAAATGACGCGCGCCGACGATTCCGCCTCCTGCGCCCGGCATTCTCCTGGGTCTCTTTCTTGGACTCCCCTATGCGACTGGCGATTTCATCGCTCGGGCGCGCGAAACTCACCGCATTGACTATCATGAAGCGCTTATTCGCCGCGCATGCGTTGAGCACCCTCACAAGCGAAACGGGAGAAGCGCGAAACTTGAACATGTAAGGACGTTGCGTAATTGGCGAGGCGGACGCTTCCGCCTTTTTCTTTGCGCGAGGCGGAGAGCGCCGACCCGCGCGCGCCGGCGATTCTTCAGTCTTGGGCGCCTCTGGAGACAATGCCGAGACTTCAAGAAGTTCGTTCGCGCCCGCCGCGCCCAAAAGATTCACGAACGTGACGATATCGGACCAACGGATCTGGAGTTCGGACAATTCCGCCGTCGTGGGCATTTTGCCGCCTGTAATAAAGTCCGTATAGCCAAAGCCAAAGTTCTCTTTGACAAGCTTTCCCGCAACGCCGCCCGGCAACCCCGAGAGTAGACGCGCATCTTCTATCATCTTGCTCTTGAACGCCGCCTCGGACAATCCTGCATCGACCGCGCGGTCACCCGCCGAAACAACCGCGCGCGTCACTTCCACCCAGTTCGCCAGTTCAAGGCGATTCGTTTCTATTTGCCGGAGCGCGGCACGCGTGGGGGCGATTTTGGCGCCCGCCAGCTTGCGCGCCTTCATCTCCTGCATGTCTAGATCTTCTAGCAACTCCGCCTTGACGGAAAATGCATCGAAAAGCATCCATCCGACTATCAAGGCGCCCAGAAGCGCAAGCCCTCCAAGGGATGCAAGTATAATTTGCGTCTTTTTCATTTGAACGACATCTCCACCACGAATTGCTCAAGGACATCCCCTTTACCCAGCACCGTCATATCCGCCACCTTGACCGATTCGGGCTTGACGCCGGAAGAATCCTTTAATTGCGCCACAACCACTTCGGCCGCCGTGCGTTTTTTTCCGCCGTTGCGCGCGGCCGCCCGGGTCACGAATTTCTCTATGCGATCCTTCCAGCCGCGGAGCGTGACGCGCGTTGCGGTCGGTCCATCCTCCCATTTGTCGATCCATAGATCGTCACCGAGCGTCTTGCGAACCGTCTCGAAACGCTCGGCAATGGCATCGCGTCTGTCTATGAGGGAAACCAGTTCGTCCGCCTCTTTTTGGACGGCGTCCGTCGCCTCCTGCGCGTTCTTTATTTTTTTGGACATCGCATCCAAAATATCTGTTTCGTGCTTTACCGATTCCAGACGCGATTCCAGCGCCGCATTTGACTGCTTGATCGTCATAAGCCCCAGGACAAGCGCCGCGACAAATGCGAGAGCGCCCGCCGCCACGAAAGGAATGCGCGCCGCTTCGATACGTTCGGCGACAAGCACGGGCGGTATGAGATCGATCTGCAAAGCGGCGTGTTTGGCCTGATGAAGCGCGATTCCCGTCGTCGACGCGAGCAAAACCGCATCCGCCTCGAGCGCCGCGGTATCCAGTGCGGGAGACACGGCCACGACCTCGAACGGATTCAGATATTCCACTTCAATGTTGAGCGATTCGCTGAAAAATCTGTCGATTTGCGGCAACAACGAACCCGCCCCCGCCAAATACAGGCGAACTGGCGTCGAACCTCCCTGTTGACTGCGGTAGAAATTGACAGAACGGGAGATTTCCGCCGTCAGACGCGTCAAAACCGCGCGGCAGACCTTCGACACGCGGTCGCGCGTCGCGTCCGGATCCTCCACCGCTCCCCCCGCCGCCACATAGGCGTTTGCGCGCTTGTAGGCTTCCGCCTCCGCCAGGGAGCACTCGAGCGCACTCGCTATCTCTTTCGTAAGCGCAAGTCCGGCAAACGGAATGGAGCGCGTGTAGAGTTTGTCGCCTTCCGAAATAATGAAAGAGGTGGTCTTGGCGCCGATATCCAACAAAAGCACGCACGAGGAATCGTCTTTGGCCACCGCCTTGACGACATTCAGGAGCGCGAAGGGTTCCGTGTCCACGAGAACGGGAGTAAACCCCGTCGAGGCAACAGCCGTCGCCACGGACTCAATCTGATCGGCCTTCGCGGCCGCTATCATAACCGAGACATCGCCCGTGGGCGTTTCCCCGAGAACCTGGTAGTCGCAGATCATCTCTTCCATCGGGAAGGGAATGTTCTGCTCCATCTCGAAGCGCACCATTTGATCTAGCTTCTCAGGGCTTCCCGCGGAAGGAATGGTCGCAAAACGCTGGAAAACCATCTGCCCAGGTATCGCAAAGGCCACCTTGCCCGGACGAATGCCCTTTTCGCGCACGATGCTCAGCAATGCGGGGGGGATCAGCGTCGATGCATTTTCAGCTTCAAGCGGCATGTCGAACGTTGCCGACCCGTAGGCGGACAACGTCAGAGTTCCTTTCCCTCCACCCGTATATTCGGCGAGCGTCAGCCCCGACGTGCCGATATTCAAAGTCCGAAACTTAGTCGCCATCACTGCACCACCATTTCGTAGTCATTCGGATTGACCAGCGCCCAGATCGTCTTTGAACGGTCTTGCAGGCCCTGGCGACGCTCGATCACGGGTTCGCCATTTTTATCCTGCGCGTTCATGATATCGTTCTTGTTCCAAAACGCATCTTCCAACGCCTTCGGGTGCGATTTGATCCCCTTGATCTCGCTTTCGCAATCGCCCGCCAGAATTACGCCTTCCTTATTGGCAATAACAAGACCGATTGCCTTCGGTTCGCCATAGCGCTCCAGATAGGACGGATGCAAACAGACACTCGCGGCATGCGTGCCTTTGGGAATGTTGGCATACGTGACGGTTGTGGAAAAATAAGAGTACGGCGCAATCTTGTCGTTGCGGTCTTTTTCCGTTGCGCTCTTTGTTTCCAGCAAGACATGCCAGGTAAACGTCAACTGGTCTTGCCAACGCGCGAAAGTCGAATATTTAGCCTCTAGGACAATCCATTTGCGGGGTTTCGTGTAGCATTGTCCAATAATCGAGGCGCCCTGGAGCGAAGGCGCGGACAAGGTCGACGCGCGGCCGGTTTTCGGAAATTGGTCTATCGTGATCTTCGCGTCCTTGCCTGTTGCAGACGCTTCGTCTTCCGTCTCGGGTGCGCGTGCATTCCGGTCTCTGTTGCGCTGGGGCGCCGCAGAAGCCATCATCGCGAGGGAAAGGGCAACCGTCGTTGCAAAAATAAGTTTCATGTCCATTTGTTCATCCTTTCTTTATAGCACCTTCATCTTGGGCAAATCTTGTATGTCGACCAAGCCGACCACATGCCCCTGCGCATCGCAGACGGGAAGATCGTCGATATGTCGATTTTCGAATGTTTTCAGCAATTCCGACGCGTATGTCTCGCTAGACGCATATTGCGGGTGGCTGGTCATGTGCCGGTCGACCGTCTCTTTCAGCAAAACGGCGACGTCGTCCCCGGCCTGCGCGGCGGCCCGACGAAAATCGCCGTCTGTGAAAATGCCTAGAAGCCGGTTTTCCGCGTCTGCAATGACGGCCGAACCGCTTTTGGCGCGCGTCATCGCGAGCAAGGCGTCCATGACCGTAGCCGAGGGCGGCACCTTTGCCAGACGCTCGCCCGTGCGCATGACATCGCTTGCCTTCAGCACGAGAGCACGCCCGATGGCCCCCGCGGGATGGTTCATTGCATAGCTCGAAATGTCGAACTGCAGCGCGTCTATCATCACCATCGCAAGCGCATCCCCCATCGCCATCGTGGCGGTGGTGGAATTGGTCGGCGCCATTCCGAAGGGACACGCCTCGGGACCGCACGGAATCTCCAAGTGGATGTCGCTCATGCGCGCAAGGGTCGAGTCCGGCTTGCCCGTCAACGAGATGACTTTCAAGCCATGCCGGCGGACGGCGGGGACGAGCTTCAGGATTTCGTCCGACTCGCCGGAAAACGAAAGCGCGATGAGAATGTCCCGCGGCGCCACCATTCCGAGATCCCCATGCATGGCCTGCACGGGATTGAGCACAATCGACCGCGTCCCAGTCGAGGCGAAGATGGCGCTCATCTTCTCGGCAATCGCCAGATTCTTGCCGACCCCCGTAACAACAACAATGCCCTCGTTCTTCACGCACGATAGCATGAGCGCAATCGCCTGCGTGAAACTTTTCCCAAGCGATTGGCGCACGCGGGCGAGGCCCTCGATCTCGATATCGAAGACCTCGCGTGCGCGTTCAAGTTGTTGCTCGTCCGTCATCCTGTTATTTCTTCGCTGCCGATTGCAATAGCGTCACGCAAATCGTACCGACGATGTCTTCGGCGCTGCATCCGCGCGACAAATCATTCATGGCCTTCGCAAGCCCCTGGAGGTTCGGTCCGATGGCCACGGCCTCCCCCAAGCGTTGCGCGATCTTGTAACCGATGTTCCCAGCTTGAAGATCTGGGAAAATAAACACGTTGGCTGTCCCCTGGATTTCGCCGTGCGGATTCTTCAGTTCGCCCACGCTCGGTACAAGGGCAGCGTCAAACTGCATTTCCCCGTCCACCTTGATGCCGCGCGCGGCGAATTGCGGACGCGCCAGTTCCACGGCCTTCTGAACCTTTTCCACGAGCGGACCGGCCGCCGAACCCTTGGTGGAATAGCTCAAATACGCCACGCGCGGTTCATAGCCCGTCAAACTCTTATACGTTTCTGCCGTCGCAAGCCCGATATCCACAAGTTGCTCGGCCGTCGGGTCGGGAATCACCGCACAGTCGCCAAAGGCGAGAACGGAATCCCCCGAGGGCGTGGGCCGTTTGAGATCGAGCAAGAAACACGAACTTGCCGTCTTGACGCCCTTCTGCGTGCCCAACGTATGAAACGCGGCGCGCAACATATCTCCCGTAGAGGCGATGGAGCCCGCGACAAGCCCATCCACGCGACCGAGCCGGACCATCATGCCGCCAAAGTAGATGCGCTTCGTCTTTATCGTCTTTTCAGCCGCGGCCAAGTCGATCATCTTCTGCTTCTCGACCGGCTTGCGCGCTTCTTTGGCGTTCCATGCCTCAAAGTAGGCTTGCGCGAGTTCGGGGTCGCCTAGCGTATAATCGATCGTCTTGATGCCCTTGTCTGCGAGCCGCAGTCCCGCGGCGATTTCAGCCGCGGCGATTTCGGCCGCGGTCCCAAGGACTATCGGCGTACAGATGCGCCGGCTCACGCAGGCGCACGCGGCCGTTATGACGCGCGGATCCATGCCCTCCGGCAGGACAACCGTGCCATCCAACTTCGAGGCTTTTTCTATTATCGCTTGTATAGCATTCATTTTACAGCATTATTATACTCAAATTATCTCTACTTGGCAAGTACCCTTACCGTGTCGCGCGCAATCATCAATTCTTCGTTTGTAGGCAGCACGACGACGGGAATCTTCGAATCCTTTGTCGACAAGACCGCGACGACGCCACGCGTCTTGGCGTTTGCCCGCTTATCGAGCTTTATGCCAAGTGCTCCCAGGCGCAAGATGATGCGCTCCCGCGCTTCGGACGAATTTTCGCCGATGCCGCCCGTCATGATGATGGCGTCCGCGCCGCCGACGATCGTATTGTACGCCCCGATATAGAGCGCCGTGCGGTACGCCATCATTTCGAGAGCGAGTTCGCACCGCGCGTCGCCGGCGTCGGCCCGGCTGCAGATGTCGCGGCAATCGCCACCCGCGACGCCCGAGACGGCCTGCAAACCGGACTTCTTGTTAAGCAGCGTATCCGTCTCGTCGATCGTCAGATGCTCTTCCTTCATCATGAACAGCACCGCCGCGGGATCGATGTCGCCGCAGCGCGTCCCCATCACCAGTCCCGCAAGCGGCGTAAGCCCCATGGTCGTATCGACCACTTCGCCATGCTTGATGGCCGCGAGCGAACTGCCGTTGCCGAGGTGACACGTCACGAGATTGACCTTCGCGAGCGGCTTGCCCAGATATTTCGCCGCGGCCATCGTCACGAACTTGTGGCTCGTGCCGTGGAAGCCATACTTACGGACCCCGTATTTTGTATAGAACTTGGGGTCAATCGCATACAGAGCCGCGCACTCCGGCATCGTCTGGTGGAACGCCGTATCGAAAACCGCGACGTTCGGGACGCCCTTGAAGATCTTCTCGCACGCCTCGATGCCGCCGAGATTCGCCGGCATGTGCAGAGGCCCGAACTTGACGAGCCTCTGCATCTTCGCGAGATTCGTCTTGTTCGCCACGACCGAATCCTTGAAAATCTCGCCGCCGTGCAGGACGCGGTGCCCGATGGCATCGATGTCCGTCGGATGCCCCAGATCCTCGACCACCTGCCAGAGCGCCTCGGCGTGGTTTTTCGGACCACCCGCGCCGATGCGCTCCACGAGACCTTTCGCGAGACGCGTTTCTGTCTTCATATCGAAGAGCTGGTATTTGAGCGAACTCGACCCCGAGTTTACAACCAGAACTTTACGGATTGTTTTCTTCATTTAGTTTTGAGCCTTTTCAACCGTCACCTTGTAGAAGCCGCTTGTCAGATCCTGCCCCTTCGGGAGATCACTTCTGATTTGTTTCTTACTGCCCTCGCCGAACGAAACGGGTACGCCGCTACCGACAGGCTCCCACGTCTCATCCGAAAGCGAATCCTTCCGCCACAAAACGACATTCACCTCGTCCGTCTTGTCGAACACGTAGAGCCGCGAAGCCAAAGTCGAGCCGGCAGACTTCAGGTCGGTCGTCACGTCCAGAACGACCTGGTTGCTTGCCGCGTCAATCGCAATGCCCGTTATCGCGATCCTGCTTGCCTGCGCATCCAATCCCACGGACAGCGATGCCAGCGCGTTCGTCATGGTATCCAGATTATCGCCCTGCACATTGAGCAGCATTGCCGCCACATACGGGCTCTCGAGCGACGCCTGCAGCATGGTGGACAAGCCGCCCGGTAGCGTACCCGCCGCCGTAATGCTCCTTGAAAGCGCCGTCTTCATTGCGAAGCCGCCCGGCAGAACCTGATCGAGGCTCGATGTTGTGAGGTCCTTGAGATTGCCCTTCGTCTGCATTTCCCATGCATCCGGCAGGTTGTCGTGATCCGTGTCGCAATCCTCGATGTAAAGCGGCAATGCCGGCGAAGTACCCACGTGCGACCCAATGATCACCGGTTTCGGCACATAGATTTTCGCGAGTTTATCGTCGCGGTTGCACACAAGCCCCCACGATTTCCACGCGGCGAACCGGCCGTCATACTTGTCGGCGCCTGCCGGCTTCGTGTCGATGAAAGCACGCACATAGTAGGTGCCCTCCTCTAACCCGATAATCCGCGCGTTTGCCACCATGGCCTTGTTTGTCGAGGCGATGTCGTCCGTATTGTAGACGTACCCTTCCGCCACGGGATCGCCCGTGAAATCGGCGGACGTGAACGCCTGCACGCGGATCTTGCCATTTTGCGCGACGACATCCGGACCGAAGTAGCGTATCGCAAGATTGATCTGCCCGTAGTCCGTGCTGTTCGTCATGACATTCATGAGAAATGTGGCCGGTTCGGACGGATTGCGCGTCATCTTCTTGTTGTATTCCGGATTGAACTTCGCATTGTAGACTTCGAGTTTCCACTGGTAGTTCTTGCCGTTTTCGAAGACGCCCGAACCGTCCGGCAGAAGTGCGCCCGCATAGAGCGGCGGCCGCCACGTATAGGCGTGGCACTTGAGCTCGAAATCGTACACGCGCGGCGGCATCGGCTGATAGTCCGAGTCCCACACCAGCGTCTGGCCGTCGGCCGCGTAGACCCAGGCACGGAACGCGGTGTAGGTATTGAGGCCGTCCGTCTGAAGCCGCCACTTGAACACCGGCTGCGGCGTCTTCACGTCGCCCGAGATCAAGATGACCGGCTTCGCCAGCTTGTAACCATAGTCGCTGTCGAATTTGCGCGCAATCATCACCGACATCACATTGTTCGAGTAGAGCTCCTCGGCCGCGAGGTTTTCGTTGCCCATCACCACGCGATACCACACGCTCGTCCCCTTGAGTGCTGACAGGTCGCTTGCTGCGGCAATGTCCTTCGCAAGGTACTCCCAGTCGAGATCGAGCGCGTTCTTCAGGATGTCCGCTTCCGTAATGTACTTCTCTGCTGACTTCGTGACCATCTTGTCAAGAACCGTCCGCTGTTCGTTCGAGAAGAGTTTCATGCCGTCGACCGCGGTGCGCACCACGCGGATGCGCTCCGTTTCGCCACCCGAAGGCGTACCCTCCGTGAAGCCATAGTCCGCGGCGGTGATATTGGAGTCCTCCTTGCCATAAATGACCGTACGGTCGTTGGTGCCGCGGTCGTCCCCGATGACCTTCAGACGCGCGAACACGGGGTGGGTATCCGTCAGCACAATCGTGAGCGGCGTCGTGTTCCAGCCGACCTGGACATCCTTCACGGTTCCGTACGGTTCGCCCGCCGTATATTCGCCGTCGTCGTTGAGGTCGTAGAACGCAATGAACGTGTTCCGCCCTTCCTTGACGTGACCCTGCGAGTTGTTTTCCGTGCTGCGTTGGTCGGCCGTACCCAGATAATAGGTCGTCTTGCCGCTTTCCACGAGCGGCGAGGCCTTCCAATTGATACGGAAGTTCGACTTGGCAAGGTCGTAGGAGGTCACATATTTTACATATTTCGGATCTTCCCCGCTCTTTGGCCAAGCTCCGGTAAGGTCCGAAACAAAATCGGCGACTTCCTGTATCTTCGAGAAGTCGACAACCGCCTCGCCGTTATAGTAGTCGATCGAACCCACAACGGTTTCCGTCACATTCGACGTGAGAGCCGAAGTCGTGCGACGGACGAGGTCGCCCGTCTGCTCGCTGACGGCGTGGACGCGGTCGTAAATCACAACCGCCCACTGCGCATCGTTCGGATTCACCAGAACCGTGTTTTCCTTGACATAACTGCTGTTGCAACGCCACACCTGCAGCCCCAGGTCTTTCGCGCTGATCGTGACCGAACCCGGATTGATCTTGCCCGGAGGCAGACGGAATGTCCGCGACACGCCCGGATTGTAGCCCAGATACTTGGTGCCCGACACCAGATTGGTGCTGTTGCCGCCGATCGTCCACTGCGCGTCGGCGATGGTCACGAGGTTGGAATCGCTGAACGCCTTGACGATGAGCGCATGATCCTGCACGTTCTTCTTTCCGTCATAGACGAAAGTCGCCTCGATCGTCGGCACCGGGTATTCCGGCACGCGTTCGCCGTCGATATTGCGCACCGAGACGACTTCGGGGTCGGTGCCCGCGAGGAACTCGGCATAGTTCGACCAGCCGTCGCCGTCCTTGTCCTCGTCCGCATCATAGGCGTAGCGGGAGGCGAATTCTGTCGCATAGCCATCCTCCCACACGTCGGAAATACGGTCGTGGTCGGTGAAGATCTCGCCCACGTACATCTGACCGAGACGATAGAAGTAGTCGCTCACGTTCGGATTGACGCTGCACGCGACCGTCGGATCGAAGGTCAGCCCGAGGTCGAAGACCTCCGAGAGCAGGTATTCCACGTAATTGGACAGCCCGTCGCCGTCATCATCGGCATTGGCGTTGCCCGTGAGACCGTAGAGATCCTTCCACCAATCGACAAGTCCGTCGCCGTCGGCGTCCGCGGTCTGGATGTAGCCATTGTCGACTGTGCCGTCCGGCTGCATGCCCTTGGCGAGATCGCGCAGATAAGCCTGCCAGGCCGGGATCATTTTCCCATGGTAATTTACTTCTGTGTCCCAGGACAAACCGGTCGTGTTCCCGCAGTACATCTTTTCCCACCAGTCGGGGAGACCGTCCGCGTCGGTATCGGCTCCGGTGTCTTCCCAAGGCGCGGAAGCACCGGAACCGTCCCACATATTTGCGCACGCTTTCGCGAACGCTCCGCCATGCGGGACGAGGTCGCCCGTCGCGGAGAATCCGCTGCGCATCTCATACATGTAGCGCCGCGCGACATCGTCCACAATCTCGCTTTGGGGCAGTTGCTGCCGCAGATGGTCGAGTTTGAAGAGACGCATGGCGCGGTCTATCACGCTGACATCGCGGTACCCGTACGGATTGGCCGTATTCCGGAATGTATGCGTGGTCGTGCCCGCTTCACTGGCGAGGAGCGTATAGCCACCCAGACACTTCGAGTAGACGAAGGTATCGGACGAACTGCCGTCCAAAACCGGCAAATGGCTGACCGTGTTCGGGATCCATGTCGCAAAATACGGGTTCGTATAGACCGAACTCGGTGTATTGACGCCCCCCTTCCAGCCAACCTCGCCTGAAGGTGCGGCAGTCGCGACACCCGACGCCGCGGAGCCGGCGATCTGGTCCACCACGTTCGCCATGAAGCCGATAGGCGCGGTTATCACATCCGCCGCGTTTTTCGCGCTCGGCAACGCGGCAAAGTTGTAATGCTGCAGCAACTCGGGCGCGAGACTCTTCTTGTCGACATTGTCGTTGCGGCTCGCGTCCGCGTTCGCGCTGAGAAGGTGCGTATACACTTCTTCGCGGTTTGTCGCCACATCGTCGAATGTGAACGCTTTCATGTAGTTGTCCTTGATTTCCTGGGCCGAACGGGCGCCATCCCACACACGGACTTCATCTATCCAGCCCTTGAAGAACTCGGTCGTCTGGGACTGGAGCGACACGTTGCCGTCCACCAGTTTTTCGCGCGCACCGATGAAGCATGTGCTCGGATAGGAACTATAAGCTTCAACGCCATCCAAGGTTGCGTTCTGTTTAATTTGGAACACGCCTGTCGCTGGAATCAGCGTGGTTGTCGCGTAATTCGCAGACTCTCCGTTCACGTAGAGCTCAAGCGTTTTGCCCGTGTACGTCAAGGCCAGATGCGTCCACTTATTTGTTTCGAGCGCCCCTTTACCCTGGACACGCTGGCAACTGGTCGGTTCGCCCGTTCCCGACTCTATCGGATTCGAATTGTCGAAGAGACCGTAGGGCCTGCCGTCCTTGATGCCGATCCGGAACGTCGAGCGTAGGGCATGAAGATCCTTGTTCTCTGAGCTCGCCGGCTGATAGACGATACGGTCGACAATCGTCTGGTCGGCCGTGGATTCCGGATAGACCCACGCCTCGACCGTGAACTGCTTCAACAGATCGGCCGCCGCGGTCTTGCGCAGGCCCGCTTCGTAGGACGCGACGTACGAGTTCTTGCCGTCCAGGTAGAGCGCCTGGCGGCGTGCCGGATCCGCCGGGTTCAGAGGATCCGTCGCCTGCCGGACGGTACGCGTCAATTCATAGGCGTCACCCTTCAAGTCGTTATCGGTGTCGTAGCCCTCGCTCGTCTCGAACGAGAAGGCGAAAATGCTCCCAAGCTCAGAGTCGAGCGGATGCGCCGCCTCATAGTAGCCCGCGTCGATAGACGTGCCCTGCGCAACGGTCCAGAATGAAGCCGTCGACGCATAGTGCGACCGCTTGTAGTAAAGGGAGGCAAAGCTCTCTTCCGAAGTCGGATCCGTATACCACGCAGGGGTCGGGTCCGTATGGTAATTGAGCGGCGAAGCTAGGTTTGCAAGCGCCTTTTCTTCGTCGTTGCGGAGGCCGTCGCCGTCCGCATCCGCTTTAGGCAGCCCCATCGCCCACGGATAGCGCGAGGGATCGTAGAGCCACTTCGGCTCATCCGCCGCCGGGCTGTTTTCGCCGCCCTTGTGCGCCGCTGTCCACGCGTTCTTTGCATACGTCGGAACCGACTCCGCTTGCGAACCGGCATACGCTTCCGCGATAATGTCCTTCGCGCCCAAAATTGGATTCAACCCGTGATAGAGTTCCCAGTAGTCGTCCATGCCGTCTTCGTCGGAGTCATGCTTGCGCGGATCCGTCGAGACATAACGGCGTTCCCGACGCAGATTCTCGAGTTCGGCGCGATTGCCCGGCGTGCTCTCGACCGTCGGCGCGAGCAGGATGTAGGAGGCCGATGTATCCCAGTTGGCGTGGAGTGGCGGGGCCCAGTAGCCCAGCGAACGCCAAACTTCCGCCGTCATCTTGAAATCATCCGAACCGTTCGCCAGGAGTTCCTTCAAGGTTGTACCGTTAACGACCTTGTTCGTGTTGAGGACCTCCAGACTCAAGTTCATCGGCACGCACTTCTCGATGGCGCGCAAGGTCGCGTTCGTACGGTATCCCTTGTACTGGACTTTACCTTCCGCATCCAGTACCGTGCGCGTCGTGCTCGTATCGGTGCCGACAAGCGCATATTTCATGAGCGGCGTCACATCGTCGTCATAGCGGAAGTGGCGCACCTGCTGGACGAGATACTCTTGTCCGTTTGCAAGACCGTCGTGGTCGAAGTCCAGATCCCGCACGCGCTCGAGCAAGTCGTCATTGGCGCTCGCCTTCGAATCGCCGGGCCACGTCGGATCCATGCCGCCGGCAATATAGACCACGTTGGAAACGCCATTCGTCAGCATAAGGCCGTCCGCGCGCAGTTGCGCAAGCTTGACCTCGATCCTGTCCGTCGTGTTCGAGACCAGGAACTCCTTTGAAAGCGCGTTAAACGGCAGGCCGGCGAACTGGCGCTCCCAGCCATCCGGCAGGCCGTCGCGGTCCGTATCCACCGCGCACGGGTTCATGCCGCCGCCGCGGATGCAGCGCGAACCGTCGTCGACAGGCTTGCCGTAGATGCTCCTGAAGGTCATGCCCGCATGGGTCTCCCCTTCATAGGGGAAGTCCGCAAGCCAATCGGCCCCTTCTTTTCCATCCGAGACGCCATCGCCGTCCGTATCGGGATTGGACGGGTCTGTCGGGAAGAACTTGTTGTACCAACCCTTCTTGATGCCCGGGTGGTTCGCATAGATCGTTTCGCAAGTCTTGTACGCATTGCACGAATCGGTTCCGGCAAACTCCTCGACGAAGGACAAGCCGTCCCCGTCCTCCTTTCCGGCGCTGCTACCGCTGCAGGGGTTCTCGCCTACATAGAGCGTCCACCCGTCCGGCACACCGTTCCCGCTTGTATCCGCGCCATGCACGCTCATGAGCTGCTTGCGGTTCGTGACTTCCGCGTTGTTAAGAGCGTCCTTGTAACCCTCGACAAGATCCGACGATGTGGTCGAATCGACGCTGACGGTCACATTTGTGACCAGCACGACCGACGGGCAGGTCGTCCATTGGGCAAAGCGCTCGAATTCGCTCTCGACCTCCTTCGTGATCTTCTGCGCTTCCGGTATGGTCTGCATATCCTGGCGATATCGGCGCAAGAGATACTCGTCGTAGTCGGTGTAGGGCACCGTGTTGACAGACTTGCCCGCTTCGTCCCCCGCTTTCTCCCAACGGCCGGAGACATACCCCTCGCCGGCCCACGCGGTGCGCGGATCAAAACCGAACGCCTCGTAGACCTGACTGTGGATAAGGATGATTTCCTTTTGGCCGTCAAGCGTTTTGAAGCCGTCTTGCGCTTCCGCCGCCGCATAGGTCACGTTCGTGCGCCAACCCGTCGCGGGCTTCTCCACCATCTGCCGCGCCCAGACCCTTGTCTCGATATTTGTGTCGGCCAAACGTCCATAGAGGTAGGGCGTGGTACCGTCCGCTTCGAACTTGGGCTGGACGACGAGCAGGTTGCGGTGGATTTTCGCCTCCTCATCGTCGACACTGTCCTCGAGCTTGATAAAATAGAGACCATCCTTTTCGAAGTATTCGCGACCCTTCGCGCTGAAGAAGGCCATGTAGTCGCCGTCGGCGTTCTCCTTGCGGTTGTCCATCGAAGCGTTCGTGCCCATCAGGATTTCCCAGCCGTCGGACATATGGTCGCCGTCCGTATCCCAATGGCACGGATTTGTCCCCAGCGCCAGCTCTTCGAGATCGGCGAGACCGTCGCCGTCAAAGTCGGCGAGACCATCGTTGGATTTTTGGATCGGATCGAAGTGCTGGACGACCTCCTCGAACGGAATAGCCGTTCCTTCGACGATATTGCTCGGGTTGAAGCGCTCAAAGACGAACGTCTGGCCCGCGCGCGGCAAACCGAACGCCGTGAATGTCGACTTGTTCTTCAACGCATCCGGGGCGACCGCCGCCGCATATTCCGCGGCAGGGGCCCACACCTTCGCCTGGTACCAGAAGAAGTACTCCCAGCCGTCCGGGAAGTTGTCCGCGTCGGTATCCGTAAGCGTCAGATCCATGCGCGAGGTCGGTTCCGGCGACCAGACCGCGAGATCGTAGCCGTCTGCCTCCTGCCACTTGTAGACATCGTTCCCGAAGCCGTCCGCCGCGGTCCATTCGCGCCCTTCGGCCGCCTCGAACTTGTTCTTGTAGAACGCCGCCTGGTACGCATACTTCTCCTCAAGGCCGAAATCGGCCTCGCCGTTGGCGTATTCCGTATCGTTCAGACCCGCATGGAAGCCGCGCAGCTTCGTGAAGGCCGTGAACTTGTTCACTGTGCTCACACTGCCTGGCGCATAGTTGCAGGTCGATTCGCTCCACTGTGCATAGATCATCGGCAGATAGTCGCCCTCGACCCAGTAGCTGGCGAGCGATTTGAGATCGGTCGAAGCATCCGCGAGCGCCTCGCCCGACTTCCACTTGCGCACAGCGTAGATATCAGGGATACCGTCCTGGTTGATGTCGCCGAGGTTGTCTTTCGCCCGGTATTCCTTCGCGAAGACCGCCTCGTATTGCGTCTCGAAATAGCCCTTCTTATCGTCTGTCATCTTAGTCGGGAGCGTGATGGAAATGGTCGACGCGCCCTTCTTCGTCTCCGGCGCAATCAGCGAGGACGATGCCTGCGCATTCTGCCCGCTGTTGCCGCCACTCGAGTCGACCGCAATCGGCAACCAGCGGTAGAAGAATGAATCCTTCTCCGTGTCTTTATATTCATAGTAGTTGCCCGCTCCTGCGGCGGGCATGCCGCCGCTCGCGCTGATTGCGCAGTCCACGCCGCCGTTCAGGGAGCCATTGTCGACCGCGCCGACCTTGTAGCCGAACGCATAGGCGTCGCGTGTCGTATCGGAACTGCAGTTCCATTTGAGGCGGAACGCCGTCGCGCCCGCAAGCGTGGACCCCGCATAGACATGGCCTTCGCCGCGGCCGCCCGCACTCGCGTACTTGGTCGAGTCCTCATTGTTCGCCGTGGCGCCCGCCGGGCCGCCCGCAATGAGCGTCAGGTACTTGGACGGCGTGATTGTATACTTGTACGTTATCGTCACCGGCGCCGTGGCGTCGCTGTCCTTGTCCTCGATTGTGACTGTCACCGTGCGGTCGCCCTGCGCCGATCCGAAATCGGGCACAAATTTCTCGGATGTCGCCTCCGTCACATACCAGGTCTGCGCATTGTCGCACCCCGTGATTGTGACGCGTACGCCTTTCGTAGGCCACTTCGCGGTTGTCGTGTTGAAGTCCGCGTCCACGTCGCTCCGGACCGTCCAGGTGATCGGATAGCTGCTGGCAAGTCCGCCCGAAACCTCCCAGGCGTTCGTATTGGCTTCCGCCGGCTGGAACGAACAACTTGGCGCCACGTTCTCGACATAGACGCGCTGCGTTCCGGCCGGGGTGTAATAGTCGGCTGCGGGCGTCCCGCTTGTCGGGAGCGTTGTCGTGGACGTCACCTTCGCGTCGATCGTAAATCCGTCCACCGAGGACACCATCGTACCGTCCATTTCGCTGATGGCGAGTTCTACCGGCGCGGTGCTCGTCAGACGGACCTTCACCGTCGTCGTACGCGTGTCGTCGTCGTAGCTGTACGAGCCCGTGACGATGTCGTTGTTCGCGGAATCGATCTTCAGAAGACCGGGGTTGACTTTAAGTTCCGGTACGGTCGTCTTGGGCGCAATCGTCACCTCGACTTCCAGCGGATCGTCCTGTTGCTCGTCCCAGTAGCTGAGACCAATGGCAATCTTGCCGCCGCGCTCGGTTTCATAGTAGGTCTCCGACGAAGGTGTGATTTCCACAGTCGGGTTGTTCAGAACCTCGACCTGCACCGTGTAATTTGTCGTCGACCAGTCGTTCATGTCCTTGTCCTTCACCTGGGCTATGATCTCCCACGTGCCGGACTGGTTGAACGTATATTCGAACGTTTTCGCCGACGAGTTCGGATTTCCGTAGATGACCTTTGGATCCCCGACGACAATGTTATTGCGGCGCGTCGTCCATTTCGTCTGGAACTGGTAGTCTTCCGCCGGTTCGTTGGCGTTCGTCAAGTCGTAGGTTCCTTTGTCCTCGACAATCGCCTGGAATCTGCGCGCCATGCCTTTCGGGATGCGGTTGGGATACTTGTAGCCGCTGCCTTCGGCTGCAACGCCATTCATTTCAAGGCGCGTGATGGTCGGCTCGACGTTGAAGACGCTGAACCCGGCTTCGTCGGACGTATAGCCGCTTACCTCGTCTTCCGAGGTCGTCCCGTCCCAATTGGCCTTCGTCGAGAGCACGACCTCGAAGGCCAGACTGAGCCCGCCTTCCGCTTCGGAGAGACCGTCCAGCAACTGCACCGTGCCGGAGACCGTCTTCTTGTTGGCGCGGATGGGCCAGCCGCGGCGGCTGCCGACGACATTGCCGGAGCCATCCTTGCCGATGACGGGATTGTAGCCGTTTCCTCCTTTGAACTTCGTGACATCCTCATCCGGATTGCTCGGCCTCAGATAGGCATACAGGGTGCTGCCGGTCTCGTTTTCCGCGCTCAGCTCGACTTCGAACTTGGCGATATCGCCTTCCTGATAAGTATCCTTGTCGGTCGTCACCGTAATAGTACGCGCCGCCTGGACCACCGCCTTGAACGCATAAAGCTTGCTGCTGAGCTGGCCGCTGACGGGCGAAACGACGTAAATGAACGTATCCTGGCTGTCCACCGCCTTTGGGAACTTCAGTTGCGGCTTGTTCAGCGTTTCCGTTCCGTTGGCTCCGAGCGCATAGAGATTGTTGCCCTGCCCCACGTAATACGTGCCGGCGAGCTGGGTGAACGAACTGCCCGTCGCCCCCGGATACTTGACCCAGATCTCATAGCCTTTCGTGCGGTCCTTCATGTCGGCGTACGCGTCCTTAACCGTAATCTCCACGTCCGTCGGATCGCCGGCCACCGCATTGAAGGGACTGTCGACCGACACCACGGGCGTGCTCGTCACCTTGACTTTCGCCGGGTTCTTGCTGGTGAAATAAGTATTCGCCGCGGCATCGGCCACCCCCGGTGTGAATGTGATGCCTTCCGTGACGGCCGTCGTATGCGTATCGGCGCGCAGGAAGTAGGCGTAGACGGGCGCCGTCGCCGTCTCCCCGACCGTCAGTTTTACCTTGATCGTCGAGGACAGGGACGCCACATCCGCCACCTGGTCCTGCGTCGAGAACTTCACGTACTCGCCGACGTCAGCCGCCCCGATGACCGCGGGCGTAATCGTGATCTCGACATCATTCGTATAGGCCTGCGAAGCCTCGACCCAGATCGAAGCCTTCGAGACGGAGAAATTCTCGTCCGCCGTGACGTTCTCGGCACTCGTCTTCACCGTCAAGGTCGGCGGCAAGGGTTCGCCCACCGTGACGGGGACCGTCAGGTAGTCGACTGTCCTGCCACTTCCTGAAATAGTATAATAGGGGGTCGAACTTAAAACCAAGCTCGTTTGATCACCTTCATTTCCGACGGCCTTCAATGTAAAGGTGCCGGACACCTGGCCGCCATAAATCGACACTTTGCCGACATGCGTCTTGAGCGTACTGTCGGCTTTGTCCGTCGGAAGATTCGTCTCCACGCCACCATCGACTGTGATGATCGAATCGTCCTCCGACCACACGTACAGCGTAACTGCCTGAGAGACCGCCGCCATCGCCGTCAAGCTCGGGGCAATGCCGTTCTTGGGTGTCGTAGAATTTTTGTGGATTGTACGCCAAACAGGATTATTCTCCGTCTTGGCCACCTGCCAATTGTCGTCAAAGTCGATCGTCTTGACATAGAAACCGCATTTCGCCAATGTAATGTCCGCTACGCGCTCCCCCTCGGGTGGCTCTACGAGGCGTGCGCTTGACGGCCATTGCCAAAAGTTGCACGTCGCGCCGTTCGGCGTCGTAATCGACCACGAGCCTTGCGTCAGTGGATTGAAATAATAGGCCGTTGACGTGTCGTCAACTGCTACTGGGCGGGATGCACTTGCCGCAAGCCGGATCGGAAGGGCGAACTCACCGGGCTGAACCGTGTAACTGAAGATGAGATCGGTAAAATACTCGCCTCCGATCTCCCGCGGGGCCGGATCGTTGACGAGCGTCGCCCAGCGAATGGGCCCCGTACCCGAGCTGTCCGGCGTATCCGTCACATACAGACCAATCTGGAAGGGGCTGATAGTCGTCGAGAGACTACCCGTATACTTGACCTGCCAAGCATCGTCCACACTCCCCTTCGAACGTCCGATGAGGCGCATGCGGAAGTAGAACGTCTCGCCGCTTTTAAGCGGATTGTCGATCGTGCGCGGTAGAATCGTCTCGCCTGACGCGTTACACGGGCGAATTTCATAGACGTCGCCGTTTCCCGCCGCGCGTGCGGGTAGACCTACTACGAGGCCCAATGCGCATACCAATGTTTTGAGCAGTTTCTTCATGATTTAGTTTCCCTTGCTAGAAATGTCGTTCACATTGTTTTCGCGCGCCTTGCGCGCTTCAATCGCCGCGGTCTCGCGCAAAATGCGCGCCCGGACAAGCTGTTCCGTCTGCGCCTGGTTCGCGTCGTACTCCTTGCGCAGACCCTCGCGCCGGCCGCGGAGCGCGACTGCTTCTTCGGAGTCCGGATCTTTCGCTTCCGCTTCCTTTATGGCGTTCTCGAGCGCCTCGATGCGCGTGAAGATCTCGTCGCGTTTCGCTATGCGCACATGCAAGGCGTCCGTATACGCCTTGTCCTCCATGCGCGAAAGCGGTTTGTCGAACGGGTCGACCGGCGTCTCGGGGGCGTCCTTCGAGCAGCCCACGACAAGCAAGCCACACGCCAACGCCGCGACCGCGGCGCCGTCTAGGATAAATCTTTCTCTGCATATCTTCATGGTGTCTTATCCCAATTGTCCTAGTCTCCCTTTTCAAAAAGGTAGTTTTTCTTCTCAAGAAGTTCTATTGTTTTCAACCCGATGCGCGTATCCAGCGACCAAAAATAAAACGCCTGCTTGTTGTGGGGGAAATCCGTCGCCCACTTGTCCCATCCGTCAGGGCCGGATGATGTCGGCGAATCCGAAGAGAACGGATCCATCACTTCGATATGACTCATGTGGTTGGTGTCAAACGAATTCTCGTCAAACACAAACAAGCGAAGCGGCACCCAGGAGGTGTAATCTTTTAAGGTGAATTTGCCATTATTAAGGAAACCCGTCACCTTGAAGTTTGCGCTCGTCCATGCCGGAGAATCCGGTTTGGCGTAGTCGAGCGAATGCGATCCGGGGGCGAGCCCGCGCAACACATACGGGCTCCAACTCGCCGCCGTCAGCGTATTCGTCATGTAGAGCTTCACGCTCATCCGCAAATTGGTGAGAATGTTGTCCGTCCCCTTCAATTTGACCAGATGTTCGCTCGGCGGCTTGGCCATGCCCCCCACGAACCAAAGTCCATTCGTGGTCGGATCCATGTCGAGCCAATACATCGTCGTGAGCGTCAGATTCGTGATATAGGTGCCGTTCAGGCTGTGGAACTCGGCGAGATTAATCTTGCCGGAACCCGCGTTCGGCCACGGGTTGCCTTTGACATCCGTCCCCTTCTCCAGCCAATCAATGATGGCGGACGAATAGGGGTTGTCCACACCAAGACCCTGCTCGCGCAGGCGTCCATCTACCTGCGCCGTCGCGACGACCGTCACGTTGTTCGAGGCGCCGCGTCCCACGTTCACGCTGTACTGGCGCGGGGTGCTGTTCGTCGTCACCGCGCTCGCCACGCCGTTCGTCGTCACGTCCCGCAGCTCGTACCAGTTGTCTACCTCGTAGGTGATGTTCGTGCCGCGCACGGAACCCTTCTTCATGTAGAGAATCCGGCTCGCGTTCGTGAAATCGCCCGCGTCGCCGATGCGTTGGCGGATATGTCCGGGCGTGAGGTTGAGTGTTGCGTCGATCCGGATGCTTTCGCCGTTCGGCGTGGGAATGGCGTCCGGATTAATCTGCTGGCCGTCGTTGACGCGGCCCGGCGTCGCCGCGGCCGTGTTGACCCACTTGTTGGACGTCTCGCCATGGTCGTAAAGGACGCTCAGCGAAGCGCCCGAACCTTTGTACCCCGAACTCGTAACGCTCAAGATGGGCTTCCCGACAGGAAGGGCCTTATCGTCCGCGCCCGCGTAGAAGTAGCGCGCGCCGGACTGAAGTTCGCTCAGTTTACCTGCAACATATTTTGGACTATACGTCGCAGGGCCTGCGTCGTCATAGTAGTTTGTGCCGATGGCCACAAGTTCATGTTCAACTATACCGCACGGTCGCACTAACTGCAATGCGAATGGCTTGAACGCTACAATTTCGCCTGACGCACTCATGGCTTGCACACGGTCTGTCTTTGATACGTTCCAGACCGTATCTAGGGAACCATTGTCTTGACGCAAATATCCATTTTTCTCCGCTTCTGGCGACCCCACGACCACAAAGGTCATGTTCGACTGCACATAGGCGAGGTTTTTGGATGTCGGAGTGCCTGCATAGCCGAAATGCACAAGTGTATTCGTGACAACCGAATCGCCTGCGCTCGACAGCGAAAGAAGACGCAACGCCCAATCCTGCAAATCGGCTCCCGATGGTACGGCGAGTTCGATGAACTGCGCCTGTGCGTCGTTGTTCTGCCAGGACGATGTATAGCCGCCAAAAACGTTGATCTCGTTGATCCACGCCCAGCCCGGCGCGACCTTGTCCAAAATCGTATACGCCGCGAAACCCTCTGGATACTGCGCATTGAAATCGACCGGACGGTACCAGTCCGGCGTCTGCCAGTCCGCCGCGGTGAGGATGTTCGTCTGCGGGATTTCGGACGCGCCGGGATTCGTCTTGTCCTCCTTCTGGTACCAGACCGCCTCGAGCGCATACTGGACAACCGAACCCGACGTCGAGATGGGGTCGGCCACCGCGTCGGGCGCCGTCTCGTAGCTGGAACGGAACACGCGGTTGGAGTCCGCCGCGGGGGCGAGTTCCGCCGACCTCGTCTCCGCCCGGTCGCGCCAGTTCTCGAATCCCCACGGGCTGGCGCCCCGGTACCAGTAGAGCCGCACCTTGACCTCGCGGTTGAAGTCGATGTTCTCCGGGAGCTGCGCGCCGTAGACTTCGCACTGCACGCCCCACGACTCGCCGCACAGCGGCTGTTCCGCTGCGCTCGGCACGTTCGGGACGCGCTTCGTCCCCGAAAGGTCGCTGCGGAACGCCCCCACGTTGCGGAAGCCCATGCGCGGGCGCACCGCCTCGGACACGAACACCTCGTCCAGCAGCACGCGCACGGCGTCCGTGTAGTTCGTCGGTATCACGTCGCCCGACTCCTGGACGTCCTTCACGCCCGACACCTCCAGGCGGAACGCCGCGTAGACCTCGCCCGGATTCGTCACGTACTTGTAGGTCGCGTACGTGTCGTTCGAAACGACGAACGTCTGCAGCTCCGTCCAGACCGGGCTGTTGCCGTCCTTCGCGCCGCGCAGCACCACGCTCGCCGGCTGCGCGTCGCGCGCGGCGTCCTCCGGGTAGCCGTACTTGCGCGCCTTGAAGGTTATTTCCCCGATATAGTTCGTCTGGAAGGTCGGCGTCTGCACGAAGGGGCGGTTCTGGGGGTAGGCCGCCTTGTCGTTCTCGACCGTATCCAGCGTGACGGAGTTGTTGAGCGCCAGGCTCTGTCCGAACACGCTGTCGGACAGGAATATGCGCTGGCTGTCGTGTTCGGCCGCGTTCAGCGTGTTCGTGTTGTCGCTGACCATGCGCAAGTTCCACCCCCACCAGCTGCGGTCGTCCAGCGCCGGTTCGTCGTAGCACGAGATGCCGGTGATGGTGACCTCGCCGAACAGGTTGGGGTCCGTCTCCGCCGCGACCCGCGCGATGGTGTTCGTGTCCACGACGAGGCGCATGGCGCCCGCAACGCCGTGCAAACCGATATAGTAGCTCAACTGGCCGCTCTTGCGGTCCAGGTCGCTCATCCCCTCGAAGGAGAAGTTCGTCACCGTCGTCCAGCCCGAGAAGCTGTCCAGCATGGATTCGGTGTAGCCATTCGTCGCGATTTCAAGCCGCAGGTTTGCGTTCGTCTGGGCATCGCGGTAGCTGAAGGACAGCATGCCGAGCCCCAGACCGCGTCCCCCGCGCCCGTCCATCAAGGGCGCGCGGATCGAGGAGCACCCGGCCGGGGACGTGCGTTTCGCGCTCAGCAGGATGCCTGCGCGTTCGCTCGTGTTCGAGACGATCCACGCGTGCGTAAAGACGAAGTTCGTGTCGCCGCTGCGCGTGTAGCCAGGGATGTCCGCCGTGCTGTGATCCTCCCACGAGTTGCCGGCCCACTGGACCAGTTCGATCGTGTCCAGCACAATGTCCACGCGCGGATCGCCCTGCTTGCTTTCCACCCGGAACTGCACCTGGCAACGCTCGGTCGTATAGAGCGGAATCTCAAACGGCGAGTTGCCGAACGAGGCGAGATTCGTCGTCCAGAGCGGCGTCTCCGGCCACGCGGCGGCTTCGGGCGCCTTCACATAGACCGAGAGTTTCTGCGGCGCGACGGACGCCTTTACGAGCCTGTTCGTGTAGACGAGCGAACCGGGGCGGAGCGCCCAATCCCCTTTCTCCGGCGTCGCGTTGGAGAGCGTGGGGGACGGGGAGGGGAAAGCCACCGCGCCGCTTGCCCACGTCTCGTTGTCGCCCCCCATCTTGGTCGGCTCCTTGTGAAAGGCCATTTGGCGGAATTCCGCCTCGCAGTTCGCGGAAATGACGCCGTATTCGCCGCTGCGCAGACGCTCCGGCGACACGTCTTTATAGACGAAGCCCGTCCAGTCGCCAACCAGGAACTTCGCGTTCTCGACCCCGTCGGCCATCTGCGTCTGGCGCGCAGCGACCTGCAGCCAGGTGGCGTCCGTGTCCGTGCGGGCGGAAATGAAGAGCGGCTGGCGGTCGTCCTTCTTCGAGAACGTCCAGCTCGTGTTGTTCGTCCACGCCTTCAGGAGCGTGGAAATCAATCCGCCGTTCACGTTGTCGGTGTTCCAGCGATAGAGCGACAGAACCTGCTTCTTTTCCTCGACCTGCTCCCAGCGCGCCTCGTACGCACCCTCGTATTGCCGGTAGTAGGCGATGGCCGAAATGGACCCGTTTCCGCGGAAGTTGTCGATGCCCTTCGGGTCGAACACGCCCGCCGCGAAGAACGTGTAGTTCGAAAGCGTCGACCCGTCGCGCACATGGGCGAAGTAGTCAGGGTCGACGATCTGCCCCAGCCGCGCGTTGAAGGAGAGCTTCTTGAGTCCACGCGGCGCGTACTCCTTCGACGCATAGGTAAGGTAACCCTTGCCGCTACCCTGCATCTGGAGCGCGACGCCCGAATTCGGGTTCGCGTATTTCTTCGCGACCCACTTGCCCGGACCGGACACCCATTCGCCGAGCGTGGCTCCACTGAACTCGCCAATCTGGATCATCTCCTCCACTTTGCCCGCGTTGTTGGTCACATAGTAGTCCGCGAACTGCCAGGCGTCGTCGGTCTCCGACATGGGCCGCCAGCGCGTGAAACGCTCCTCGTAGTAGCGCTTCTTGGAGGACGTGCCGACCTTGTAGTCGTTCGTCTCGGAGGTGCCCTTGAAATACGGTCCTGTCGCGTCCGTCCAGCCGTTGAAGTTCTGGTAGTCGGCGTGCGCCACCGTGACGGCCCGCGTGGAGGCGTCCATCTGGAACATGTACCCGCCTGTCGCGCCGTCCAGCGTGAGCGACGACCAGCTGTTCGTATCGCCTTCGCTCAACACGCCGCTGACCGGGAATTCCGCCGTGGCGCTCGCCACGTAGAGGATGTTGGTGTTGGCGGACCACTCCGCGGCCTCGGGCGTCTGTTGGTCGCGCAGGACGAAGCGGTACTGCAGGGTCTTGCCCGCGAAATTCGTCGAAACCGGCACATACCCGCGCCAGAAACCAGAATCCGTCACGTAGAGCGACGCGAACTGCTCGTTCGTGTCCGCCCCGACACGGTACGCCACGGAAACCGACGCATAGTCGCTTTGGCCTTCCCGGAGGCGGACGAACCAGTCCGTGCCGCGGCTGGCCAGGCGGACGGGCGAAGCGAGCGCATTCGTGACGCACGCGATCTCCTCCGTGAAGAGCTCGCCCAATTTGATGTTCAGCCCCGAATAGTCCACGTAGGAGTAGAACGGCGCGTTCAGGCGCGAAATATAGCGGAATTCCACATCGCCCGGCAACCTCTCGCCCGAAGGTGCGCGCAGATCGAGATCCTCCCGCGAATCGAGCGTCCCGACGTCCAGATAGACGTCCTTCCATTCGTTCGTGATCTGGTTGAGATACCGCCACCGGTACTGCATTTTGACGGACGACAGGAACGCCGCGGTGTCCGCCGGCGCACCCGGATTCGTCGTGTAGACGGCGCGCCCGCGCGCCTTGACTTCCGTGTCGAAGACGGACGGGAACGGCACGCTCCACGCGCCGCCCTGCCCGATTACGGACTTTCCTTCGAGCGTCTCGTCGAAGAAGCCGCACGGCTCGATGTCCGCCCGCATCGCCGGATACGACACGAGAATGTTGTCCACCAGGATGAAGCCGCCATCGTCGTCGAAGTCCTTGTCTCCCGCGTACTCCGGGTGCGCAGACGCGTTGTCGATGGCCGTGCGGCGGATGCGGAAGCGGACAAGCCCCCGCTCGTTCACCTGCGCGCAAATGCGGTAGAAGTTGCGGTCCGACCCGCCGGTCGCGACCGTCAACGCCGCGACATTCGTTTCCGCCGGACGCTCCGCCGGGAATGTGCCCCCGACGACCGGCAGGGACAGAAGCGGGACGCGCTCCCAGACGCGACCATCCTCCTCGGACACGCCGGCGAGCGCGTTGGTGCCGGCGAGCTTCTCCACGACGAGCCGGTAGCCGTTCGTCGCGTCCTGCGTAAAGCCGTTCACCGCGTCGAAATACACGACTCCGACGCCGTTTGAATAGCAAGGCGAGATAATGGACGCGTCCAAAACGTTCCGCACGACAAGATGCATGGCGCCGCCCGCATCATCCGCGCTTGTCTTTGAGAAAGGCAAGTAGTTGCGGGCGGGGGTCGGCCGGAGCGCCTTGTTGTACAGATTGCCCATGCGCACGTCGTTGAGCGTCCAGATTGTCTTGGATCCGCACAGGTCGGCGACCGCCTCGCGCGAGAGCAGGCGATGGTCAACGCCCTTCTTCAAGTAGACGTAGCCGTCCACCGCCTTGTCGCCTGAATGCTCCCAGTAGGTGTCAGACGCGGGGTTTGTCAGGTCATACGCTTGTCCAGTCACCTCCGGTGCGGCTCTATCGTCGTTCGCCAAAAGCACGCGCCCGGCTTGTGTCGCGGAAGAGGCGGAACCCTTCAGGTCGCTGTACGGGCTGCGCGGCATTATGTTGGTCGTGAACGCGTCCGACACAAGCCCCATCCACGACTTGTAGTTGTCTTGACCCTCATCCACGAAGAACCGGATCGTGTAGGCGCCCGCCTTCTTGGGAGGCTGGTTCGTCAGCGTCTGGCCGCTGCTCGTCACCGTATAGTAGACTTCGCCGTAACGCGCCGGGGCCATATCCGCCGCGCTCGCGGCATGGTCGTCCCATTCCGGCTTGGAAAGCCACGTATTCCAGAACCGGGCGTCCTTGACGACGCGCGGCGTGGTCGTCACTTTCGCCGCGGACGCGGCGGTTGCCGCCGTGGTCGTACGGTCTGGAACCGGGAGTTTCTGGTCGTTTTCGTCCGCCAAAAGTCCCCAGCAGACGGAGCCGCCCGTTCTGCCCGTCGGCAGTTCGATCACAAGCCGCGTCGTGCCGGCGGAATCCCATGTCTCGACGCGGCACGGAATCTGCTTCCCGTTCGCGTCAATCACGCGGAAATCGTCGCCGTTCGCCTCTACCTGCGTGTAGCTGAAGCCCTCCGGCGAATCCTCGGCGAAATCCAAATAGACCGTGCCCGTGCCTGTGAACGGCAGCCGGTAGCCCAGATTCATCCCTTGCAATTCCGGAGCCTGCCAGATCTCAAACGGATTCGAAACAACGGTCACCGACCCGTCCTCGACAATGTACTCGTCCGTACCGACGATGGTCGCCTGGACATAATATCTGCGCGCACCTTCTTTTTCAAGTATGGACACCATCTCATCCCAAGCAACGGCTTTCGAGGGTTTCCATGGCCCACGGGGGCGCGTGGACCATTTGTAGGTCACGCTTAACTTATCTTGTTTGACATTGGCTTTGATGACAGGGGGGGCCACATAACCGCCGATCTGCCAGCCTTCTATCGTCAGGGACTCGACTTTCAAGCGAAGTTTTTCGATCTCCCAGGTGAATTCGACCGGCGTGTCCCTCGAACCGTCGGCCCAACAATAACCTGTGTTCAGCTCCACCGTTGCGGTGTACGTGCCTGGATCCGTCGCCGCGACCGTACTCTCTTCGCGAATCGTATACGCCGCGTTCGGCTCGATAATGGTGTGTTCCAATCCATCATACGGGATGACCGTGCCGGAAGCCGGCTTTTCGGGCATGGCTTGCTGAAGACGGATGATGATGACGCCGTCACCACCTTTGCCGCCGGCTTTGTTCAGACTGCCGCCGCCGCCGCCGCCGCCGAGACCGTCCGTGCCCGGCTGGCCGTTTTCGCCATCGGAAGCACCCGCGCCGCCGCCCGCGCCGGCCTTGCCGCCTATGCCCGTACGCGAACCGCCGCCGCCGCCGCCGGCATAGACAACGCTTGCGCCCGAAATATCGCTCTCACGTCCATCGCCGCCCTTGCCGCCGATACGTTGGGCGCCATTACCGCTGCCCGCGGGGCTGCCGCCGTCGGAACCCGCGCCGCCACCGCCGGCGCCCGCCGCCATAGCCTTGCCCCCGGGACCACCGTCGCAACCTTGTCCCTCCGTCCCGACACCGCCGTCCGCCTTTGATCCGCCGCCGCCGCTGCCGCCGTCCCGGCCGTCGGATTTGATGCCGCCGCCACCGCCGCCAAACGCTCTATGGAGTTCGGAGGAGCCAAAAACAAGAACCGAATCGCCGCCGTCCTTGCCTTCTGAAACTTCGGTGTCCGTGCCGGCCGCACCGCCGGCGCCGACCGTCAACGTATAATCGCCCGAGGCCAAGAGCACATCGTCCGCGGCAATCAGGCCGCCCGCGCCGCCGCCGCCTGCACCGCCGACCCGCGCGCCGGCTCCCGCCGGGCTCGCCCCCGCGCCGCCGCCGGCGACGACGAGGAGACGCGCCTTCGTGTAGGCCGGAAGCTTCAGCGTGCCGGCCGTCTGCGTGTTCGTGTAGACGAGGACGAGCTCCCCGTCCACCCAGTTGGTCTCGGCGCCCGTATACGAAACCGTCCGCCCGCCGAAGGAGACGTCCGCGCCCTGCGCCGCGAAAGCGAGGCCGGCACAGCAAAACGCGGCCACGCACGTGCCGCGGACAGCACGCGCCAGTCCGCGCCCTGCGGTGCGGATAATACGCTTCATGTTCAGACTCTTTACCATTTTCTTTCTCGTTCGGCTTGGGTGGAACGCGCCCTTCGCCGGGTCAAGGCGCAATACACCCATATTCAACTACTTAACATTATATCACAAACGATGTTCCTTGTGTAGACCCTTTTTTGCGCCCGCTTTGCCCCATCTCCTCGGCCCCGCAAACGGTAGGGGCGGCAGTCCCCTGCCGCCCGCGGGGTGCCAGGCGCTTCTCGCGTCCCTGCCCGCCCGCAAACGGTAGGGGCGGCAGTCCCCTGCCGCCCGCTCCGTGAATCGTCCGCATGACAACATTTCGCTTATATCGAACAAACATCACCTGTTATCCGGTTGTATGCAATCAGATATTTCCAATCCCCTTCTTTTTTCGCCAACCCGCGTGCCACCGGATTCCGGATGATATAATTCCACTTCTCCCGATAATGTTCGTCGTTGCGGATGCGCGTTTCAAAGAAACCTCTCTGGAACTTCACTCCTTTTTGCCTTGAAAGAAAATGTTTCCAGTCGCCAATCGTTTTACCAAGGGAGGAAGTATCCGAAACATGAACGAGCATATGCATATGGTCCGGCATAATCAGAAAAAGCGATAGAAACCATTTCCTCGCCGTCTGATAATTTCGGGCCGCTTCAAGCAACTCTTCCGCGTGCTCGAGAAAATACGATCCGCCGCGCTCGGGGGCGCAGACAGTCACAAAATAAAATACGGAACGCGAGGCAGGCGTCCATACTCTCTTGTGATTCAGTTTCTTGCGCACAGGTTGTTCAAGTGGAGTCATAGACATTTATTGAGCGGGCCGCAGGGGACTGCGGCCCCTACCACGGAGGAGACCACAGGGAGGCGCTTGCAGGGAACCGGGAATAATCCCGTACACGACACCCCCACTCCAACGGTTGGGGCGGCAGTCCCCAGCCGCCCCAACCTGCCACGAGAGGGTGTTTGCATTAGACCACCTCTCCCAAACGGTAGGGGCGGCAGTCCCCTGCCGCCCGTATTCGTTCGCGCAGCTTACTGCGTGACTTCGATCACGTAGAACTTCGCCGATTCGGACGCCCCGCTGTCCTTCAGCTCGACCGTGCCCGAATTGCCCGCGACCACACTCGCGGCCACTTCCGCCCCCGTCCGCACCTTCGCCAGGTCGGTCGCGGCCTTCAGCATATAGGTGAGGCCGGGAATCGCCTTCACCTTCGCCGTCGCCGCGCCACCCGCCACCGCGAACGGTGCGACCGTCTCCGTCGCTTTCTCAAGCTCCGGCTTGACCTTGATCGTCTTGCCGTTGACCTTAACCGAGCCATCCGGATCCAGCGCGATCTTCGTGGTATCACCACTCTTGGTCGTCTTGAACGCGCCCGTAATATCCACCTTTTCGGTCCCGACCGTCACCTTGACCGTCACGGTCCCGACCTTGCCGTTGATGGTCGTCACGTTCGCCGGGACTTCGATCGTGTAGCCGGACGCATTGCCCTCAATGGTCACCGTGCCATCATCCGCCGGAGCAGTGATCTTGATGGTCGAACCCTCAACCGTACCCGTACCGCCCGAAACCGTAGGCGTAGACGGCTCGGGCTCGCTGCCCGCGTCGACAAGTTCCCAGTGCGACTCAACTTCACCAAGTTTCTTGCCAGCGGGGACCCTTATTGTCGCATCATCGTCAGTTGTAGGCTCAACCGAGAACCTTCCGCCCGTAATCTCAAAATCTGGGGCATAAATCATATCCGCAGTGAGCACATTCGTCGTAGTCGTTCCCGAATCTTTGATCAGGAGCGTCTCGTTTCCGAAAAATCCCGCGCCTGTAATCGTCAGATTAAACCCGTTAAGGTCGAGAACCGCATTGGTCGGCGCCAAGCATACGCCATCGTCTTGCGACACCTCTGCTGCCGAGCAATCCGCAAGGAGCGTGATGACGACTGTGATATTTGTCGTGTCTCCTCCAGCTGCGTTCACACCTTCTGAAAGTTTGGCTACGGCCGTTTCGAAATCGCCGACATATTCCGTGACTCCATCTATCACTAGCTTGATGCCCGCACTCTTCACCTTGAATGTGATGGTCGTGACACCGTTTGCCTTCGTCACATCCGGTTCATCCGCGGTCTTGCCGGCCACGGCATTGAAAACGTACTCGAGCGTATCCGTCTCGTTGAAGCTTATCTCTTTACCATTCTCAATTGTCTTTTCCACGCCGTTGACCTTCACGACCGGCGACCCATCGTCGGGATCCCACTTGAAAACATATTTAACGGCTATAGGCGCCGGATCGTCGTTTGTCCACGTAATGTTGTCGATGGAGCCCTGCCCCTTGAAGCCGACAGAAGCCATTTTGGCCTTGTCGTTTCCCGTCGTCTTGAGGGAGGGAAATTCGTTCGCGCCGAGATCTTCTACCGCCGAATACTCGTCGCCCTTCTTGACATCGACCTCAAGCGGCACACCATCCACCACAACCTTGAACACTACTCTTTTATCCAGAAGGCGTGTCTTGACGACGAGTCTGTGCCAGGCATTCGCGTCAAAATTTGTCGGCACCGCACAGACATAGTTCGTCGCCGTAGAGGCGTTATCCATATCATAGTACCCCGCCACGACGACGAAGTTGGTGGTGGCGGTAACATTGCCGTTTTCATCATCCGATTCTTTGACCTGCAAGTAGACGAGGAGCTTGTCGCTCGCGTCCGCACCCACCGTCGTCTCCCCGTCGTAGGGCGTGAACTGGACATCGCCCTCGAAATAAAGACCATCGCCGACATCCAACGGCGTGCCGCCGGCCTGGACGTAGCGCTGGAGGGGCGCGCCCGTATCCACGGCGAGATACTTTAAGCCGCCGGCATTATTCGCGGGCTTCGCGGCGCCCTGCGCATACGCCTTCACTACCGCGAGGTCGCCCATGGAGCCATACTCCGCCTCCTCCGAGACCCAGTATTGTCCTTCGGCTCCTCCTGAGATATCCAAAGAGCCCTCCGACAGCCTCTCAAAATCCTCGCTGGACAATGTGCCCGCGACGGAAGACGTCGCCCAAAGCAACGTTCCAAGCATGCAAAGCGTTATACCTGCTCTTTTCATATCAGTTTCTCCCAATTGCACGGCCGCTAGTTATTCATTTTACGGTTTCCATTATAGCATATTGTTCAATAGCGCGCAAGTGGGAAAATTTGCAAATCCTTTGGACGGCAAAGTCCCGTCGTAGGAAGGAAAATCCCCCGCGTGCGGAGAACGCAGAGAGGGGAAGGCCACGGGACAACCGGGACGGACGGGACGCCCGCGACGCGTCCCGCCAATCCTGCACATCCTGTCTAAAACCACCCCGTCTACACGACGGTGGCGCCCAGCCCACCCAATGGTAGGGGCCGCAGTCCTCTGCGGCCCGCCGGTTGAAAAACCTTTGCGTGGTCGAAATTTTCGTGCGCCGGGAGGGCGGTGCCTGTGCGGCGCAAGGGCGATACCGGGCCCTGCGACCCGGTTGCGCCGTCCCGCCGGAACGGTGCCGGCGTTTCCTTGCCCCAGTCCGTGTCCGTGACAAGGCCTTGAGGTCCTTCTTCTGTTCCGGCGTGATCTGGGTGGGCTTCTTCATTTTCTTGGTTCCTTTCTTTCGTTCTTTCTTTTCTTTCTTTCGTCTGTGAAACGTTCCGCGGACTCCCGCTTCCCGTAGAGAAACATCACGTCCCCCCATATATATATATTGCATGAAATTTCAAA
>ERZ808286.318-NODE-318-length-34410-cov-4.637782_pt1 | contig 34410 bp, 30 predicted proteins | sample MGYA00521276_ERZ808286 | MGnify/ENA primary metagenome ERZ808286 (study PRJEB31516, sample SAMN03275607) | gut metagenome | biome: mammalia-associated habitat; material: feces | host: Papio cynocephalus | place: Kenya | collected 2012-08-01 ... | reverse complement strand
GGAAGTATTTTGTGATTTGTGGCGGAGTTGTTATTGCTATCGGTTTTGTTCTTGAAATAAGAGCAGGCAAAAAAGCAAAAGAAAAAGAAAATAGAAAGAAAAAAGTATCATTATAACAAATTTTTAAAGAGTAACCTTATATGGTTGCTCTTTTTTATCGTACACAGTCGGCGACTAGCCCCACACAGCCCGAAGGAGAAATAGGGTGATTTAATTAACTTTTTTATATGACTAATTTGCGCAAATATATAATTTTCAAAAAGTGACAAAAAAGGACATAAAAAGGTTTGCTTATTTGGGGCGGTTTTATTATAATAGTTGTGTAAAAGGGACAAAATGCTCGCCCTTTTAGACTAAAAGGAGATTTTATGCTTAATTTTTTATGTGAAGCAGGCAATGTCGGTTGGACTATTGCATTGGGTGTTTTGATTGCCCTTATGGTTGTTTATTTGATTTTGGGCACCATAAATAGAAAGAAAAATCAAGAACAAGTTACAAAAATGTTGTCCGAACTCAAAGCGGGCGACAAAGTCGTTACAAATGCGGGGATTTATGGCGAAATTGTTTCTCAAAAAGAGACAAATATGGGCAGAGTTGTAACTATTAAAACTGGCGAAGAAAGTGGAAAACCAAGTTACATAACTGTTAACTCGCAAGTTATTTTGGGAATTGACCAAAAACAAGACCTTTTGCTTGACGAAAACGGCAATGTAATTGAGCCAGAAGAAGCAAAAAAAGATGTTTTAAAGGGCACTGAAAAAGTGGAAGAGAAAAAAGAAGAAGAAAAGCCACAAGAAGAGCCTAAGGAAGAAGTAAAAGAAGAGACTGAAAAGAAAGAAAAGAAGGCTTCAAAAAAAAACAACTTCCAAAAAGACATCAAAAAAGCAAAATAAGGAATAATTTTTGACCTTAAACATTTAAAAAAATAAAACAAATTAACCTTGAAGTAAAGCACTCAATTTTTAGAGTCCGCTTAACTTTTCGGTTAGTTTGTTTTTTTTATTGTTTAAGATAAAATATGTTGATTGTGTTGCTAGTTATGGGCAAATTTGTTAAAATATAGTTGTAAATACAACTGTAGAGTAAGGGGATAATGATATGAAGTTGTCGACGGCGGTTGCTATGAGAATTAGTGATATTTTAAGGGAAAAGAATTTGTCTCAATATAGGTTGGAGCGTAATATTGCTATGCCACATAATACTATGAAAACTTTGATGAGTGAGAGAAATAGAAGCGTAAACCTTAGAACTGTTATGCAAATTATTAAGGGACTTGATATGACGACTGCTGAATTTTTTGATGATCCAATTTTCGAAAGGGATGACTTGGAGTTGTATGAGTAATTTATAGAACGGGCGTTTGCCTGTTTTTTTATTTGCACTAAAAATATAAAAATAGATTTTTTTTAATAAAACATATTTATAGACATATTTTTTCCTTTTTTGGCATAGTTTTTTATATGTGTTGTTAGAAAATTATAAGAAATGTTTTCTTAATTTTCTAATTGAAAAAACTTTGAAGGTGGGAATTATGGAAAATGTTATGTCAAATAAGAAGCAAGGGATTGCGGGAATTGTTAAGGGAGTACTTTTTGCACTTGCGTTAACTGTTATTGCGGTTTTGGTTCTTGCTATTTTGTATAAATTTATAAATATGAGCGACACCGTGATTAAAGTCGCAAATCAAATTATTAAAATCGCGAGCATTGCGCTTGGTGTCAAAATTGCGACAAAAAAAGATAAAAGCAAAGGTCTCTTAAAGGGCGCAATTATTGGGGCTTTGTATACTGTATTGTCTTTCTTTTTGTTCTCGATTTTAGCGTCAAGTTTTTCTTTTACATTAGGGCTCCTTTTTGACATTCTTTTTGCAAGTGTCATAGGACTAATTTTTGGGGTGATTTTTGTGAATGCAAAAAAATAATTAAAGGTAAGACTTTTTCGGAGTTTAAAAAGAGTGCTACTATAAAAGTGGTGCTCTTTTTAATCTTGAAAAATATTTCTGTCCGTTAAAAAAAGTTTTGAAAAAGACAAAAAGTGTGGTAACATATAATTATTATGAGTATAGAAGAAATATCAAAAAAGTACAATATTTCGCCTATTGTGTGCGAACTTTTATCTTCGCGCAAAATTGAGAGCGAAAAAGATTTAAACAAATTTTTAAACCCAGACGACAGCTGTTTTTACGACCCATATAAATTAAAAAATATGGACAAACTTGTAAAAAGAATTAGACAGGCAATGACTAAAAAGGAAAAGGTTTTAATTTTTGGCGACTACGATGTGGACGGCGTCAGTGCGACAGCAATTCTTGTAAAATACTTTATGTCGAAGGATTTTTATGTCGACTACTATCTTCCAAACCGCTATATTGACGGCTATGGGCTGACAATTGATACGGTCAAAATGATAAAAGAAAGGTTTTCGCCTGACCTTATTATCACTGTCGACTGCGGGATTTCGTGCGCAAAAGAAGTAGATTTTGCAAAGACGCTCGGCATAGAAATTGCGGTTACCGACCACCACGACATACCAGATGTTATTCCGAGCGGAATTGTTGTCAACGCAAAACTTGACGGGCAAGAATATCCTTTTAAATATCTTTGCGGGACGGGTCTTGCGTTTAAAATCGTGCAAGCGCTTGAAGGACTCGTTGTTGCAAAAGAATATCTTGGCATAGCGTCCATTGCAACGATTGCTGATATTGTGCCACTTCTTGACGAAAACCGCGCGATTGTTAAAATTGGAATGAGAGATTACGAAAGCAATCTTCCGCTCGGCGTAAAAATGCTTTTTGAGCAAAACAAACTTCCAATGAATGCGTCGTCAACGGACATTGCTTTTCGTTTGGCGCCAAAAATTAACGCGGCGGGAAGAATGGGTGACGCGAGCGTTGCTCTTAACCTATATATAAAGACGGACAAAATTTTACTTAAAAACACAATTGACAAGTTGGAAGAAATGAATGTCGAAAGACAAGCTCTTTGCTCAAAAGTGTATGATGACGCGATTTCTCGCTTAGAAAACATCAACATTTCAAATTACAATGCCATTGTTTTTTCGTCTCCCAACTGGGACAGCGGAATTTTGGGCATTGTTGCGGCAAAACTTGCGAATGAGTTTAATAGGCCGACCGTCCTATTTTCTGAAGTTGACGGATTTTTAAAGGGAAGTGCAAGAAGTGTTGCGGACATTGACATTTATAGCGCTATTTCAAGTCAAAAGGAAGTTTTGGAAACTTTTGGCGGGCATAAAATGGCAGCGGGGCTTACAATAAAAAAATCAAATTTTAACAACTTTTTGACGAATCTAAATGCGTTTTTGTCTCAAAATTATAGCCCAAAGGACTTTATCTCGACAAAAAATTACGATAAGGAGTTAAAACTATCGCAAATTGACCTAAAATTGGTTGAAGATTTGGAAATTTTGGAGCCTTGCGGATGCGATAACCCAAAACCTGTTTTTGACATTGTTCTTCCTGAAACCGCATCAATTTCTACTATGCCAAAACATCCGACACATATCACGATGAATGCCGAAAATTTGAGTATAATTGCTTTTAATAGTTACAAATATTTGTCATTACTTCGAACGACTCAAAATAGACATATGCAAATAGAATTGCAAGAAAACTCTTTTAAAGGAAAGCGAAGTGTTAAGGGAATTGTGAAAGGAATTTCGACAGGCGAAATTGTAAAAGCGCAAGACGGTGACCTTTTACGGGGAATTTATCTTAAACAACTCTTTTTTAATGAAGATAAATACAAGGCGTCACTTTATTTTAAAAAGAATTTAAAAACATTTATTGAAAAAGCAAAAGACGATTATTTTGGCTGGCTTTTTGTGTGTTCGACCTTTGAAAGTTATAACAATTTTTGTAAGTTGCTTGACTATAAAATGTCCCATTATATGTTTGAAATTATTTCAAATAGCGGGCTGAATGCGGTCGTTTTGTCACCAAACAGTTTTAAAAATTTTGGTTCATATAAAAACATTATTTTTGTTGACGCAATTCTTGACAAGGGCTATTTAAGCGAAGTCGGCAAACACACAAATGCAAGACTTTTTGTCCCAAGGGACGCGCGCGCTGATATGAAAATTGTCGACGGGCTTAAATTTGACAGACAAACATTTGCCGATTGTTTTAGGGAACTAAGTGTGTTTTCGTCAAGGCAACTTAATTTTAATAATGATTACGAACTTTATAAACAACTTTTTGCAAGTAAGGAACCAAAACAAAAAAATATGCCTTTTAAGCAATTTGTTTTTTGTTTAAGCGTCTTTATTGACCTTGGAATATTTGAAATTGTGGGCGATTTTGATAGCTTTGTTTTAAAGGAAAATAAAAAGATTTTTAAGAGCCTTGACTCGTCATCAGTTTATAAAAAAGTGGAATTTGTGCAAAAAGCAAGTCAAAAATAGTAAAAAACGCAAATTTTTATTCAAAAAGCATAAAAAAAGGTGCTTTGACCACCAAAATGGTTTGTTTTTACGAGTTGAATTTTTAGCCATTTTATTAAAGTTTTAGCAAAATGTAAAAATAAGTGTCGACTTTTTAAAGATAAACTATTTTTTAAAAAATCAATTTTATTGCAAAAAGCAAAACAATTTTTGTTAAATCAGATAAAAATAGTTGACTTCTTTTGCTAAAAGTAGTAATATATGGGTAACCTAAGACAAGGGGGCTCGTGTTACTCCGATAATTAGCGACCTTCTTTGTTTTATGGAGTTTATTAAAAGGAGTAGAAAAATGGAAAAAGCAAAAAAACAAGAGATTATCAAATCCTTCGGAAGAAACGACAAGGATACAGGTTCAACCGAAGTTCAAATCGCTCTTTTGACTGAAAGAATCAATCATTTGACTGAACATTTGAAGGCTAACCCACAAGACAATCACAGCCGTAGGGGACTTATCAAACTTGTTGGTCAAAGAAAAGGTCTTTTGACATATCTTGAAAATGAAGATATTGAAAAGTACAGGGAACTCAAGAAAGCTCTCAACATAAGATAACTTAATAGCGGGTAAAAAACTTTATTGTAGGTTGTTTTTTGCTCGCTTTTTTGTTTTAAAACCATTAAAAAAAAAGAAGTTTAGTTAGATAAGGAGAAAAAATGGAGAATGTATTTGAGACCACTGTTGGCGGAAGAAAGCTTATCGTCAAAACAGGGAAATACAGCGAACAAGCGAACGGGACTTGTTTGGTAAAATGTGGTGACACGGTTGTTCAATGCAACGTTACAATGGCGGAAAAACCAAGGGACGGGATTGATTTCTTCCCACTTGGGGTTGATTTTGAAGAAAAAATGTATTCGGTAGGGAAAATTCCTGGCGGGTTTAAAAAGAGAGAAGGAAGACCAAGTGACAAGGCTATTTTGACTTCGCGTCTTATTGATAGACCTCTTCGTCCTTTGTTTCCAAAAGGATTTTTCAATGATGTTGCTGTAGTTTGTACAGCCCTTTCTGTCGACCCTGATATTGCGCCAGAACCACTTGCTATGATTGCTTCATCTGTCGCACTTAGCATTTCGGATATTCCTTTTGCGGGCCCAACAGGCAGTGTCGTCGTCGGATGTATCAATGACAAATTTATTATTAACCCTACATTGGAAGAAAAAGAAAAGAGCGATATGCATGTCACCGTTTCTGGAACGCACGACGCAATTTTGATGGTCGAAGCGGGCGCGAAAGAAGTTAGTGAACAAAAAATGCTTGACGCAATTATGTTTGCTCACGAAGAAATAAAGAAACTGGTTGATTTCCAAAACGAAATTGTGAAGAAAATAGGCAAGTCAAAGAGAACGGATATGCCTATATTCCTTCCAAGCGAAGAAGTTGAAAAGGCTGTTAGAGAATACGCGGACAAAAAACTTGATTTTGCGCTTGATACAACGGATAGAGAAACAAGACAAAATAGGCAAGAAGAAGTCGAAAAAGATGTTTATGCTCATTTTGCGGAGGCTCTAAGTGGAAAAGAAGATGAAATCGGCGAAGTTTTATACAAAATGACCAAAGAAAAAGTTAGAGCAAAGATTTTAAGTGACGGAATGAGGCCTGACGGAAGGAAACTTAAAGAAATTCGTCCTATTTGGTGCGAAGTTGGCGTTCTTCCAAGAGTTCACGGAAGTGCTGTCTTTACTCGTGGACAAACTCAAGTTCTTAACTGCTGTACTTTAGGGACATTGGGTGAAGGACAAAAACTCGAAGGACTTGACGATGAAGAGAACAAGCGCTATATTCACCAATACAATATGCCACCATATGCTACTGGCGAAGCAAGGCCTTTGAAGAGCCCTGGTAGGCGTGAAATCGGGCACGGCGCTTTGGCAGAACGCGCACTTGAACCTGTTATTCCAAGTGAAGACGATTTTCCATATGCTTTGCGTCTTGTGAGTGAAGTTTTAAGTTCAAATGGTTCTTCGTCAATGGCTAGTGTTTGCGGTTCTACTTTGTCGCTTATGGATGCTGGCGTTCAAATTAAAGCACCAGTTGCGGGTATTGCGATGGGGCTTATCAAGGACACAAACAGTAAAAAAGTTGCTGTTTTGAGTGATATACAAGGGCTTGAAGACTTCCTTGGTGATATGGACTTTAAGGTTGCTGGAACGGAAAAAGGTATCACAGCTATCCAAATGGATATTAAAATTAAAGGGATTGATAAGGAAATTTTGACGACCGCTCTTAACCAAGCAAGAGAAGGCAGAATGCACATTTTGGGGATTATGCTTGATACTATTGCTGAACCAAGAAAAGAACTTAGCAAGTTTGCTCCAAAAATTATTAGTTTTAACATTGACCCAGAAAAAATTGGCGATGTTATTGGCTCTGGCGGAAAGGTTATAAACAAAATTATTGACGAAACAGGTGTTAAAATTGATATTGACGACGACGGAAAAGTGTTGATTGCAAGCGTCGATAGCGATAAAGCACAAAGAGCGAAAGAAATCATTTTAAGCATTGTAGGCAACATTGAAGTCGGTGCAACATATGTCGGAAAAGTAGTAAGAACAATGCAATTTGGTGCATTTGTTGAGCTTACGCCTTCAAAAGACGGAATGATTCACATTTCAAAATTGTCCGATAAGAGAGTTGAAAAGGTAACTGATGTTGTAAATATCGGTGATACAGTTAAGGTCGAGGTTATAAAAGTTGATAATACTGGAAGAGTCGACTTAAAACTACTTGAAAAGATAAAATAATTTATTAAAACAACAAATTTTAATTAGTTATTACTAAAAATAATTTCGTATATATTGTATAATTATATAGAAAATTAGTATTTACTGTCTATAAACTAATGAATATTTGGATAAATTATTCAAAATTATTCAAAAATATTTTTAATTAAATAAAAATAATGATAAAAAATCATCTTGTTAATGCAAGGTGGTTTTTTTATACAAAAAATGCTGTTTTTTAGGCTTTTTTGTGCAAATTGGTGTATTTTTATGCCAAATTGTGTCGAAATATGTCGAAAAGTGTAAAAATATGTGAAAATTTGTCCTTCTAAATTCACTAATTTTTTCGTCCAAAATATAGCAAAAATTTAGGTGAAAAAATGGTTTTTCAAAAATTTTTAAAAAAAATAGAGAGTAAATGTTGTGTTTTAAAAATCTCGGTGATAAAACCAAAATGAGCATGTTCAAAAACCCAAAAAAATTTTTGGTTACTTTTAATTTTGTGACAAGTATTGTCAACATTTGTGTTGTAAATTGTATTCGTAAAGTCTAAAGGATTTTCAAAAAAAGGGGATTTATAAAATGCAAAATTTATTATCAATTCAAGAAAAAATTTTACGCAGTCCTAGCCAAGTCGCAAAGAAAATGTGCAAAACGGTGCTAAGTGTATATAACCTTTTGCCATATGTTACAAGCGCTCTTGATAATCTAATTATGAAAAAAGCGGAATCATCAATGTACTTGGCTGTGGGACAAACGGTAGAAAATTATGCGGGTGAAATTCTATCTCTGACCGATCAAAAGGTTAGTCTTATCAATTTAAAAGTTTTAATAGATGATTCTCTAAGTGAACTTAAAGAAAACGAAGCAAGAATTTTACTTCTTAGATTCGTTGATAATGTAAAATGTGAAGATTGTTTAAGTATCCTAAATATGGATAAACGCACATTTTTTAGAAAGCTTGCTGTTGCTTTACAATCATTCTATAAGGTCTTTAATTTTAAACTTCTTCAACAAAAGCTCGCAAAACAAGGCATACTCGGACAAATGGACGATGTCTTTATAAAAGTGGAAAAATTTGTCGATAACGGCGGAGATATTACAAAAAACCGAGATTGTATATGCGGACTGATTTTAAATAATTTAAGGCGAGTGTGTAGATAGTTTCAAAAGTAGTTTGGTTTAATAAAATCTAATCAATTATTTTAGACTGCCAAAAAATAATAGGCAAAATATTAAATTTTTACTGTTTGGTTGATTTGTTTTAGTTTTGTATGTTTTTTGATTTTTTTGTTAAGTCTAGAAATTATCGTCGGGATAACTCTCAATTCTTTTGATTGCTGTTCTGGTTTGGCGTTTCAAAGGCGGGGCGTCTTTGGGTGGTGATTTATGTTTTTTAAACGGTAGACGCCCCGTGAAAGCGGGTTTGAAAGCGAGAAAAAGTAGAAAAACAGCGGGGAGAAGAACAAGTAAAAGAAGGGCAATTTTAACACTTGGTGTTAAGTCGACTAGGCTATATAAATAGTCGTTGTCACTTTCATTAAATGGACTTGTTGCTCTTGTGACAACTTCATTATTTGGAACAATAGCCGTGTTCATTTCGCAAAGCCCAGCGTAAAAGTAGCCCATCACACCTTGTTTTGTCTTTCCAAAAATCCAACTATTTCCGCGTCCTATTGTTTTTTCTTCGCCTAAAATGGTGCCGTAATATGATATTTCTTCGTATTTTTCAACAGTCGTAAGTGCTTTGCCTTTGCTTGTTGGGCTGTCCATAACGGTCGTGCCGTCGGTTGTAAACACATAAAAAGTTGCATTTGTAAGATAAGGCATTTCAGGCGTTTCATTGACGGGCATTACTTGTTCTTTTAAGATAAACCCAACAACATCTTGATATTGTGCTTTATATAAAAGTGAATTGTAATTTGATAAAAGAAGAACAAAATAACTGCTTGGGATTTCAAAATAAGCATTTTCATTTATCGCATTTGGCGACTTATAAAGGTTTACTCCACTACTTTCGACTTTTGCATAAATAAAGGTCGTTAGTTTAGCACTAGCAACGGTTGAAACGCAAAAGCAAGGGATAGAAAGTGCGCAAAGCAAGGCAAAAATTATAAAAAACGTGATTTTTCTTGCCAATTTCATAAATTTTCTTAAAACGCTCCTTTTAATCAATAATAATACCTTTTTAATCAAGAAAAAGAGTAGTTTTTATCAAAAAAACAAGTTTTTTGGCTTATTTATGATTCAATTATTACCAGTTTAAAACATTTTAATAAGAAGGATAATTATGTCTCAAAAAAAATTGGTTCAAAAACTTAAAAATGTTTGCGACGAAATTTCAAAGCGAAAAGATGCGGATAAACTTTTGAATTATAATACTGGCGCAATTGTTCATAAAAAACAACTTGCATTTCACAAATGCGACAAAAGAAATCGTTGGGTGTTTGGTGGAAATAGAACAGGGAAAACGGAATGTGGTGCGGTTGAAGTCGTGTATCTAGCACGCGGGGTTCATCCTTTTAAAGAAAACAAAAAGGACACTGTGGGCTGGGTTGTGAGTTTATCTCGCCAAGTTCAAAGGGATGTCGCGCAAAAGAAAATTTTGAGTTACCTTAGCCCTTACTATATTGAAGATGTTGTAATGCAGAGTGGCAGGAAAGACTATCCCGAAGGCGGTGTAATTGACTACATAAAAGTTAAAAATGTTTTTGGCGGGACATCAATAATCGGTTTTAAAAGTTGTGACCAAGGTAGAGAAAAATTCCAAGGTGCTAGTTTAGATTATGTTTGGTTCGATGAAGAGCCGACTGAAGAAATTTATCTAGAATGTCGAATGCGTGTTTTAGATAAAAAAGGACAGATTTTTGGGACAATGACTCCACTTAAAGGTTTAACTTGGGTGTATGATGAAATTTATTTAAACTCCAACAATAGCCCCGAAGTTTGGTACGAAACTATGGAGTGGGCGGACAATCCCTTTCTTGACCCCAAAGAAGTATCATTTTTTGAAGAATCACTTTCTGAAGAAGATTTGGAAAGTAGAAAGTATGGACGCTTTTTTGACGCAAACGGGCTTGTATATAAGGAATTTGATGAAAGAGTTAATGTTATTGACCCATTTGATGTTCCAAAAGACTGGTATGACAATATCTCTATCGACCCTGGGCTCAACAATCCGCTTTCGTGCCATTGGTATGCGGTCGACTACGACGGAAATGTTTATGTTATTGATGAGCATTTTGAAAAGAATAAGGATATTGATTATCATTCAAGTAAAATCAGAGCAAAGTGTGAGCGTCTTGAATGGCCAACTGACGGGCGCGGGAATTATTCAGCACTTATAGATAGCGCAGCAGGACAACATACGTTAAATGGTTCAAAAAGTGTGGCGGAACTATTTTACGAGCGTGGAATAAATGTTAATACAAAAGTAAACAAGGATTTATTCTCTGGAATTTCAGTTGTCAAAAGTTACTTAAAAAACTCTCTTGGTGAAAGTCGACTTTTTATATTTAGAAATTGTCCAAACCTTATTCGCGAACTTAAAAGTTATTTTTGGGGTGATGGCGATAATCCAATAAAACGGGATGACCACGCTCTTGACGAATTAAGGTACTATCTTATGACAAAACCAGTTGCACATTTGAGACCCAAAACAACAATTCAAAAGCATAAGGATAGGTTGATCAGGAAAATAAATCTTGCGAGAAAAAGTTTTGATTGAAAATGCTTTAAAGGTCAAGAAAGGTCAGATATTTTTACAAAAAACATTAAAAAAGTGGTCAAAAATAGGCTAAAAACGAGAAATTAGGGAGTTGAATGAAACAAAATGGAAAATAAATTGAGTGATGACCTTGCTTTCTGTGCTTTAAAAAATTTGATTGAAGGCGCAACAACTGTTGAAGAAATAGAAGAATATGTTATTGATGACAACAAAAAATTGATTTTAAAAGGGACAAAGAAGGTAATAAAGAAACTTCCTCCAGACCTAAGCGCAATCAAGACTGTTTTGTCAATGGACGGGGTGGATGATTTAAAAAGTTTAAGTGATGAAGAACTTGAAAAGGAAAAACAAAAGCTTTTGAAACAACTTTTAGACGAGCAAAAAGCGGATAATAAATAAATTGTTTTAAATTAAATAAGAAGGAGAAAAAATGAAGAAAAAGAAAGATGATTTTATAGAGGATCTTGTTGTTTCTGTTAAGGAAGATTTTTTAAACAGGCAAAAAGAACGCAAGCCCTTTGAAAGTGTGTGGCGCTTAAATAACAACTTTTTGTCGGGCAGCCAATATGTGGGAATTGACACATTAAATGACCTTAGAGAAGACGATAAAATTTATTTTTGGCAAGAAAGAAAAGTTTATAATCACATTGCGCCTATCGTCGAACAGCGTCTTGCAAAACTCAACGCGATTAAGCCTGTAATGGATATAATGGCGGGAAGTTCCAATGAGGACGACCAAAAAGTTGCAAGCCTTTCGCAAGATATTTTACGAAGCGCGTATGAAAAACTTAATCTTGGTCAAATCATTTCAAAAGCAACTGTTTGGAGTGAAATCGCGGGAACAAGTTTTTATAAAATTGCTTGGAATGGCTTATCGGGTAAAAAGATTTATGATAAAGACGGCAAACTTGTTTATGAAGGCGAGGTGGAAGTTACTGCTTTGTCTCCTTTTGAAATCTATCCTGACAACAACTATGCAGAAGATATTGACGAATGTGAGAGCATTATTCACGCAAAAGCGTACAGTGTTAAGGCAATAAAAAATATTTGGGGTGTTGATGTTAAGGGAACAGAAGTTGATGTCTTTGACGCGTCGACGAGTTTGAACCCAGTTAAGCAAAAAAATCAAGCAATTGTTATCGAAAAATATGAAAGTCCAAGCGTAGAATATCCAGACGGCAGGCTTATTATTGTATGTGACGACAAACTTTTATACATGGGAGAACTCCCTTACATAAATGGCACTGATGGCAAAAGGGGATTTCCTTTTGTAAAGCAAGTTTGTATGCGTATACCGAACTGCTTTTGGGGAAGAAGCGTAATTGAGAAGCTTATTCCTGTTCAACGTGCATATAATGCCGTTAAAAATAGAAAACACGAATTTCTAAACCGCCTTTCAATGGGGGTACTGACTGTGGAGGACGGAAGCGTCGACATCGATGACCTTGCGCAGGAGGGGCTTCAACCTGGAAAAATTATCGTTTACAAGCAAGGCGCCGAACCACCAAAATTCTTGGGTGGGGACAGCCTTCCAAATGATTTTGACACAGAAGAAGAAAATTTGCTTAAAGAATTTAGCGAAATAAGTGGAGTAACAAACATTTTGTCTAACCAATTTAGCGCAAACTCTCTTAGCGGAACGGCTCTTGAACTTTTGATTGAGCAAGATACATCAAGGCTTAGTTCTAGTGTTGATGAAATTGATAGTGCCGTTAAAGCGGTCGCAAAAATGATTTTGAGATTGTACAAGCAATTTGCCGTTATGCCAAGACTACTTAAAATTGCAAATAAAGTAGGCAAAAATGACCTTGTTTACTTCAAAAATACAGATTTGGGGGTTGAAGATGTTGTGTTTACGACTGATTCAACTTTGTCAGAAAGTTTGACTTCAAAAAGAGAACATATCTTAAAACTTCTATCGGCGGATGTGCTGCGTGATAAAGACGGGAATATTGATGATGAAATAAAACGCAAGATTTTGGAAGTTTTTGGGATGAATTTTTCACTTCCCAACAACGAAGTCCAAAAGCGTGACTAATGGGTTTTTGAACAAGAAATATAAAAAATACAAAAAAATCAATAAAAAATACAATAAAACACATTAAATTTGTAAAATGTAAACAAAAAAAATGTGAGAGTTTTAAAATCAATAAAAATAAAAAATATAATCAAAAATATAAAAATTTAAGGAGAAAAATATTATGGAAGAAAAAATGGAACAACTGGAATCGACGGAAATTACGAGCGAAACTGGCTCCATTCTGGGTAAGTTTAAGGACGCGCAAGCGCTTCTTGACGCCTACAATAATTTGCAAAGCGACTACACTAAAAAGTGTCAAGCATTGTCGGCTTTGCAAAAAAATCTCAAGGAAAATGAAGATGAAAATCCTTCACCCGAGAGTGAAAAAGAAGAGTTATCTAGTGAAGATAGGATAAAACTTCTTCAAGACTATGTCTACAACAACTCTGATCTACGAGACAAACTTTTGGCAAAATATTTTGATGATATTATTCTTCCAAAAAGTCCAAAACTAATTGGAAGTGATAGGGGAAGTGATACGGTGATTAGCCCTGTGTCAAGACCAAAATCCTTGGAAGATGCAGAGAGAATTGTTAAGGATATGTTAAAATAATGCAAGAAAATTGGCAATTTGGGTGAAATTAGAGCACGTTATTTAGGCTAGAAATTTCTTGTACAATATCTTCAAAAATAAAAAAAAATGTTAAAAAAGCTTAAAAATAAGCAATTTTTTAAAAAACTAAAATAATAAAAGGAAAAAATAAAATGGTAACATTAGAATCAGCACAAAATGCTTTAAAATCAGTTTATCTTGGAGTTTTGAGTGAACAACTCAACATAAAATCAAATGCTTTTTTGTCAAAAATTAAGCAAAGTAGCAAGGACGTTTACGGAAAGGAAATTATTAAACTTGCACCTTATGGACTTAATGGCGGAATTTGCGCGTCGAGCGAAACAGGCACATTGCCAACCGCTTCTTCTCACAAATTTTTGCAATTCAAGAGCGGACTTAAAAACCTTTATGGCACAATTTCTATTTCGGACAAGGCCATTAGGGCGAGTATGTCCGATAGTGGCGCGTTTGTTAATCTTTTGAGTGACGAAATGGAAAGCCTTATTAAATCAAGCGCTTTCAATCTTGGTCGTATGCTTTATGGCGATGGAACAGGGCTTCTTGCAACTGTAAGTGTTGCAAATTCTAAGACGACTCTTAGTAGCGTTAAGAACCTTGTTGAAGGAATGAAGGTCGACATTTATGCGTCTGCTGGCACTGTCTCTAAGAGTGGGCTAGTTGTAACTTATGTTGATAGAACAAATAAAACTGTCACTTTTAACGAATCATATACTTTTGCTGACGGCGACAAAATCTATGCTTGCGGTTCAAAAGATAATGAAATTACTGGCATAAAGAGACTTTTTGATAAGACAGAAGCAAACAAGATGCTTTATGGTGTTGATAGAACAAGTTATGCTTGGCTCTATCCATATGTTCAAGCGCCAACAACGGCGGTTGACATCTCGGATACTCTTATCCAAACTGCTCTTAATTCAATCGAAGAAGAGACTGGGGAACAAGTAGATTTTATCGCTGTCGCTGGCGACGTTAGAACTGCATATCAAAAATATTTGTCAACTAATAGACGTAATATTGATATGGAAGTTTTGGCTGGCGGTTACAAAGCAATGACATATTCGGGCATTCCTGTCGTTTATGAAAGATTTGTTGATGACGGCACAATGTACCTTCTTAATTCAAAAGACTTTATTTTGCACCAACTTTGCGATTGGGAATGGCTTGAAACAGAAAACGGAAGCATTCTTATCCCATCTGCTACAACTCCAACATATTCTGCAACTCTTGTAAAATATGCTGAACTTATTTGTGATAGACCTGGTGCACAAGGCAAAATTTCTAATATTAAGAACTCCTAAACAAACCATCTTTTTGAAGTAAAAGAATGGAAAATTATGCTTTTTTCATAAATTTTTAAGTAAAAAACAATAAAAAGTCTAGAAAATTGCCAATTTGGCGAAGAAAATAACTCAAATTGGCAAAAAACTAGGCTGTTTTAAGAATTTTTTGGTAAAAAAGCCTCGTTTTTAATAAAATTGTGGCTCTTTTTATTATAAAAAAGCAAAAATAGCTACATTTTTGACGCTTTTACGTAAAAATACGGTTAAAACCCTTGAAATGTCAGATAATGTTGTTTATTTAAAAAATAACATAAATACAACCAAAATTTCACCAAAAAAAAGGAAAAAATATGAAAAAATATGGAATAAACAATGATTTATACAACATATCAAATAGGCTTAAAAATGTCGATAGACAGTACAAAATAGTATATAATCGCGACAAAAAGTGCTTCGAAGTGTACATAAATGATGATTTTTGTTTTAAAATTGGTGAAAAATTAAACAATTTGGCATTAAAGAAGGCTTATGAGACACATATTCGACGTAAGGGGACTATTTTAGAAAAAATGGAGCGTGAAAATGCCTATTTAAAGAAACTAGAAGAAGAAAATGTAGCAAAAAAAGCAAAGTTTGACTTAAAGAATATGATTGATTATGCTTCAAAAACGGGGAAAAATGAAAATTTTTATAACATAAATTCGACCAAATGGTTTTAAAAGGAGATAAAATGACTGTATTAGAATTGCTAAAAATTGCAAGTAATTATTTGGCTATTGATAAGGAATTGAGTGTTTTTTTTGACGAATCGAGTGACGCAAGCAGTGCAACGGACGAAGCGAAAGCAAAATTTTCTAAGTTGCTCCTTAGTTTTAATAACATTATAAATGAAATCGCTCTTTCAAAAATGCCACCTACAAAAGTTATTGCTGTTGCAAGTAATCTTGGTACAAACGAGGTTGATTTGAGTGATAAAGGGTGCAATAAAATTAAAAGCGTTCGCACAAAAAACGGCGAAGCCTTAACTTTTTTGCAATCTGGCTCAAACGTTGTTTTCGACTCGTTGTATGGTGGAAAGGTTTACATAGAATTTTCTTACATTCCAAGCATCTATAAAGCGGATGACAATTTGGATATTTTTCAAAACATCGGGAAACGACTTTTGGCTATTGGAATCGCGAGCGAATACTATTATTTAGACGAAATTTTTGATGATGCAAAACTTTTAAGAGAGGAATTTGAAAAGGGACTACAATCTGTTTGTAGTAAAAACAAATCAATGCCAAGGAGAGAATTTGTATGAACTATAAGGAAAAACAAGTTGTTTATCTTGATTTTGCCGAAAATTTCAATTCAGATGATAGTGAGTACATTGTCGGGAAAAATTGCACAATGCGTTACAATACAAAAACTGTGGGCGGACATCTCGTGGAAGGGCAGGGACTGAAAAATTTGATTCTACCTTTTTTCTACCCAGCAGTTCCTGACGAAAACGAAATGGTGCCACAAACTATCACTTTTGTTAAGTTGTGGTATTATACTTTCTATAGTCTGATAGACAAAAAACAGAAATATCTTGCGGTTGCGCTTGGAAATGACAATTATTTGTACTATTCCAATCTTCATGTCCATAATGGGACATTTCATAAAATGCCAGGGTGTTCGGCATTATCTTCAGTTCCAGACGCGATAAATTTTATGGTTGGAACGGATAGTGTTATTGGTTTTGCGTCTGAAACGGACAATCTTCTTGTGTGGTACTGCGACGCGAACCCTTATCTTGTCAAAACGACACCAAGGTTTAGGTCTATTTGTTTGCATAATGATAGGCTTTTTGCAATCGACGCCGATAATGACAACATCGTAAGATATAGTGCAACATTTAACCCTCTTGATTGGACAAAAGATATTTCTTCGAGCGAAGATGCTGACAGCATTGTTTTAAACGACTATAAAAGCAGTTTAAGAAAATTACTTTCTTTTAAGGAATCGGTCTATGTTTTTCAAGATTACGGAATTTCGAAAATTTCAGGATACAGTTTAACTAAAAAGTTTTATAGCACAAATATTTATACAACTACGAGCAAAATTTATACAGATACCGCATGTGTTTGTGGCGAATATATTTACTTCTTGCAAGAAGACGGGATTTATAGGCTTGACGGAATTGATATTCAAAAGGTTGACTTTAAATTAAATAGTCTATTTGGGTTGTCACAAGACGACGCAAATAGTTGCTATTTTGACGGAAAATATTATCTTGCTTGCAAACTTGATTTTAAAGACGGCGAGAGTTCAACACACAACAATGCTTTAATTGAATTCGACTTTGAGAAGAAGCATTTTAATATAATTAAAGGTGTTGATATCGTGTCGATGCTTCCAATAAATATTCCTGCTGTTCATAAAATAATCATTGCAAGACGAGATAAAAATATTCTGTACGAGTTAAGTGACGAATCAAAAATTGACTCCATTTCATCTTTAAAATTATGGCGAAGTGGGGTGATGACTCTTGGCGCAATTGATGACAAAAAGATTATAAAAGAAATAAATATTTACTCAAAATACGACTGCACTATAAACATAATTTCTAATGACAAAAGCGCAAAAATTGAGGTCAAGGGGAAAGATAAAATGCAACACGTTCCAGTAAATCTTGTGGGAAAAGAGTTTAAGTTGGAAATTGTTTCAAACAATGACAAAATGCTTATAAAATATCTTCAACTAAAATATGTGTTGTAATTTTGTGACCTATTATAAAGGTTTTTATATGCGCAAAAAAAGGTTAAACATTTTTTGTGAAAATATATCATAAAACGGCAACAAAATTATGGTTTTACAAAATGACAAAGATTCATATGTATGGGTTTTTGACTAGTTAAAATGTGCTTTTACCCTAAAAAATGGTAAATTTTGTGCCAGTACTATGCAAAGTAGCGAATAAAGCATTTATTGGTGGAGTTCTATCGGGATGCTTGTATTTCTACTAAACTAATGATTACTTAGATTAGTGATGTGGTAATTATGTTGTAAATTTGTGTAAGGCAATTTGATTTGTGAACGAAGTAAGTAAAGTTTTTATACATTGCTTTTTGCATTCTTATTACATTTTTAAGGGAATTACAATTAAATAGTCAAAAATTTAAGCCCAAAAAGGAGATAAAATGATAAATGAACAAAGAAAAAATAAAAGAAAAGGACATCAAAGAAGGGTTTAAGGAACTTCTGACGAAACTCGGATTATACTGATATGTGGGAAGAAATCTTTAGCCAAGCAACCGCAAATGGTATTTGGGCAATGCTTTTTGTGGGACTTTTGTTCTTTATATTATCCGATAGTGCAAGACGAGAAAAAAAGTATCAAGAGACCATTTCAAAACTGAATACTCATCTCGATTGCGTGGAGGACATAAGAGACGAAATAAAAGAAATAAGAACTTCACTTATTAAAAAAGGGGGAGTGAAAAGTTGAAGAAAAAAGAAATTCTACCACAAGATATGGAAGCTGTGGACGCAGAAAAGGCAAAAAAACAAACAAGGAAAAGAAAAGTTGATGTTCTATCAGTAAATCTTTTTCCAAACGACGATGACGACTTTTTGAAAAAACAAAACGAGATGTTTTTGTCTGAAGATGAAAAGGAAAATAAATCAAGTGAAAACTCTTTAAATGTTGAAACAGAACAAGAGGAAAAAACTAAGTCAATCAATATTAGAAGTCTATCATTTTGGATTGGCGCAGTGGCGGTTGGGCTTGGGGCGCTTGAAGCAATTTTGATTTGGTTTAATGTGAAAGTTGAAGTTAATCTTCTCGTCGAAGGCATCTCGACTGTGCTTTTTACGCTGGTTTGTTTGGGTGTTTTAAAAACAAACAATAAGAAACTAGTCAAAGGCGATATTAAGTCTGACATTGAAGAAAAAATGAAAGATGAAAAGAAAGATAAAGAGTCAAAGGATGAAGAATAGCCTGATTTTTGCATAAATTTTGTGACTTTTGAGATGAAAGGCTGTTTTAAAATAAAAAATTGACATTTTTGTCTTTTTTAAGATAAAAAAAGGGAATAGTTGAGTTTAAAACTTATCTATTCCTTTTTTTGTTTACATATTAAAAAATTAAGATGAAAACGCTTTTAAATTACATTCTAGTTGTTTTTTATACTTTTTAATGCAAATTTGTTTGAGTCCCTTAATTTACTTGATTTATTTTTTGATATATATATAATAATATAAGATAGATTTTTGTCGTGCGAATTTTTGTTTCGCCGTGTGATTTTTTTGCGAAAGGGTGATTAAAAATGATTTTTAGAAACACTTTTAGGTTGTTATTTAGCAATTTTTCCAATGTTTGGAAAGTGCTTGTTTATTATTGCATTTGCATTATTTTGACGTTTTGCGTTTGTGGCGCGCTTGCTTATCCTATCATTGTGAAAATGTCGGATGCAAATGTTTTTCAAAATTTTGCTGAGGCAGTGAACGGTATTTTTGCGTCGTCGCCAGAATTAACTGCGACTAGATTTCAAAGCGTGACAAATACGGCATGGTCGATTTTGTCGGGCTCAAAACATTTGCTCGCAAATTATATTATTGTTAGTATTTGGATGCTTGTTGTTTTTCCTTTCACACTTGATTTGGCGCAACTTCCAATGGGGGAAGTTTTGTACGGCTATATGACAAGTCAAACAAAATATGGTTTTACGGGAAGATTTATCAAGACCATTGGCAAAAGTGCTGAATATAGTATAATTAGACTTCTTGTAACTTTGCCTTTCAATATTGCTGGAATTGCAATAGTATACTTTATGGTCAAACTCGCAACTTTTGGTAACCCACTTTTCATTATTCTTGATATTTTGCTTCTTTCGCTTTTGTTTGTCGTGAGCGCTTTAAAATACACCCTATTTTCGTGTTGGATGCCAGCAATTTCGGTTCTTGATTTGAATGTTTTTGAGGCGCTTAGTTTGAATTTTAGATGTGTCGCAAGGCGTTTTGCTAGCATTTTTTCGACTGGTTTGTTACTTGTTTTGATCGCATTTGTGTTTAATTTAATTTTTGGCGTTTTCTCGTTTACGGTTTCATTTGTAGTATCGCTTCCACTAACGGCGTTCGTGTTTGTTATCTTCCAAATGGTGAGCTTTTTCTCTGCACAAGGAATGCGTTTTTATGTTTATCCAGACCTTTTTATATCGCCAAAAACTTTCGAAGAATCACTAAATGTTGACAACGCAAAATACATTATTTAACGAAAAAGTCTTGACAAGTAGGGTAAAATTGGATAAAATCCTTTAAGGATAAAAACTTTTGGATAAGAGTCAAAAGTAAAAACATTTGTATTTTTAAAGACAAATGCAGATATACTTAATTATGGAAATATGCAAAAACAAATATTAAAGATTTGTTTATTTTTGTGTATGCAACATTGATTTTAATAGTTTTTTGTAAATAATTTTAAAAGGTGGGCGCATTCATTTGCGTTCCGCAAAATGCAATTTGCCTTCAAAATAGGCAAATTGCAAAAATTTAAACTTGCGTTTAAATTTTGAATGCTCCCACACTACTACTAACCACTACTACTAACCACTACTACTAACCACTATTGGTTAACTGGTGTTAGTGAAGTAGATTTTTAATTACAAGAATATAACTTTGTTTACAAAAAGACTTTAATATAAGACAAATTGAAAAAAAATAAAAGGAAAATAATATGGAAGAAAATAAAAAACAATTTTGGGTTCCAAGTATGGACACCAAGCGAACTTCATATAACGCAGGTGCAAAAAAAACAAATTCAAACCAAAAAAAGGATGTTCAAAACAAGAGTAAGCCTATAAGGAGCAGAAATACCCCTAAAAGTGCTAAATTAAGTGACAATTCTCAAGAAAAGGCTAAAAAAGTTGTTAATTTAGCAAAAGGGAATTCTGGGGTAAAAAAACAAGTTAAGGCTCAAAATGTCAAGGCAAATACCACTAAAAAACAACCTAAAAAGACGACAAATGAACCTAAAAATGAAAAGGGTAAGAAAGTTGTTTTAGAAAAAGCAACAAAAAAAGTTGCGAACAAAGCGTCTAAAAAAGGTATGAATTCGTCTACGAAACGAACGGCTGGGGATTTGAAATTAACAGCAGAACAAAAAGCATCGCTTAAAGTTTTAAGCGAAAGAAATCAAAACAAAATTATTGCTAATGAGCTTTTAAGCGACAACTCGACTGCTGGGCGCGTGGGGAGAGATTTAACCGCAAAAAAGCAAATCCCTGACCTAGGAAAATCCAATTTGCGTATCACATTTATTGGCGGAATAGGCGAAATCGGTAAAAATATGACTTTGCTTGAATACGGCGATGATATGATTATGATTGATGCTGGACAATCTTTTGCGGATGAAACGGCGCCTGGGATTGACTCTGTTGTGCAAGATTTGACTTATCTTGAAGCAAATAAAAATAAACTTCGCGCAATTTTTATTACTCACGGACATGAGGACCATATCGGCGGACTTTGGTACGCACTTAAAACTGTTAAAGCCCCAATTTACGGCTCGGCAGTTTCTTTGGGACTCATTGAAGGAAAACTTGCGGAAGCCAAGGAGCTTGACGGAACAGTTTTAAAATGTGTTAAGCCTGGGGCAACGGTCAGTGCGGGAAAATTTAAAGTTGAATTCGTTTCGATGACGCACTCCATTCCTGGGGCGTTTGGGCTTGCAATAACTACGCCAGTTGGAACAATTTTTCACACGGGCGATTTTAAAATTGACGCAACACCAATCGGAAATGACTATTGCGACCTAAAACGCATTGCAGAACTCGGCAAAAAAGGCGTTTTGCTACTTATGAGCGATAGCACAAATGTTGAAAGACAAGGTTTTTCGCTTAGCGAGTCGGTTGTTGGGAAAACCTTTAAGCAACTTATCAGTAGTTACAAAAACCAAAGAATTATCATAGCGACCTTTGCTTCAAACATTCATAGGTTACAACAAATAGCAGACTACGCAAAAGAATATCATAGAAAGATTACTTTTACGGGTAGAAGTATGATAAATGTTACCGAAATGGCGATGAAAATTGGTGAACTTCACTGCGATAGGGACTTGATTGTCGACATTGATAAAATCGACAAGTATGCGGACAATGAAATCATTATTGTTTCTACGGGGTCGCAAGGGGAAGTTATGAGTGCACTCAACCGTATGGCGCTTGACGATTATCCAAAAGTTAAACTTGGGGACAATGATGTTGTTATTTTGTCGTCGTCACCAATTCCTGGAAATGAAAAGCAAATAAATAATCTAATTAACCAACTTTATAGAAAAAATTGTAAGATTATTTACAACGAAATAGCCGAAGTTCACGCATCGGGGCACGCGTACAAAGAAGAATTGAAGATTATAATGTCGCTTGTTAGACCAACATTCTTTATTCCTGTTCACGGCGAATATAGGCACCTTAAAAATCAACAACTTTTGGCAAAAGAAATGGGCATTCCAGAAAGAAATGTCATTATTCCAGAACTCGGAATGCAAGTCGAAGTCGGAAAAGATTTTATTAAGGTGGCGGGACAAGTTCCCGCGGGCGATGTCTTAATTGACGGAACGGGACGCGGTGACAAGGACAGCGATGTAATAAGGGATAGGTTGTATCTTGCAAAGGAAGGAATGTGTGTCGTTGTTGTCAAAATCGACGAAAATTCAAAGCGACTTGTCGCAAGGCCAAGGATTTTCTCTCGTGGGTTTATTTACAAGGACGAACTCAGCGAAATATTGTCAGGTTCGCAAGACTACATTATGACGCAACTCGATTTGGTTGATTTGAAATCTTTTGAAAGTACAAGAGAAATGGAAGCTTACATTAAAAAGATTGCGCTTGCATATTTCTCAAAACACACAAAAAGGCGTCCTATGATTGTTCCAATAGTTGTCGAAGTATAAGGCTACTCTAAACATTTGGTTTACTATTAAATTTTTCCTTATATTTTAATTGTTGTAGAAGTTTAGACTATTACGAAAGGATATTTCTTATTTTGACAATATGTGCTTACTAGGATACTTTTTCTCTTGACAAATCGGCAAAAAAGAATATAATATTCGTATCCTAGGTGGACAGGTGGTCGCAAGCCAAATGTGGTGTTTGGTTTGAGGAAAGTCCGAGCTTCATTGGACTAGGGTGCTGAGCAACTCTCAGTGGAGGCGACTCTAAGGAAAGTGCAACAGAAATAAACTACGGCGTCTAACATTTGTTATGAAAAAGTGTTTACACGTTCGCCTTAATAGTGCAGTGCACATAGTTAAGGACGTAGCAAATTGCCGTAAAAGGTGGAAAGGCGGGGTAAGAGCCCACCGAGAGATTGGTGACAATCTTTGCCATGTAAACCCCACCCGAAGCAAGATTAAAAAAGGACATATGGCGTAGTCCTGCTGTCCTTTTAAAAGTATCGCTTGAGCATATTGGCAACAATAGGCCTAGATAGATGACCACTTAATACAGAACTCGGCTTATAGTCCACGCTAGTTAAATATCTCCTAGTTTTATACTGGGAGATATTTTTTGTATTATCGGAATTTTTGTTGGGAAGTGCGTATTCCTTCAAAACTGATGATTACTTAAACTTGTGATATCATAACTTGTTTGTGGCTTTGCGTTAGTCAAATTGATTTGTGAATAGGACGCAACTTTATATAGTTTTCTCGAGAAGAGTGCTAATAAATAAATTAAAAATGGTCTACCTAGAATTGTTTTTACAAATTGCGATAAAAAGCAATATTTTTAAAGATGTAATTCATTTTATTAAAACAACAATGTTTGTTTTACTCTAGAAATTTTTTCTACTCTAAAAACAACTTTTCTTTTGCGACTCGTTCTCTTATTTCATCGATTGCTTTTTTCTCAAGCCGACTTATGTATGAACGGGAAATTTTAAGTTTTTTAGCAATTTCTCGTTGGGCATAAATTGGCGTGTTGCCAAGCCCATAACGCATAGTTAAAATTTGATATTCGCGTTCGCTTAATGTGTCTTTTGCAAGATTTATAAGTTTTTCGGTCAAAACAGCATTTTCGACATTTTCAATAACATCTTCGTCGTTAGGAATAATGTCTTGTAACGATACATCGTTTCCGTCCTTGTCTTTTCCAAGCGACTCGCTAAGCGACATAACTTGAATATGTTTTTTGTTAACGCGAAGGAGCATCAAAATTTCGTTTTCGATACAACGCGCCGCATATGTAGAAAATTGAGTATTTTTACCATATTCAAAGGTGTTGACAGCCTTTATAAGCCCAATTGAACCAACGGATATAAGGTCGTCACTTTCAGCGGACCCGCCATATTTTTTTGCTACATGCACAACGAGCCGAAGATTGTGAGAAATCAAAATTTCTTTTGCCTTTTTGTCTCCATTTTTATACCTTCTGAAGTACTCTTTTTCTTGCTCTTCGCCTAGTGGCTTGGGAAAATTGGACGCATTATTGACATAGGCGGAGAAGAGCATGATTTTATTCATAAAAGCCATAAAACTTTCAACAATCATATCTCACTCCCTTATCTATACATTTATGTAAAAATTTGTCGAAATTTGCTAGTCCAGAAAAATTTTCTTAATAAATTTTCTTTTTGGCACAAAATTTGCCACTTTTTGACCTAAAATGGTCTCTTATGAATATGGAAAAGAAAAAATGTTTTTTAGAATTTTTTAATAAATTCATTTTTAACGCTACTAGAAAAAAGTAAAAGAATGATTAAGGGACTTGATAAAAAGCCCAAAAAGAAAACTTTGACTTTTGGGTAAGTTGTGGTAAAATAAAAACAGGGAAAAATTATGGAATACTTTTCAAATTATAATAAGTTAAAACCTTTAAGCGATAGAATGCGTCCTAGGACTCTTGAAGAGTTTGTGGGGCAACAGCATATTGTACATAAAGATTCTTTGCTAGATAGAGCAATTAGAGCAGGAGTGCTTGGAAGTTGCATTTTTTTTGGCCCTCCAGGAACGGGAAAAACGAGCCTTGCACATATAATTGCGAGTACGACAAAAAATGAGATTTTCAAACTCAACGCCGTTTCAAGCGGAGTTGGCGAAGCAAAGGAATGTATTGACAAAGCAAAAAAGAATTTTGAACTTTTTGGAATAAAATCATTTTTGTTTTTAGACGAATGCCACAGGTGGAGCAAGGCGCAAAGCGATTGTGTTTTGCAAGCAATTGAAGAAGGCCACATTATTTTTATTGGTTCAACAACTGAAAATCCTTATACGTCAATGACGCGCGCGATTGTTTCAAGGTGCCGAATTTTTGAGTTTAAAGATGTTTCAAAAGAAGATGTTATTTTGGCATTGAAAAGAGCGGTCGCTGATAAGGAACGCGGACTTGGAAATCTTCCAGTAGAAGTCACGGACGACGCGCTTGACTATTTTGCATTTGCGTGCGGGGGCGATGTAAGGCAAGCACTCAACGGGCTTGAACTCGCCGTTAACACGACAAATATGAACAAGGACAAAAAAATAGTCATAACAAAAGAAATTGCGACGCAAAGTATCGGAAGTATGCCACTTTCGACGGACACATCAATGTATTATGACCTTCTGTCCGCTTTTTGCAAAAGTATTAGGGGGTCGGATTCAGATAGTGCGCTTTACTATATGCAAAGACTTGTAAAGTCGGGGTGTGACCCGCGAATTATCGCAAGACGTCTTATGGCTCATTGTAGCGAAGATATTGGAATGGCGGACAGTAACGCGTTACTCCTTGCGGGTGTTGCAATGCAATCTTGCGAAAAATTGGGCGTTCCTGAGTGCATTTTAAACCTTTCTCACGCGATAATTTACGCTTGCGAGGCGGAAAAATCAAATTCCGTACTTCTTGCTATGGAAAAAGCGGGGGAGGATGCCGAAAAAACTCGCGGGGCGGTCGTTCCAAACAGGCTCAAAAATCACCCAAGTTTAAACGACGATAAGTCAGGCGGTTACCTTTATCCACATGATTATGGTGGATATGTTAAACAAGACTACTTGCCAAAAGAATTAAAAAATAAAAGATATTACGAGCCAAGTAAAAATGGTAGAGAAAAAAATCTCGTCCGCAAAAAAGATATGTTTAAATAGGTTATTTTTGTTAATCCTTTATAAGAATATAAATAAATATATAGTAAGTTTACATATATATTGTCCCGTTTTGATTGCCAAAGCGGGATTATTTTTTTGGGTTAAACCAACATAAAAACTAATTGATGACAACAAAAATTAGAATTATTTAAAAAAACTAATATGGTAACAGAAGAAGTAAAAAGATGTAAAAAGTGTCTAAATGGATAATGAAAGAAGATAAAAAGTGTTCAAAAAAGTAGGGGAAAAAACAAGTTATTTTTTATGTAAAAAAAATAAAAAAAATTTTTAAAAAAAATGAAAAAAAATAGTTGACTTTTAAAATTTGTTGCATATAATAGTGTTAGCACTTGAAAGTTAAGAGTGCTAACAATTAAAATCAATGAGTGCTAAAAGGGGGCGTGAATGTGAGCGACGAGTTGTCCGAAAGGAAGAAAAAGTTGTTGTATAACGCGATTGATAATTACATCAAAGTTGCCAGTCCAATAACAAGTTTGCTCGTTAAGCAAAGCACTTTGCACGATTTGTCAACAGCGACCATTAGAAACGAACTTAACGCGCTTGAAGCAATGGGGTATTTAAAACAGCTTCATACATCAAGCGGGCGTGTTCCAACTTCGAAAGGATACAGATTTTTTGTTGATGAGACTTTGCGCGACACGCAGTGCTCCGAGCGTGATTTAAAAAAAATTCGCAACGACCTTTACGCAAGGACGGGCAACCTTAGCGAAATTGTTGATTCAATTTCAAATGCGGTTTTGGGCGCGACAAATTATCCGACAGTTTTTATGTTTGACGGATTTGAAAATTTGATTGTCCAAGACATAAGAGTTGTGTTTTTGTTGCGCGGGCAGGTGCTTGTTTTAATAGAGACAAACATCGGCGCGATGTCAAGCACAATAGCGAGCGGAGACAGCATAACAAAACAAGATTGCGACACGGCGAGCAATGTTTTTCACAACATTTTTGTAGGCAAAACGATTGGCTTTTTAATGCAAAATATGGATGATTTTAATAAGACCATTAAGCAAACAATGAGTGAGTACGAAGATGTTTTTAAACTTGTTCTACAAGTTCTTGATGTTTACTACAAAAAGACAAAAAGCAGTGTTCAAGGTGTAACAAAGTTATTGTCTAGCCCAGATCTTAAGTCGATTGATAAAGCAAAAGACATCTTAGAAATCCTAGACGACGACAACAATTTGCTAGATGTTATGGAAACGGGCGACGACATTACGATTGACATCGGAGACGAAACAGGTCGAAGCGAACTTAGTTCTTGCGCGGTTATAAAAGCACCAATTGTTTACGACGGGCAAAAAATTGCAACGGTCGGTGTTATCGGACCTGATAGAATAGACTATGCAAGCGTCGCAAGCGTCTTAAAGATTGTGAGCGACGAAATAAAAAACATTAGTCAAGGGGGAAAGAATGGAAGAAAAAAAGACAAATAACTTAAATTCTAATTCCGAAAAAGAAAAAGTCGAGCGGGAGAAACAAAAAGTTGAGCCTGAAAACGAAGCAAAAGAAGAGTTAAAACAAGTTACTTTATCACAAGCGGAGTATGACGGGATAAAACTTCAAATGGCGAAGGTTATAAACGACTATAAAGATTTGGAGCGCGACCTAGAAAATTACAGAAAACGGAGCAGACAAGAGATTGACTCTGCGAAGTCAGACGGAATGATTAAGGCATTAGAAACAATTTTGCCGACACTTGACACCTTTAAAAAGGCGAAAAAAACAATCAAAGACAAAAATACGCTTGACGGCGTCAATATGATTGAAAAAGGTGTTTTGGAAGCGTTAAAAAAACTTAATGTTAACAAAATCGAGTGCGTAGGCAAGAAGTTTGACCCAAATTTCCACAATGCGGTATTATCAATTTCAGACGCCAACCACAAAGCGGGAACGGTGATTGAAGAAATTGAAGCGGGCTACACTTTGGGTGACAAGGTTATAAAATTTAGCCAAGTCGTGGTGGCAAAATAATTTTTTTGGTTTTTGACTTTTTGTTAAAAAGGTTAAGGGCGTGTTTAGGGGAAAAAGTAGTGAAAACTATTTTAAAACCTATAACAACAATATAAAAATAACTACTTAGACAGTAAAATAAAAGGAGATAATTAAAATGTCAAAAGTAATAGGTATAGATTTAGGAACAACAAATTCATGTGTGGCGGTTATGGAAGGAAACACACCAGTCGTCATTCCAAATGCGGAAGGCGAGCGTACGACTCCTTCGGTTGTAGCATTTTCTAAAGGGGAAAGGCTTGTTGGGCAAGTTGCAAAGCGTCAAGCGGTTGCCAACCCAGACAACACTGTTCTTTCAATCAAAAGGGAAATGGGTAGTGATTACAGAGTAAAAATCGACGGCAAGGAATTTTCTCCTCAAGAGATTTCTGCTATGATTTTGCAAAAACTTAAACAAGATGCTGAAAGTTATCTTGGTTCGAAGGTTACTCAAGCGGTCATTACAGTACCAGCATACTTTACTGATAGCCAAAGACAAGCGACAAAGGACGCAGGCAAAATTGCGGGGCTTGATGTTCTTCGTATTATAAACGAACCAACGGCAGCGGCTCTTGCATATGGGCTTAATAAAGCGGAAAACAAGAACCAAAAGATTTTGGTTTACGACCTTGGTGGCGGAACATTCGATGTCAGTATTCTTGAAATCGGTGATGGTGTTTTCGAAGTTATCGCAACAGCAGGCGACAATAGACTTGGTGGCGACGACTTTGATAAGAGAATTATGGACCTTATTGTCAGCGAGTTTAAGAACAAAGAAGGTATTGATTTGTCAAAAGATAAACTTGCAATGCAAAGAATTAAAGAAGCAAGCGAAAAGGCAAAAATCGACCTTTCAAGCGTTATGAAAACTACAATCAACTTGCCATTTATCACGGCTGACGCAACAGGACCAAAGCACTTCGAATATGATTTGACAAGAGCAAAATTTAATGCAATTACTTCCGACCTTGTCGAAAAAACTTCACAAGCGGTTACTAGAGCACTTAAAGATAGTAAACTTACACTTGACCAAATTGATAAGGTTATTTTGGTTGGTGGTTCAACTCGTATTCCAGCAGTCGTTGACGAAGTAAAGAAAATTACAGGAAAAGACCCATTTAAAGGCATTAACCCAGACGAATGCGTTGCTATGGGTGCTGCAATTCAAGGTGGCGTTTTGGCTGGCGAAGTAAAGGATGTTTTGCTTCTTGATGTCACTCCACTTTCACTCGGTATTGAAACTTTGGGCGGAATTTTCACAAAACTTATTGAAAGAAATACAACAATTCCTACTAAGAAATCTCAAATTTTCTCGACTGCTACTGATAACCAACCAGGTGTTGATATTCACGTTTTGCAAGGCGAAAGAGAGTTCGCAAAAGATAATAAAACTCTTGGTAGATTTAGTTTGACCGATATTCCACCTGCACCACGCGGAATTCCACAAATTGAAGTTACATTTGATATCGACGCAAATGGTATTGTCCATGTTTCAGCAAAGGACCTTGGAACAAACAAGGAACAAAGTATAACAATTACTTCTTCGTCCAACCTTTCCGAAAAAGATATTGACGAAGCAATTAAAGAAGCTGAAAAATTTGCTGACGAGGACAAGAAAAAGAAAGAACTTTTTGAACAAAAGAACAACGCTGAAAATATGATTAACAGCCTTGAAAAATTGCTCAAAGAAAACGGCGAAAAATTGTCCGAAGAAGAAAAAACAAGTCTTACAAATGCAATTGAAGAGTGTAAGAAAAAAATTGACACCGACGATGTCGAACAAATTAAAAAAGCACTTGAAGATTTGACTTCAACTTCAAGTAGCGTCATTTCAAAACTTTATGTCGAAGCGTCGAAAGAAAGAGAAGCGGAAAAGAATAAAGAAAAGAAAGATGACGACAAAAAAGACGGAGATGACGAAATAATCATTGACGATAAAGATAAAAAGTAATTTAATTTTGCTTATTTTGTAGTTATTAAAAATTGATTTTAAGTTAATCGGTTTATGCGATAGATATTCTTTTATTAAAAAAGTTGACTTAGTAATTAAAAATTTAAAAACTTAATCGGGTTAGGGGCTTGTGGCGGGGGCAAAAATTTGGAAGGTAAAGTCATCCAAGTTTTTGCCCCCAGCGCCCGCTTTAGGATTTTTTAGACAAAACCTTTTAAACCCGCACCAACTATATACAATTTTTAATAGGTTATAAATATTATAACTACACTTGTAGTTATATTTGTGTGCGAAACTACTTTTTATTCATAAAAAATTATTAAAAGGAAGGGCAAAATGCCAAATAGCAATAAAGATTTCTATAAAACATTAGGGGTAGACAAAAACGCTAGTCAAGACGAAATTAAGTCCGCATATAGAAAACTAGCCAAGCAATATCACCCAGACCTTCACCCAAATGATGCTGAGTGTGCAAGCAAGTTTAAAGAAATAAACGAAGCATATGAAACTTTAGGCGACCCAAACAAAAGGGCAAATTATGACCAATTTGGCTCGTCTAATCCAAACGACTTTTTTGGCGGAAATGGTGGCTTTTCGGGTGGCTTTTCAAGTGGCAACTTTGGTGGTGGCAATTTTGGTGGATTTGAAGATATTTTTGACATCTTTTCGTCATTTGGCGGGGGCGCTTCAAGGCGTGGCGCTACTGCGTCCGTTCCAGGTGAAGACATAGAAGTTGACCTAAATTTGTCCTTTAAAGAAGCGGTTTTTGGATGTAAAAAAACGTTTAGAGTGGTGAAAACCGACAAATGCTCAGCGTGCCAAGGTACGGGCGCAAAGGACGGCAAAGAATATTCTATTTGTCCAGATTGCCAAGGTACGGGGCAAGTTAACATCACTCAAAACACCATTTTTGGTAGAATGTCATCGGTCGCGCCTTGCAAAACTTGCAACGCAACAGGCAAAATTATTAAAACAAAATGTACTGAATGTGGTGGAAAAGGGACAATCAAATCAAATCAGGAGATTACAGTCGATATCCCAGCGGGCATAAACGACGGACAAATTATAACAATGCGCGGAAAGGGCAACGCAAGTAGAAAAGGCGGTCCAAACGGTGACCTTATTATAAATGTTACGGTTGCGCCACACCCAATTTTGACTAGGGAAGGCTTTGACTTGCATCTTGAACTTCCTCTTCCTTTCACGACAGCGTATCTAGGTGGAAAAGTCACAATTCCTCTTGCTGATGGCACATATGATTTGACAATTCCAGCCTTAACTCAACCAAACACAGTCTTTAAACTCAAAAACAAAGGGGTCAAAATCCTTCAAAGAGACGGCTATGGCGACTTGCTTGTGACAGTTAGGGTTGAAATGCCAAAGGAAATGAGTAGAAAGGACAAAGAACTCATCGAAAGTCTTTCAATTTCCGACTCGCAATACAAAAAATACAAAAATTATCTCGACAAAATGTCAAAATTGTAAACAGATTTAAAAATTTGTGACAATTTTGTGCGTTTTTAGAAAAAAGTTTTAATTGTATGTTAAAATTGAATTTAACAAAAATTAAAACTTAAAATAATCTCCCTTTAAAAATAAAAATCTCATAGTAGAGTAACTTACTATGAGATTTTTTAAACTTAAATGCACCTTTAAAAGGTTAGTTCTTAGACAAATTAAATAAAAGATTAGGAATTTTTATAGATAAAAACAGATAGTTTTTGGTAACTTTAAAATAAATTTTACGAAGAAAATAAAAAAAAAGAGTAAACCATATGTTTGCTCTCTTTTGTATCTATGAAAATCCACGACTGACAATCACGAATGATTGAAAGACACTGATATTTATGAAACCTTTTTTAAAAAAACTCTCATAGACATCAGTCCCAGTGAATTTCCTTTTTTAGTATACATAAAAAAAATATAAAAGCAACCTTTTTTAATAACTTTTTTTAAAAAACTAAAAAAACTTTTTAAAAGATAATTTCTTCAATTTTTTTAGAAGGATAAATTGACAATGCTTGCACTTTTTTGCTAGAATGGAGCAATGAGAGAAAATTGCTTTTTTATTAAAAAAGATGACATTGTAAACGACCAAATTTCGCTAACTGGCGACGAATTTTTGCATTTAAGTAAGGTTTTAAGAGCAGGGGTGGGGGATAAGGTTAAGTGCTTTTATGACGCTTCACCTTTTTACGACTGTGAAATTGTGGAAATTACAAAACATTATGCAACTCTCAAAGTTTTAGGCGAGCAAAGTTGCCTATCGAACCCAACGGATAGAATAGTTCTTTATCAAGCATTGCCAAAACTTGATAAACTTGAATTTATTGCGCAAAAATTGACCGAACTTGGCGTGAGCGAAATAAGACCCATAAAAACGCAATTTTGTATCGCAAAGGATAACCCAAATAAGTTGGATAGGCTAAATAAAATAGTAGTTAGTGCGTGCAAACAATGCAATAGGACGGCGCTCCTTAAAATCGCGCCAACAACTAATTTAAAAGATGCTGATTTTAGTGAATTTGACCTTGTTCTTTTTGCAAATGAAAACGAAGGGACGGTTACGATCGATAGTTTGCACGATCAAATAAAGGACGCAAAAAGTATTGCATTTATTGTGGGAAGCGAGGGCGGTTTTTCAAATGCCGAAATTGAAAAGTTGTCAAAAAATTCTCACTCAGTTTCGCTTGGAAAGCGGATTTTAAGGACGGAGACTGCGTCTGTTGCAATCGCAAGTTACATTAGTTTAGTAAAGGAGAAAAGATGAAAAAAGTTTGCTTATTAAACCTTGGTTGCAAGGTTAATCAATATGAATTGGACGGGATTTTGAACTCCTTAAAAGAGAACTACGAAGTGACGACCGACCTTGAAAATAGTGACATTTTTATTGTTAATACTTGCGCTGTAACTAGTGAAGCCGAGAAAAAAAGTCGACAAATTTTGGCTAAAATTAGGAAAGTTAACCCAAATGCTGAAATTTACATATGTGGATGTGCCTCACAAAACAACCCCGAACAATTTTTGGGTAAAGAGAATGTAAAATTGGTGCTGGGAAACACAAAAAAGGGCAAAATAGGTGCTCTTTTTGGGCAAAGTGGTAACCTGGTCGAAGAAGTGGGAGCTGACTACGAAGATGATTTTTTTGCAACAAATGTAAGAACTCGTGGCTATGTCAAAATTCAAGATGGTTGCAACAACTTTTGTTCTTATTGCCTTATTCCTTATGTTAGGGGGCGCAGTAGGTCAAGAGATTTGCAAAGTATTGTAAAAGAAGCAAAAGCGCTTTCAAAAACTTGCAAGGAAATTGTTTTGACAGGCATCAACGTTTCGGACTACAAAATAAACGGCAAGCCCGCGTTGGCGCAGGTTATTTTGGCTTTAAAAGACTTGCCTTGTAGAGTTAGGCTAAGTTCAATGGAAGTTGGAATCATAACTCACGAGTTTTTGGATGCGATAAAAGTCGCTAAAAATTTCTGCCCACATTTTCACCTTTCTCTTCAAAGTGGGTGTGATAAGGTTTTGCAAGATATGAATAGGCATTACACAACATCTGTCTATCTCGGAAAGGTTAGAATGATAGAAAGCTACTTTAACAACCCTTGCATAACAACCGATATTATCGTCGGTTTTCCAACCGAAAACGACGCGGATTTCGAAAAAACCCTCAATTTTGTCAAAATTGTAAAATTTAGCGACATTCACTATTTTGCTTACTCGTCAAGACCGGGAACGCGTGTTTCGCACTTAAAACAGTTAAACGGCGCGGTTGTCAAACAACGCGAAAAACGCCTTGAAGAAATTAGGGAAAAATTGAACCTAAATTATCGCGAAAGTTGCATAGGCAACATATATAATGTTCTTATAGAAAGTGACCACAAAAACGGCAAAGCGTGCGGATTTAGTGAAAATTACGTAAAGTGTTATTTGACTGGGAATTATAACGAAGGTGATATGGTAAAAGTTAAAGCGGTTTCGCTGTTTGGTGACGGTCTTTTATGCGAAGAAATTGTTTAGTAAAAAAACTATGTTTATTTTCTTAAACTAAAAATAAATGCTTAACTAAATTTTTATTTTTAATTGTTGCATAAAAAAATGTCAATTGAATATGATTTTAGAGAAAAAATAAGATGCTGTATGCTTTTTTAAGGGCGAGTGCATAAAAAATCATCAAAACTCTTGACAAAACAAAAACGATATTGTAAACTTTATGCCAGTAACATCTAGCAAGAAAAGGGGGTGAAATAATGTCAACTGTCAAAGTAGGCGAGAACGAGAGCCTTGAAAGCGCAATCAAGAGATTTAAAAGAAAATGTCAAAAAGACGGTATCATAGGCGACCTTAGAAAAAAGGAAGCATTTGAAAAACCTTCTGTTGCTAGAAAGAAAAAATCTGAGAACGCAAGAAAGAAAAAATTTAAATAAGTTAACAAAAAAGATTAGCCAGTTTTGGCTAATCTTTTTTGTTCAACCCAAACTCAACCCAAACTCAACCCAAACTCAACCCAAACTCAACCCAAACTCAACCCAAAC
>ERZ808286.313-NODE-313-length-34726-cov-6.220934_pt1 | contig 34726 bp, 28 predicted proteins | sample MGYA00521276_ERZ808286 | MGnify/ENA primary metagenome ERZ808286 (study PRJEB31516, sample SAMN03275607) | gut metagenome | biome: mammalia-associated habitat; material: feces | host: Papio cynocephalus | place: Kenya | collected 2012-08-01 ... | reverse complement strand
GCGTTTTAGCCGAGTTTTTTAAGGCAATACGAAATGATGTTTTCAACGCCTTTTACAACCTTGCTCGCTTCGGTTGCGGCACGCACCGCTTCGGTTTTTGTAAGTCCCAAACTTTCAAGCGCAAACACTGCGTCCGCTATGTCGTCGCCCGTGACCGCGTCTTGATGATTGTCGAAAAGCGTGATGTCGTCCGCCGCCTGCTCGCGCAAATTGAGCACAATGAGTTCCGCCGTCTTTTTGCCCAATCCCTTGATTTTGCAAAGGGTTTTGACGTCGCCGGTTGCGATTGCCACGGTGAGCGTTTTAAGGTCGTAACCGCCGAGAATCTGCATTGCCATTTTCGGACCTATGCCGCTGATTTCGATGAGGCGCATAAACAGTTTCTTTTCTTCCAAACGTGAAAAACCATACAGCGACATCTCGTCCTCGCGAACGTACAGATACGTGTAAACCTTCGTTATTTCGCCGACTGCGACGTCGGAAAGCGTGTTTCCGCTCACGCCGATTTCGTAGCCTATGCCGTTGTTGTCAACGACTATGGACGTAAAAGTTTTGTCAACGATTTTGCCTTGTATATAGTTGTACATATTTCACCTTATCGTGAGTTGTTTCGTTAAAAAGCGGCGTCTTTCGGAGGTTTACTGAACCTTGAAATTGCCCGCGATACGGCTCGTTTGAGCGTGGCATATGGCAACCGCCAAAGCGTCCGCCGCATCGTCGGGGCGAGGCACGCTTTTGAGTTTGAGAAGCACTTGCACCATATGTTGCATTTGGATTTTGTCCGCGCCGCCGTAACCCGTGACCGCTTGTTTTATTTGGTTGGGCGTATACTCGAACACTTCCTTTCCGAGCGACTTCACCGCCGTGAGCAGAATCACGCCGCGCGCTTCGGCAACGGGTATACCCGTGGTGATGTTCTTTGAAAAAAACAGTTCCTCGATAGACACGTTGTCGGGCTTGTAGGTTTCGATAAGTTCCTTCACGCCGTCCTCGAGTTGTTGCAGTCTTTCGGGCAAAGTACACTCTTTGGGCGTGGTGACAACGCCGTAATCGATTACGGAATAGTTGCCTTTCACCGAGTTTATCACCCCGTATCCCATAGTAGCAAGACCGGGGTCGATGCCCAAAATCACCATATTTTCACCTTCGTATCGTGCTTTTTATTGCTGTTTTTTATTGCTGTTTTTTTATATTTTTTACCTTGCTTTTTACTTCGTTACAATCGAATTTTCGTTGGTTTCGTCAAACACGAGCGTAGCGTTTGCAAGCGGCAAAGTGCCGACTTCTTCGAGTTTTTCTCTGCTCTTTACTTTGCGGTTTCCGCACTTCAAAACGTAGCCGTCCGTAGTCACGAAAGCGTGTTCGACTTTCTCTTTTCTGTCGCCGAAAACGTCGTATTCGTCACGGTTCCAACCTATATATACGTCCTTTCCGACATACGAATCGGCGATTTTTCCGACGAGATGACCAAGATCGATTTCGTACCCGTCCTCTGTGGTCGCAAAAAGTTTTTCGCCCTCAAAAGAGAGTTTCGCTTTTTCAAAAGCGTAGTCGGGGTCGAACGCCTGCGCCGCCCATATGTTGTCGGGATTTGCGCGTATCTGCTCGTACGTCCCTATCTGCTTTATCTGCCGATAGTGCATAACGACGATTCTTTCTGCAATCGAGATTGCCTCTTTATAGTCGCGCGTCGAGAAAATCACGCACTTGCCCTCTTTTGCAAAATCTTGCAAAGCGGGCGCGACTTCTTGCCATAAAACCGTCGCTTCGTCCTTGTCCAAACCTTTGGTTATGTCGTCGATAAGCACGACTTTGCAATCGCGCAAAAACAATCTTGCGATTGCAAGCCTCTTTTTGTCGATAAGCGAGAGTTTGCGCACCCTCGAATAGAGGGATGCGGTTATCCCCGCCCTATCGGCGCACGCCTTGACTTTTTGGTCGATAACGTCCTTGCTTACGCCCCTTATTTTCAAAGGATAGGCAAGGTTATAATAGCACGAGCGATTTGCAAACAACGCGAGGTCGTCAAAGACCATAACTACGTCGTCGGGCTTTTTTGCAAGCGGTTCGCCGTCGAAAAGGATTTCCCCTTCGAAGTCGGTTACGCCCGCCACGACCTTCAAAAACGTGGTTTTGCCGCTTCCGTCGTCGCCCAAAAGCGCGACGATTTCGCCGCTTTTTATCGTCATATCCGTCGAGGCAAGCACCCTTGCCCCGTACAGATACTGTTTGCTTACGCTCTTTAATTCAATCATTGTCAAATGATGTATTTTACCGACTTCTTGGGCGCGTTTTCGAGTTCCTCTTTCTTTGCCTCGTAGCCCTTTCTGTCAAACATAGCGTAGGTTGCGTTCTTGCCTTCCTCTACGCCGGGTTGATTGAACGTGTCGATGTTGAGCATTTTGCCGCAATACGCCGTTTCGAGTTGGAAGAACATAAGAAGTTGACCGATGGTGTTTGCGTTCACTTCGTCGAGCATAATGGTGCGATTCATATGTTTAGAGCGAGTGAGCGCGTATTCGGTCGCTTCTCTTTCGGTGTTGATAAGTTCGCCCATAGTGTGACCGCAAAGGAAGTTTACGTCCGCAAATTCTTCCGCGCCGTTTGCGATGACCACGTCGCCTCTGTACTTCTTCACGCCGATGAACGTGACGACCTTGTCGAACGGACCTTCGGTGTAAAGTTGCACTTGCGAGTGTTGGTCGGTAACGCCCAAAGACTTGACGGGGGTTTGACCTTTATGCACAACGTTGCCGTCGAGATCCACCGCTTTGCCGAGACTCTCGCCCCAAAGTTGGCAGTACCAGTCCGCCATAAGTTTTAGACTGTCCGCATAAGGCATCATAACGGAAATGTTCTTGCCCTTTTGTTCCATAGCGATGTATTGAAGCACCGCCGCCATAAGCGCGGGATTCTTGTACGGGTCGGACGAATTGCACGCCTTGTCCATATCCGCCGCGCCTCTCAAAAGACCGATAATATCTATGCCGAGCACTGCCGCGGGAAGAAGTCCGACGGGGCAAAGTTCGCTGAAACGACCGCCAACGCCGTCGGGTATGTAATAGGTTTTGAATCCCTCTTTCTTTGCGAGTTTGATGAGGTTGCCCTTGCTTTGCGAAGTGGTTGCGATGATGTGTTTTGCCCAGTCGTCGCCGCATCTCTTTTTCAAAATGTCGGTGATGATGAGATATTGGCTCATCGTTTCGCTCGTCGCGCCGCTCTTTGTGATGACGTTGAACATCGTCTTTTCAACGTCGATAACGTCCAAAAGCGCAAGCATACGTTCGGGGTCTACGTTGTCTTCGACGTAAAATCTCACGCCGCGCTTTTTGGGGTCGAGTTCGTTGTATCTGAAATGGCAAAGCGCGTTGAACACCGCCATAGGACCGAGCGCGCTTCCGCCGATACCCAAAACCACGAAATTCTCGTAATGCGCTCTGACTTCCGCCGCCGTGTAGATAATATCTCTGACGACTTCCTCTTGATTGTACGGAAGTTCCGCCCAGCCCATCCAGCCTGTGCCGCGGTTCTTCTCGAAGTATGCGTAACTGTCTTGCGCCTTGTCGAGAACGGACTCTATTTCTTTCTCGGTGATGCCTTGCTCGCCGATGGACGATTCCATCATATTGTTGAAATCAAACTTGATTTGCATAGCGTTTATGCCTCCAAAATGTTTTTAAGATATTGCACGGATTCCGCAATTTCGTCCACGGAATCGTAATTTCCTGCGTACTGCTCGATGATAAGCGGTCCGTCGTAGCCGACGTCTTTGAGCCTTGCCACGAGTTCCTTGAACGGAAACTCGCCCTTGCCCACCATCGTTATCTGACCGTCTTTTACGTCGCTGACGTGAACGTTCGTGAGGTCCTTGCCCATAACGTCGATATACTCTCGCCAATCGTAGCCCGACTGTCTTGCCTGCTTGATGTCCAAAACCGTGCCGATACCGCTCGCGTACGGCTTCATTTGCCTATAAAATTCGGGCGAATCGAAAGTTGCCCAATGCACGTTTTCAAGGCAGAGTTTTATGCCGTATTCGTTTGCGATTGCGCCGAGTTTGGTCATACGCTCGCCCACGAACTTCGGGTCGATATATACGCTTTGTTTCAATCTCGCTTGCGCGTGAAAAGTGTACGCTTTTGCGCCGAGCGTTCTTCCTGCCGACAGCACCGAGCGGAATATTTCTTCCGCGTCGTTGTAAGTGCGAGGCGCTTTGTTGAACAGTTGCGGCTCGAATTGCGTGTTGAGTGCGTGCACCGAATAAACGTCAAAATCGCCTTTGCGTTCTTTAAGAAGTTTCGCAAAGGCGTCTCTATACTCGTAAAACGTGGTTAGGAACACCTCGCAAGTGTCTGCCCCTAAACGTTTAATGACCGAGAACGAATCCTCGGTCAAAACTTTTGTGAAAAACGTTGCCGTCGATATGCCGACTTTCATTTATTCTTCTTCGCCCTCTACTTCTTCTTCGTAGACGTTGGGCGTTCCTTTTTTGTCCTTGCCCCAAATGTCTTTTTGCTTTCTCATCTGTCCGAGCAGTTTGGGAATAACCTCGTCGAGATTGTCAAACGGGGAATCGCTCATCGCGCTTGCACGATAGGATATGCCTTTGCTCGTAACGACCATATCCGTGGTGTAATCGCCGTTTTCGTAGGTCACGGTGAACTTAACTTCCGCGTTTTCGTCCTCAAAACGTCTTTCGAGTTTTGCGCACTTTTTTTCGGTGATTGCTCTGAGTGAATCACTGGGATTGTAATTCTTGCCGAATATTTCGATTCTCATAAAGTAACCTCCAAGTTCTTTATACTTGCATTATAGCAAGTTTTATATTTAATTTCAAGAGATAAATTGATAATTTATATTAATTCATCCTTTTCCGTGTACGAGTAGGTTTTGAATGAGCGAGCGTTAAATATCGGCGCACTTTGAACAGTAGCGTCTACAAAGCGGTCAAATTATTTTTCAAACACGAGTGCGCCGTCTTTGTAATCAATAGTAATCTTGTCGCCTGCCGCAATTTCCGAACGAATGAGTTTTTCGCTCAACTTGTCCTCGACAAGTCTTTGAAGGGTGCGGCGAAGCGGTCTTGCGCCGTATTCTGCGTCGTAGCCCTCGCTCACGATATACTCTTTCGCACTCTGCGTGATATGAGCCGTTATATCCTTCGATTCGAGGCGTTTTTCAAGCGATGCGAACATCAAATCTGCAATCTTGAACAGGTTTTCTTTGTCGAGTTTTTTGAAAACGACGATTTCGTCGATACGATTGATAATTTCGGGTTTCATTGTGCCTTTCAACGCTTGAATATGGCTTTGGCGCACTCTTTCGCCCTCGCTTTCAACGCTTCTTTCGCTTGCAAAACCAAGCGTTCTTTGCGGCGTTGCGGCTTCTTTCGCGCCGATGTTGGACGTCAAAATAATCACCGTGTTTTTGAAACTTACCGTGCGACCGTGGCTGTCCGTGAGTATGCCGTCTTCGAGGATTTGAAGCAAGATGTTGAATATGTCGGGATGTCCTTTTTCGATTTCATCGAAAAGCACGACGGAATACGGTTTTCTGCGCACTTTTTCGGTGAGTTGTCCGCCTTCCTCGAATCCGACTAGTCCCGGCGCAGAGCCTATGAGCCTCGACACGCTGTCCTTTTCCATATACTCGCTCATATCCACTCTAATAAGCAAATCTTCGTCGCCGAAAAGCGCGCTTGCGAGTGCCTTTGCAAGTTCGGTTTTACCAACGCCCGTCGGACCTAAGAAAATAAACGAGCCTATGGGGCGTTTGGGGTCTTTAAGTCCCGCTCTTGCGCGTTTTACCGCCTTTGCAACCGCCGTGCAAGCCTCGTCTTGCCCGATAACCCTCGATTGCAACGTCTTTTCGAGATTTACGAGTTTTTCGCTTTCGCCCTCGGTGATACGCTTTACGGGGATTCCCGTCCAGTTGCCCACCACTTCGGCGATTTCGTCCTCGCCTATGGACAAATCCGTGTTTGCGCACTTCTCTTTCCACTCGATTTCGGCTTTTTCTTTCTGCTCTATATAGTCGTCGCGAAGCGCCTTATACTTTGCGCAAAGTTCAAAATTATCTCTGCGTTTTGCCTCGCACAAATCGAGGTCTGCTTGCTTGATTTTGTTTTCCAAATCGCGGATTTCGCTCGGCGTTGTAAAGGAAAAAATCTTCTTTCTCGAAGCCGCTTCGTCGATAAGGTCGATTGCCTTGTCTGGAAGGAATCTGTCCGCAACGTATCTGTCCGACAAAATCGCCGCCGAAGATATTGCTTCGTCGGTTATGGTTACGCCGTGATGAGCCTCGTATTTCGGCTTCAATCCCTGCAAAATTTCTATGGTGTCCGAAACGCTCGGTTCTTCCACCAAAACGGGTTGAAAACGGCGTTCTAACGCACTGTCTTGCTCAAATTGTTTGCGATATTCTTCAAGTGTGGTCGCGCCTATCGTTTGCAGTTCGCCCCTTGCGAGCATAGGCTTCAAGATGTTGGCGATGTCAAGTCCGCCCTCGCTCGAACCCGCTTTGAGTATGGTGTGAATTTCGTCGATAAACAGCAGTACGTTGCCCCTTTGTTTTATGCCGTTGAGCGTTGCTTTGAGCCTTTCCTCGAAGTCGCCTCTGTATCTCGTGCCCGCAACGAGCGAAGTAAGGTCGAGCGAGAACACGATTTTGCCCCTAAGCGCGTCGGGAACGTCCCCAGAAACTATGCGCTGCGCAAGTCCGTCGATAACTGCGCTTTTGCCGACACCGGGTTCGCCGATAAGCACCGGATTGTTTTTCGTTCTGCGGCAAAGCACCTGTATCACGCGCTCGGTTTCCTTGCCTCTGCCTATAACGGGGTCGAGTTTTCCGTTGCGTGCTTTCGCCGTCAAATCCGTGCCGAATTTCGACAAATCGAAATCGGAATTTTCGGCGTTTTTGCGTGAATTTTCATATAAATTATCGGCTTTTCCGAATGCGTTTTCATTGTTTGCAAAGCCGCTATGCAAAGCGTTTTCGCCGCCGTTCTGTCCTTGACGATTGGCTCCTTTCTTTTCGCTTTCGCCGAAGAAATCGGATATGTAACCGCTCAAAACGTCGTTTACGCTTTCTTCGTTTCCGTTTGCAAGGCACATCGCCGCCCTGCCGCCGCCGCTCGATACGATTGCACTGTAAGTGAGCCGTTGCAGATATTCGGGGTCAATGCCTTTTGCTCGCAATATCTCGCTCGCAACCGACGACGTTTCGTCGAGAATCGTATATAAAATATGTTCAGTTCCCACAACTTGCGAGCCGAGCCTCGTTGCGACGTCTTTTGCGCTTTGCACCGCTCTTGCCGCCCTCGTGGACATCTCGACGTTTGGGCGAGTGGGCATAGGCGAAAACACGCGGATTACGTCGTCCTCGTACACCCCGCATTGATTGAGCAATCTCTGCGCCGCAGAGCCGTCAACGTCCAAAAGTCCGAACAATATATGTTCGGTGCAAACAAGTCCGCCCGTGCGTACGGCAAGTTCGCTTGCCCTTTGAAGCACGAGTCGCGCGTTGTCAGAGTAGGTTATCATTTTTCCTCCGCCAGAAGTTCTCTCACTATGCGAGCGCGCATTTTATCGCTATCTTCCTTCGAACTTCCGTTTGTCAAAATCTGCAAGGACGAGGCGGAACACGCCCATATCATTTCGTCCGTTATCGCAGTGGATTTTATGGGCAAAATGCCCAGTATAACGCCGATTTTTACGTCGACGAGCAGTTTCATAAGTTCTTGCGCCGTGAGAGCGTACGCGCCCTTTAATACGGCGTAACTTCTCGATATTCCGTCCAAAAGTTCGGTTTGCCTTTCCTTGACGAGTTTTTCGAGCGCGACCCTTTCGCAATAGCACATTCTCACAACCGCTTGTTCGACTTGCGAAATAATCTCGTCCTCACTTACGCCGAGCGTGCGAGAGTTGGATATTTGATACATATCATACGCCGCTTCGCTACCCTCGCCGTACACGCCTCTGACCGTCAATCCGAACTCACTCTTGAACGTTTTGAGCGCGTCCTCGATTGCGCCCGCGCGTTTCAACGCCGGCAAAAACAGCATACAAGAAGCCCTCATACCCGTGCCGAGATTGGTCGGACACGCCGTCAGAAATCCGAGTTGCGGGTCGTACGCGATAGGCAACGCATGCAAGAGCCTTTCGTCGTAAACTCGCAATCTTTCGTACGCGCGTTTAAGGTTGAATCCTTCCTCGACGCACTGCTCTCGAATGTGGTCTTCCTCGTTTATCATCACGGATATACCGAATTTTTTGTCGCCCTCGACGATTGCCGCGCCGTTTTGCGTGTTGTTTGCAAGAGCAAGGGATATCAAATGCCGCTCGATAAGCGCTTTTTTCTGCTCTTTTTTGAGTTTGTTCATAGGCAAAAGCCTTGCCTCGAACACTCCTTGCGCCGCCGCATACGCGCCGTTCATCAAATCGACCACTCTTTGGTCGGTCGTCTTGATATTGCGAGGAAATTCAAGCCCCGTAACGTTTCTTGCAAGACGTACGCGAGAGGAAACGACGTTGTTTTTGACGAGTTCGTTTATCGTGCAATCCTTTGCCGATTTCAAAAGTTCGCCGTTTGGGCGCGACTGTAAATCGCTTGGGCGCGACTGCAAATCGCTTTCGCCAAAACGCTCGAAATTGCCGCCTCGATTGTAGTTTCCGTCTTCGTACGCGCCGCGTCCTTTCAAATCGAGTATGGTGGAAACGGTTTTTTTCGGGGCGTGAGCGTGCAAAAACTCGGCGTTTACGCCTTGCGCTTTGCTTGCCGCGTCGAGCGCGATTTTCCGCATTTGAGAATAGCAATTCGCACAACCGAAAAGGAAGTTTTTTTCAAAATCTTCAATCGTATATCCGCAAATTTTACATTCTTTATCTCGGCGAGAAAGCCTGAAATTCGCTTCTTCGTGCGGATTTTTGCCGCATTTCAAAGCGTTTTCGTAGCACTCGCGACAATAGCCGTATTCAACGGGATTATTGTCTATAATCACGCTTTCAAAAAGAGTCGCCTCTCTATCGCCGCAGATGTCGCAAGTCCTTTGCATACTCTTTCTTTCGTTCCTTTCACAACGTCGGTTTTGCCGAGTTTTGCTTATTTATTTTAGGTAGTGCAAATTTGAAAATTTGCGGCAAAATCGACATTCTAACCGCATATTTTCAAAATCCGTCTATTCTCGTTTCTAAATTCGCTTGTTTTCCGCATCGTTTGAGTCGTTTCCCAAAGTGCGCTTATTTGCGGAATCCGATTCTCAAAATTCGCATTTTATATATTGCAAAAATTCGTCTTTGAGATTCTTGTTTCTCAAGGCGTATTCCACAGTCGCTTCGAGATAACCTTCCTTGTTGCCTATGTCGTAACGGCGAGCCTCGAATTCATATGCGCATACGGCTTTTTCTTTTGCAAGGATGTTTATGGCTTCCGTCAAATAGACCTCTCCGTTCGTGTACGGCGTGCGCTCGATTGCCTCGAATATGGATGGCGCAAGCACGAATCTTCCGAGAGATACGAGTTCGCTCGGCAATTCTCCCTTCGGCTTTTCGATCAATCCGTCGATAAGCGTCGTTCTTTCGTCTAACACCTTGTTTTTTATCATAACGCCGCATCGTCTTGCCACTTCCTCGCTTGTGCGCTGGCAACCTATTATCGTTGCGCCGTCTGTTGCGTAATATGCGTCTATAAGTTGCTTGGTGACGGGTTTTTCGCCTTCGCCGACATACATCAAATCATCGCCGAACAACACCGCCACGGGTTCGCCGTTTGCAAAATCTTCGCAGAGTTTGACTGCGTTTGCGTTGCCGTTCATAGTTTTTTGCACCACGAACGTAATTTTTGCACCGTAATCCTTGTTTGCAAGTGCCAACTCGTCCTTTTTGCCACTTGCTGTCAACTGCTCGTTAAGCGCGACGTTAGGCTCGAATAGGCGTTTTATGCTCTCTTTTTGAGGCGAAATTACGATTGCGATTTCCTCGATGCCGCTCTTCACCGCCTCGTCGACGATATAGCAAAGCGCAGGCGTATCCACGATAGGCAACAGTTCTTTCGGCAACACTTTCGTAACCGGCAAAAACCTCGTGCCGAATCCCGCGCAAGGTATAATCGCTTTTCTTACTTTCATATTTACCCCCTATTTTCGAAAATTCTTTTGTCGAAAAATGTTTTGCTCATAACGAAATTAGACATTACGATGCGACGAAAACGTCGCATCGTATGGGTTACGATATATTCAAATCAAAGCGCGACGATGTGTTTTTTCGCCTTGCTTTGTCAAAAATCCTTTCACAGAAAGGAAAACTTATTTCTCGTAGCCGTGCGGATGAGTGGAATGCCACTTCCAAGCCGACGAAACTATGCTTTCGAGGCTGTCGTACTGAGGCTTCCAACCGAGTTCTCTCTTTATCTTTTCGCTCGACGCGACCAACATTGCGGGGTCGCCGGGTCTGCGCGCTTCGATAGTCCTTTCGATGTGACGTCCCGTCACTTGCTCGGTGACGTCGATGACCTCTTTGACGCTGAATCCGTTGCCGTTGCCGAGGTTGTAATAGGTGGATTTCCCGCCGTTTTTGAGATAATCGAGAGCGCGGATATGAGCGTCGGCAAGGTCGGTGATGTGGATGTAATCTCTAACGCAAGTGCCGTCGGGCGTGGGATAATCGTCACCGAAAATGCCTATGTGGTCTCTCGTGCCGTTTGCGACCTGCAAAATGATGGGAATGAGGTGCGTTTCGGGATTGTGATCCTCGCCTATTTCGCCGCTTCTGTGCGCACCTGCCGCATTGAAGTAACGAAGCGCGACGTATTTAAGACCGTACGCCTTGTCGTAGTCCTGCATAAACTGTTCCATCATAAGTTTGGTTTGACCGTACACGCTTGTGGGATGCTGAGGGCTGTCTTCCGTAATAAGACCGTCGCCGCAATCACCGTAAGTCGCCGCAGAGGACGAAAAAACGAGATACTTGACGTTTTCGGCGATCATAGCATCCAAAAGCGCGAGAGTGCCCGCAACGTTGTTGTGATAGTACTTTGCCGGATTCTTCATACTCTCGCCCACGAGCGAGTACGCCGCAAAGTGAATGACAGAATCCACATCGTACTTTCTGAATGTCGAGCGCAACAGTTCGACATCAAAGATGTCGCCTTTGACGAACGGTACGTCGGAAGGCACTGACTCGATGTGCCCGGTGACGAGATTGTCGTAAACCACGACATCCATATTTCTTTCTTTGAGTTCTCTTACGCAATGAGAGCCGATATAACCTGCTCCGCCCGTAACCAAAATCATATTGTATCTCCTCTTGCGCAGCCGCATCGCTCGACCGCGCTAATTTTTATCTATGAAATATTATAAACTAGAACCGCTTGTTTTGCAAGGCAAAAATGTGTATAATCGAATTGTGGGAAAAACAATACTTCATTGCGACTTAAACAACTTCTACGCTTCGGTGGAACAAAAACTGCATCCCGAATACGACGGGATGCCTCTTGCCGTTTGCGGAAATCCCGAAGCAAGACACGGCATAGTGCTTGCAAAAAACCAACTCGCAAAAAAAGCGGGCGTTCAAACGGGCGAAACGCTGTGGTCGGCAAGGCAAAAATGCCCCGATATCGTGTTTGTTCTTCCTCATTTCAACGAATACGTCAAATATTCCAAACAGGTTTTTGAAATTTACACGCAATTCACCGACCGAGTGGAAAGATTCGGCATAGACGAATGTTGGCTTGACGTGACCGGCTCGGAAAAACTTTTCGGCGACGGCGTAACTATTGCAAACAAGTTGCGTCAGCTCGTCAAAGAAAAGACGGGACTAACCATTTCCGTCGGCGTGTCTTTCACAAAAACTCTCGCAAAACTCGGAAGCGACCTCAAAAAGCCCGACGCGACCACCGTTCTCGACAAAGAGCATTATATGGATGTCATAGGCGATATGTCGCCGTCCGAGATGATTATGATAGGTCGTCAGACGTCCGAAAAACTCACGAAACTCAACATTCGCACCATACGCCAACTTGCAAACTCCGACCGTGACGCTTTGCGTCACATTTTCGGAATCGTCGCCGACAACATGGTGAATGCCGCACAAGGCATCGAAACTGAAGAAGTCAAACATTACTACGACGTTCACATTCCAAAGAGCGTTTCGAACGGCACAACCACGCCACGCGACATAAAAAATCTGCAAGAAGCAAAAATCGTGATATACGCGCTTGCGGATATGGTTGCGTTGCGCCTTAGAAGTTTCGACCTCGTGGCAAACGGCGTCGGACTTTCGATAAAAAATCCCGCTTTGCAATGGACTTCCAAGCAAATTCCGCTTTCGCCCGCTTCGGCAAATTCGGGCGCAATCGCAAAAGCCGCAATATGCTTGCTTGAAAAAACACACAACTTCGGCGAGCCGCTTCGCGCAATCACGGTTGCGGCAATAAGACTCGAAAACAAGGACGGCGTGCAAATGAGTTTGTTCGACGAACAAAGCGACAAGGCAGACAAACTCGAACAAACCCTCGACGAGATAAGAGCCAAATACGGTTATCACTCGGTTCAGCGCGGCATTTTGCTCGAAAACGACTTGACCGACAATTTGCACGAAGACGACGATTTCAGGCCCTTCCACCAATCCAAAACGACCTGAGTCGATATTTTTTATTGTATACAAATTTTGGAAAATCAATTTCTTCTCTACACGATTTATTACACGAATCGTGCTTTATTTTTGCGTTTTTACCTAAAAATCACCTCAAATCCTCAAATTTTGCCTCGTTTTCAATATGTTTATACACGAATCGTGTTACATACATGCATAACACATTTCGTGTTTTACTCGTATTTTGTCGAATTATGAAGCAAGTTGAGCATTCCGTTTTACAATCATCGGATTTTTCTTTATAATTAATTTAGACAATAATTGGATTGTAAGAAGAAACGGCAAAAGCCGTACGGGCAAAACCCACACGCACGCACAGGCGTGCAAAAAGCAATTTGTTTATGACACCCGTCCAAATCGCAACGGCAGTTTTATCTCTCATAGCAGGTATAGGCGTTTTTCTTATTGCCTGCACTATGATGAGTTCCAACCTCGAATCCGTCAGTTCAAACAAACTGAAACAACTCTTTGCCAGAACGTCCAAGAGCAAACTCGTCGGCGTCGGCATAGGCACGGTCGCAACGGCGGCAATTCAGTCGTCGGGTGCAACCACCGTTATGGTCATCGGCTTCGTCAACGCAGGCATTATGTCGCTCATGCAAGCCGCAACGGTAATTTACGGCGCAAACATCGGTACGACCATCACGGGTCAAATCACCGCGCTCGGTATGTTTGAAAACTCCATTTCCACCGGCGTCGTGTTTGCGACCTTTGCAGGTATCGGTGCGTTTACCATGGCGTTTGCCAAAAAGGACATCGTAAAGAAAATCGGCGGTATCCTCGCAGGCTTCGGTATGCTATTCGTAGGTCTTGATATGATGAGCGCGTCAATGAAAGTTTTTGCCGCTCTCGATTCCGTCAAAAGCTTCCTCGCTTCAATATCGAATCCCATTCTTCTTGTTTTGATAGGAGCAATACTCACCGCCATTATTCAAAGTTCGTCGGTTATGACGTCCGTTGCAATCACTATGGCGTTTACGGGGCTCATCAACCTCGATCAAGGCATCTACCTCACGATGGGCTCGAACATCGGCTCGTGCGTCGTGGCAATCATCGCCGGTCTTACGTCGAGCACCAATGCAAAACGCACCGCGCTCATTCACCTTTTGTTCAACGTATCCGGCGTTGTCATCTTTATGATCGTCGCAATGCTGATGCGCGAAATCTCAAAAGCAGTCAATCCCGCAAAGGTCATTACATTCGGCTATCTGTTTGAAAAGATGTTCCCCGGCGTTCCGCAAACGCAACTCGCCATGTTCCACACGATATTCAACGTCGTGACGGTCATAATTATGTTGCCACTCACAAACTTGTCGGTTAAACTCGTTTGCAAGATTCTGCCCGACAAGAAAAAAACGGACGAACAGTCCGAAGAACATATGTTCTACATCGACGAGCATATGCTCAAAACGCCGCCTATCGCCGTTCAGCAAACCAAAAACGAAATCGTCAATATGGCGGAAATCGCGCTTCACAACTACGACATCGCTTGCGACATAATCTGCACGCTCGATTATTCGGACATCGAACAATTCCGAAAGAACGAAAAAGAGCTCAACTTCCTCAACAAAGAAATCGCAAGATTCGTCGTCAATCTCTCTAAACTCGAAATGAACGACGCCGACCACAACTATCTTGCAACCACGTTTCACACCATAACCGACCTCGAACGCATCGGCGACTATGCGGAAAACATCATCGAATACGCAGACAAACTCAAAGAATCCAACCAAACTTTCTCGGACGTCGCAGTTAAAGAGGTTCGCCACCTTCAAAGTCGCATAGACGACTTGTTCCAAAAGGTTATGAAAGCGTACGTCAACTGCGATTCGTCGTCGTTTGACGAGGCAAACGAAATCGAGGACGACATCGACGGCATCACCGAAGCGATGGGCGCAAACCATATCGCAAGACTCAGAGCGGGCGACTGCACGCCCGACGTCGGCGCGCAATATCTCTCGCTCGCTTCCGATTCCGAGCGTGTCGCAGACCACTTTATCAACGTCGCAAAATCCATAAATCGAAAGGCATAAGGACTTATTATGAAACTCGCAATAGCCACCAACAACGCCCATAAACTCAGCGAAATCAAAGCGATTCTCGGCAACTCGTTTGACGAATTGCTTTCCCTTAAAGAACTCGGAATCGACATTGACGTCGAAGAAACGGGAACTACGCTCGAGGAAAACTCGTACCTCAAAGCGCGCACCATTTGCGACGTTTGCAATATGCCGACTCTTGCCGACGATACCGGGCTTATGGTGGACGCCTTAAACGGCGCGCCCGGCGTTTATTCCGCCCGCTACGCAGGCGAAGCGCACGACGACAAGGCGAATCGTCGGTTGCTTCTCAAAAACCTCGACGGAATCGAAAACCGACGCGCGCATTTTGCAACCGTAATCACCATTTGTTATCCGAACGACGAGTTTATCACCGCAAAAGGTCGCGTTGAAGGCTCGATTCTGACCGAAGAACACGGAAGCGAAGGTTTCGGATACGACTCGCTCTTTTATAGCGACGAACTTCAAAAAACGTTCGCCGAAGCGTCGCAAGTCGAAAAGAATTCCGTCAGCCACAGAGGCAGAGCCTTGCACGCTATGCTCGAAAAACTACGTGAGCGTAACTAAAAATATGAACACTATCGTCGCATTTTCCGACAGTCACAATATGTCGCTTCCAAGCCGCCTTACGGACGTCGCAAACGAAAGCAAATACGTTTGCTTCCTCGGCGACGGATTGAGTTCTCTGGGCGATTTGATGTGCCACAAAGGCTTTCACGGCGTAAAGGGCAACTGCGACCGATACGAGTTTTGCGACGAAGAAGTCGTCGAAATAGACGGCGTGCGTATTTTGCTCACTCACGGCGACAAATACCACGTCAAACGCGGGCTTTTGGAACTCGATTTGAGAGCGCGCGAACTCGGTTGCACCCTCGTTTTTTACGGGCATACGCACTTTGCGCAAATCGACGAAAACGCAGGGATTACGTTCGTATGTCCCGGCTCGATATGCTCGCCGCTTTCGGGCGCGCCGTCATACGCCTACGCTGTCGTCAACGGCGGAAAATTTACGGTCAAAATCGTAAATCTAATCTAAATTTTGTTGACATAAATACGCCGATGTGGTAATATTGTCAAGCATTGAATTATAGATTGCTCTAAAAAAGTGCGATTTGAGTCCGTGCGGGTGTAGTTCAATGGTAGAATGTCAGCCTTCCAAGCTGATTGCGTGGGTCCGATTCCCATCACCCGCTCCATTACCGTCTTTGACGGGAATTGGACGGTCCGCATCGAGCGTAAAGCGAGATTGCCGCATCGTGCAAATCCTGTCTTAAAACGGCTTGCGGTTTAGTGAAATATGTTGCATGCAAAAGTGCGGCATTCCCATCACCCGCTCCATTACCGTAAAAAAAAGACTCAAACAATCTTTGAGCGTCTAATGCAATGAGCCTGTAGCTCAGCAGGATAGAGCAACGGCCTTCTAAGCCGTGTGTCGGGAGTTCGAATCTCTTCAGGCTCGCCATTATGGTGGATATAGCGCAGTTGGTTAGCGTGCCAGGTTGTGGCCCTGGAGGTCGTGGGTTCGAATCCCACTATTCACCCCACTTTGATACATCACTCTGAAAAGAGTCGATATAGTTCGATTTCGGCAGCAACTTCGTCGGATTCGAACGGGCAGAAAATCAAACAATATGTTTTCTGTCACAGCCGAAACAAAAATTATTTACATTCGGCAAAAAAGTGCAGTATATTTGTTGCAAAAACTTTGTTTTGGTGATAAGATAGACTGCGTTGTAGGGGTATCGCCAAGCGGTAAGGCACCAGATTTTGATTCTGGCATTCGTTGGTTCAAATCCAGCTACCCCTGCCAAATGACTCACTAGCTCAGCCGGTAGAGCACCGCACTTTTAATGCGATGGTCCGGAGTTCGAATCTCCGGTGGGTCACCAAAAGCCAATAATACGAACTCAGATAATGGGTTCGTATTATTTTTTCTTCGGGAATTTTTTGCAACAAAACCACGCCTATAAATTCTCTGAATTTATAAAAATCTCGTATTGTTGGTTTTATGCTATTAAAACGCCACCCTATTTATCTATACATCTGGTTACGCACATATTTCGTGCGTAACCTCTTTCATACTCCTTAAAAGCGCCATATTCCATTAGCAATTTAACCAAATTATAAAACATAACTGCTCCGATTTATTGCCTTTCGTCGCGGCGAGTTAGCACAGAGAAAAGCCTTTGTCAACGGCATAAAAATCTTGTAATATTGCTTCAAAAACTATCTGAAATCTAATGCGCATTTTATATGCTTTTTGATCGTTTGCCTGTTAGACGAGCCGTAGTCTTGATACAAGTATGACGATTAGACGTGCCGTAGTCTTTGATACAAGTACGCACGGTACGCACGCGCGTGCGCGAGGGATTTTTTGATGTGCTTTTTACACAACATTTTTATGCGATTCGTTGACATAGGCATTATGTGATTTGCAGTGATACTTTTTTGAGTTTTCTCGGTGCTGCGCCGTCTTGTTGCCGAAAGGCAAATAAAACTCGGAGCGTATCAATATGAAATCTCAAATCAATCTTCAAAAGCAAAATGCAATTAGTATTTATAATGACACTCAAGCACAAATCAAAATCGTTGCGAAAAAACAATACATATTGGGCGATGACGTTGTTATAGCCGCCGACAACATTAAGAAAATCGGCGAATTGATAGCGTTGCTTACTATAAGAACCGTTATGTGCCGTTCGGGCAAAGACTTATATCGTCTTTATGACGGACTTATCAAAGATTGCAATAAATCAAGAGATTCCCTCGACGAATACTCGGACGGATATGACATAGCGCAAACAGCAATGCTTTTCCTTTGTGAACATATCGGTAAAAGGCTTGGCGGCAATTATACGACCACTCGCGGAAACGTTATATCAATTAAGCAAGCGTGCTTCCGTTTTACCGATAGATATTTGGACAAACAATTCTCTCGCCATTTGACGCACACAACCGCCATAAGCGACAGCGTTGCATCGTCGCACATAACTTTTATCGACGATGAATCCAACAACGATTATACCGCCGTTGACGCACTCATAGAAAGAATGCACTTAACTTCTATTGAATATGAAACCCTTTCTGCATATATGTCAGGGATGTCACAGATCGAAATTGCAGAATCACTTAACGTGAACCGCACGACAATTTGGAGAAGGCGCATGGCCATACAGCAAAAAATTAACATCTATATTACGAACCAACTTATTACAAAGAATATAAAATCTAGAAGTTAAACACGAATGTTTAGATTATGGATTGACGGAAATTCTATTGTTTATTTCATCAAACGATAACTCATTTATTTCCCGTACCATATACAATTTTTCATCCAACTGAGTAACATCACGATGTTTATCCAAAAACTCAAGTTCTAATACTTTTATTTCATAGTAATACGAACTGTCTAGTTCATCTTGAACATGAAGAAAAATATTATTAATACCCTCATTAAAGTAAAAATCAATGTAAACCGATGTACTAGGCAACACAGTAGTGTTTCCTGTCATGTTAAACCATTTCCCATCATGATAAACACCCTTTATTATAAAAACGGAATGATTCGAATTTTCGAGTTCAGCAACGACATGGCATTTATCATATTCAGAAACGTCATTCATTTCTGCTACGCATACTTTTTTATGACGTATATCTTCTAGTTGTTCCGTTAATATGTTAAATGCAAAAAGTGGACGCGCATTTTTCTTTTCCTCTTCCCGTCGTTCTTTATCAGAATGACGAATAGTTAAAGATACGCCAACAAGAGTTAAGATGCCGCCATACAGCGCTGCTACAACCGCAGTGACAATGTTCTGTAATCGTTCGTTTGGTATTATATAGATCAAATATGTGCTTAACCCAACGCCAATCAACAGTTCAAAAGGCAATAATTTGTATAATGCCTTATTTCCACTCAAAAACGCACCGGTTAGATTTACAAATATAATAATAACTGACATGGTTCCGAAGACAAATATCCAAGTCAACCAATTATTGAAAATAGACATGTACAACAAATCATAGAGCCAGAACAACAATGTTGATTTCCCAACCCAAAGATGCATGCTTTTTTTTTGCTGCTCATTAAGGTTATACTTCTTTATATACTTGACACCAAACCATCCAAAGCCTATTGGTATTATTAATAAAAGAATCCCAAAAGCAATCCAATGTCCAGTCATTTTCATTTTCTCCTTAATTGTATCGTTTAAAGTTTTCTGCTTGTTCCATAACTTTTTCAAAAACTTCTTCATCCCATTCAGGCGGGTATCCGTTTTTATAGAGTAAGACCGTCAAATCTTGATTCAACTGACTTTTAATATCGTCCCTGTTGAAGAAATTTGCATACTGAAGTTTGTCGTCTACCAGCAACTTAATCTTCTTTGCCAAATCAACACACTTCTCCTCTTCAAATACAAAATTGTGAGTATCCCTTACATGTACTAGAATATCATAAAAAGCTTTCTCTTCGTATGAAACACCCATTTTCTCAAAAGACGTTTCATCGTCTTTTAGATCGTGCAATATCTTAATCAACTCATCAGACAAATCATTTACAAAATCCGCCACAACTTCGGTTGCGAATACCAACTTGTCTCTTGAGTTATAAGTTTCAACCACCCGTCTTAATCTCTCGTCAAATTCTATAGCTTTAACTTTGTTTACCTTTCCATAGTTAATTATTGCTTTTTTCAAAAGCTTCATCAGGGCATTAAACTTTGTAATCGGCATTTTTACCGAATTCAGTTGTTTCAAAAATTCTTCACTAAAGAAATCTAACGACTTATTTTCATCAACAACGTTTTCAACTCCTGTAACAGTAATCGCTTTTTGAACCATTTCTTCAACAACTTCGTTCATAACTTCGGCATCAGGCGCGTCGCCGACTGTTTGCTTATAAATAATCGAGCGAACAGCCATATAAAACTGTGCCTTAGCAAGTTCTTCTTTTGTCAATTCACCTGATGGGCATACTATCCCATATGCCGATTTAAGTTTACGCGATAACGTCATGAATCGCAATTCCATCTCTTTGGATGATTGGACATACTCCGCCGCCCGATTCAAGCATTGCAAACGTTGCAAAGGATTTCCGACATAAAAATCCGTCGCATTGAAATTAATAAGCAAGTCATCTATCAATTTCAAGTGATTTCTGAAAATTCCAAGTGTAATCCCTATTTCGTCTATGGGGCTTTCTTGTGGCCCGCCATACATCTTGACTGCTTCCATCATCTCGGTTTTGATGCCGATATAATCAACAACCAAACCTTCATCTTTTCCGTCAAAAACTCGATTTACACGAGAAATTGTTTGCACAAGCGTATGTTTTTGAAGCGGTTTATCAATATACATTACCGCAAGCGATGGCACGTCAAAACCGGTAATCCACATATCTACGACTATTGCAATCTTAAAATTGGAATCATCGTTTTTAAACTGTTCATCAAGGAATTTACGGTGCTCTTTCGTTCCGCATAAATCATACAATGCCTTTTCGTCATCATCTCCCCTTGTCGCAACGAGATTTAGTTTGGGAATTGCTACAAGCTCATCGAGTTTATCCGATGATAAAACAGACTCATCCTCTGTCTTTTTAGCTATCGTCCACTCAGGACGTAAAACCTCAATCTCTTTATATAACCTGAATGCCAGCGCTCTATCGGCACAAACAATCATAGCTTTTTGAACAATCTGCGGTTTTTCGGCGCATAAGGTTTCGTAGTGCGTAACAATATCTTTTGCAAGTCTTTTTAACCTTTCCGGGTGGCCTAAAATTGCAGACAATTTGCTCATTGCTCGTTTGCTTTCTTCTATCTGCTCAGAATTTGCACCTTGCTCGGCACAACGTTCATAATATTTCTGTATTTCCTTTGCGTCTTTGTCGGAAAGCATTACAGGCGCAAGACGAGGTTCGTAGGCTATACGAACAGTAATGCCGTCGTCGCAGGATTCTTTCATCGTATATGCGTCAACGACATCGCCGAATACCGCAATCGCTTCGTCAACAGGCGTGCCGGTAAAACCACAATAAACGGCATTCGGAAGACTTTCTCTCAGATAGTACGCAAAACCATAAGTCGTAAAAACCCCTTTATCTGTTTTCTTTAATTTTGCATTAACTCCCGCATTGGAACGGTGAGCCTCATCCGAGATACAAATTATGTTGCTTCTATCCGACAACAGTCCTGTACTTTCGCAGAACTTTTGTATCGTTGTAATGTAGACTCCTCCGCTTTCGCAGTTAGACAAAGTATCATGTAAATCATCGCGACTCTCTATACTCTTTATATTCTTATCGTGCAAATACTCTTTCGCCGTAACGAACAATTTAGAAGTTTGCGTATCCAGATCTTCACGATCGGTTATCAATACAATCGTGGGATTATGAAAAACGTCTTTCTTTCGCAACATCAATTGTCTCGACAAAAAGAGCATCGTATAAGTTTTCCCGCAACCTGTTGCGCCGAAATAAATACCACCCTTACCATCGCCAGCCGGCCGCTTGTGTTGACTCAAGCTTTCCAACATCTTATTTGCGGCAAAAAATTGAGGATAACGACAAATAATTGCTTCGCTTTTCTTACTGTCATCAGGGTAAAATACGAAATCACGAAATACTTGCAACAACCTATCGGGAGCAAAAGCACCTTCAATCATGGTAAAAAGCGAGCTGATTCCATTAGCAACAGTATCCGCCTCATTCGCTTTGTTCCATGAATAAAAGAATTTATATGGCGTAAAAATAGTTCCGAGTTTAGTGTTTACCCCATCGGATATTACAGCCATTGTACAATACTTCAACAGCGCAGGAATATCCCTTGCATAACGAATCGTTACTTGCTCCCATGCATTATGTATCGTGGCATCTTCTTCGATTGCGCTCTTAAATTCAAATATAGTAACCGGAATACCGTTTACAAATACCAACATATCGGGACGTCTTGTCTGAACGTCCTCAACCGTATACTGATTTATGATTTTGAAATTGTTATTTGTAATATTTTCAAAATCTATAAAATCGATATGGACCGCTGTTTGCGTCACATCGTCTCTTAAAAAGTCAAAGCCTTCCGACAACATACGATACGTTGCCCTTGCTCCTTCGTAAAGCGGAACAGAAGGAATATTATCCAAAAGAGCAATGGCGCGACTAATTTCATTTTGAGTTAAGCACGAATATTTCTTTGACAGGTATGCTCTTAAATCTGAATAAATCAATACGTCTTTGAATTTACGTTCGATTGTTTCTCCCGATACATAGTTGTAGTATTCGTATTGATCGAAAAGGCTGATTATAGCAGATTCAAGTTCCGACTCTTTGAATTTTCCTTTTTCAAATATATAGTCCACGGCTATTCTCCTTGTTTTATTTAGACTTCACGTACATATTTTAATTATTGTTCCAACCTATTAATTGCCTCATTCAAGTTCATGGACAACCACTGCAATTGTCTTTGCTGTATCTTGTCCAGTGTTCCGGGGTGTTCTTTGATTTCATCAATCCCGTTTAGTAGAGTACGTAGGTTTTCAAGATCACCTTTGTAATACTCGTTAATATTTGAAAACTCTCGATAAACAGACAGAAACAATCCGCGAATTCTCTGAATTTCCTCAGCGGTGCTATTTTTTATTTGTTCCAAAAGTTTAGGTATATCCAGATGTTTTGCAAAGCCACCGTAATTAATAAAACTTGCACGTTCTTTTATTATTTTATCGTAAAATGCAGATAGCCCTGCTGCCGAATAGTCTTCTTTGCCAACTTCGTATCTTTTATTTGATATATTTTTTAACTCTTGCTTGAATTGGTCAAAAGCATCATATTCTTCTTTCGTCTCGAGTTGAATACCGGAAAACGATTCTGTGGCTATTTTATTTCCCTTTTTCGTTAATATTCTAGCATTTTTAAACATCAAGTTTAAACAATTATTGATTTTTTCGTCATATCCAATAATGCCTTTTATAAAAATCAAATAGTTTGCAAGCTTAATAAAATCAGAATCCGGTAGAATATTTTTTTCCAATCCTTCTTCCAATTTATCTATTGCCTCAACTATTTCGACCTCAGCACACGTATCACATGAATATATTTTTTGAAGATATTCATCCAATTCAGAAACCATTTTGGCTTTTAAAAAAAGCTCTTGCATATCTTTTAGACATTGCTCATTATAAATTTGAAAACTTATGAAATCATACATTACACGATATAAGGGATATTCCAATAAACCAAGGCTCGATGAAGTATAGCCGTCATCTTCCCATACAGTATCAAGTGTATTCTTGGTTAAATATGCCACACTTCCCAAAAACAAGTTTTCAATAAAATTGACATCGTAATTATGGTAGGACTTACTTAACCGTCTAATAATATCGTCTGTTTTTTGACATGCATAGAGCAACGAACGATAATTATTGCTTGTATTTGACTCCATAATTTCGGAAATTTTTGAAACTATGTTGTATGATGAATCAGCTGTTTCTTCCAAGAAACACTTAAAAAACTTGTTGTTAAAATTTTTCAAAATTCCTTTTATAACACTCTTTTTATCCTCAAAAAATAAAATCGTATCTCCAATGGTCTTTTCCTTAATGCGAATGTATCGTTCGCATTCTTTTGTCATAACCGAATCTGTTGATTTTTTGCCGTCTTTGGATATAGATTCTTTCTTTTCGTAAGATTTAATAGCTTTTTCATTTACCACTAAAAGGACTTTTGCGCCATCTTGTTCACACAAATCATTTACAAACCCAAGAACATCAACTATATCGATTCTGCTTCGTTCCAAATCGTCAAGAATAATGAGCCTTTTGCTTAGATTGACGGACTCATATAACTTTTGCATATCTTTTTCATCAACAGATAAGTCAATTCCGTAATGGCCAACGACATTTTTAACAATAGTTTTTGCGATAATTTTTCCAATTTCTCTTTTCTCGGATTTTTTATTTATCCATTTTGCCCTAGCTTCAATATATAAGTTTTTACTTAGTTCCGCCAAGCTCTCAATTCCATATAAAGAAACGAGAATCGTGCCAATCCCATCTTTTTTTAAAGATGGAACCAACTCATTTTTTATATAATAAGTTTTGCCGCTGCCCCAAGGTGCGGTTAACATTATTGCTCGATTGGTTTTGTCGTTTTTCGTATAATCTTTTATATACGCATCAAGCTCTTCTATTGTCATAATTTATATCCCCCTCGTCTATAGCCCCCTTAACCAATATCGGACATATATCCTTGATTTGTGCTTTTAACTTTTCATTTATTTTTCTTCTATCCATGAATACACTATATATTTCTGCAATTGATTTTTGAATAAGTATATTCGGTACAGGTATTCTCACTTTTTTCATATCATCGTAAGTAAACATTTCTCTTGCCGATCCCCAGGAATTGTAACGAGAATATCTATCAAATTCAGTTCTCTTAAACCATAACATTAAATATTCTGGTAACAATTTTTCTGAATTTGTCTTAAATACAGTATAAATCGGAGAAACAAGACAAGTGCTTTCGTGATTTATAGCAATAGATATTTTATCCGCATTTCGTGTCGTAACCGTATTGTAAGCAAACTCCATGTTCTTTACAATCAAGTAATTCTTTATATTAACACCTTCCAATTCGGCATGCGAGGAAACAAAAACTTTTTCAACTGAAACAGCTTTATTATCAGCAACAGTTCCCAATACGTTTTTTTCACTCACTTGCTGGATATAGGGGCCAATTTCCTCGCTGGGCATTTTACGACGCAAATCTTCGATATACGCATCGCAAACAAGTTTCAAATCGTCGAGACCTTGCTCGTATGCACGTTGATTTGCAAGCATTGCAAGGTAAATATCTACGTACTTTTTTTGCACGTCAATCGGCGGCAACTCTATCCATGCGCTACAGAAATCATTCCAAGACATTCCATCTCGAACTGAAGCATCAGTCTGAAACCAAAAAAACCTATCTTTTTCCGATGATTTCAACAGCATAAACAAATATTCGTCCAATACCACGGAAGCATCTTTTATAAAAAAAACTGAGTAAGCAGGGCTGATATATTTGATTCTATCAGAATGATTAAATGCTATCGGAAGAACGACATCTCGCCCCACATGCATTAGATTGCAAGCAAAATAACGAAGTGGAACTTCCTGATAATTAGAAGTATCACTTCCAACTTGATTTGATGGTTCAAAAAATTCTTTATCTCTATTTACTCCCGATACTTGTTCAGGAGATAAATTCGGAATATTACATTTCTTTTTATATGATGCTATCAAATCGCCTAACTTAACTTTTTTTAATGCCATAGCCTATCCCCTCAAAAGCATCAACAAGCATTTTTTGCGATTGTTGTTCTTGCTCCATCAAATTTTTCATTTCCGATTGAATACGCGCCATTTCGGAATTAAAATCTATATCCAAATCGTGGTCGATAAATTCAATATATTTACTCGGAGCAAGGCAGTAATTCTTTTTCCCGATTTCGTCTATTTTCACCGAACGATACAACTCTGGTACGGCGTATGTTGAAGAATCAACCGTTTCAACCGATTGCCAATCGTTGTATATCTTTTTAACAGCCGCGATCTGGCTATCCGTAAGCACGGTTTTCTTTTTCTTTTTACCCTTGTCGATAACGTATTCTTCCGTATTTTCATCCCAACGGCGAAGGTCTACAAAAAGGACTTCACCCGTCCTGTCGCGAAGATGTCTTCCGTTGAGCATACGAGCTTTTTTGTTGTTGTTCATTATCCACAGTGTAACTGAAATATCCGTAGTGTAGAACATATCTCTGGGCAAAACGATAATTGCTTCGATTTTATCGTTTTCAAGTAGTTTTTTGCGTATTTGATATTGAGCCGCTCCACCTGCATCATCCTCATCATCACCGCCGGAACCGGCATTCAATGCTCCGTTAGCAAGCAGAAATCCTGCTATACCTCTTTCAACGTCAAGTTTAGAAAGCATATGCAAAATCCAAGCATAGTTTGCATTTGCAACGGGCGGCATTGCCGGTTTATATGGTTTGAAGCGAGGATCGTTTACAAGCTCGTCTTCCCCACGCCAATTTTTAAGGTTAAACGGCGGGTTTGCCATTATGTATTGAACGATAGTGTCCTTATGTTGGTCATCGGTGAACGTCGAAGCATTCTTTTCGCCCAAGTCGCACGAGATTCCGCGAATAGCCAGGTTCATTTTTGCAAGACGCCAAGTATCGGGATTGGATTCTTGCCCGACAACGGACACTTTTTTGCGATTGCCTTTATGCTGGTCAACAAATTTCATTGATTGAACAAACATTCCTCCGGAACCACAACAAGGGTCATAAACGATTCCGTCATAAGGTTCAATAAGCTCCGAGATCAATTTTACGCAGCACGCGGGCGTGTAAAATTCGCCATCTTCCTTTGATGCCGATGCCGCGAAGTTTTGCAAAAAGTATTCATAAACACGTCCTATTAAGTCTTCTTCGTGGAAACGGCTTTCATCCAACTTGTTTATTTCGTCAATCAACGATTTTATTGCATTCTTATCAGCACCCAAAGAAGCGTAGTTATTTTGCGGGAGAGTGCCTTTAAGAGGAGGATTCGCATCCTCGATATCTTTCATCGCCGTATCAAGTTTAACCGCAATATCGTTATCTCCGGCATTTTTTACGATAAAAGGCCATCTGCAATGTTCAGGAAGATAGTAAACGTTTTGTGAGTTGTAAAATGCAGGTTTTTCCAAAAATACGGGAATATCTCCGTATTCTGCAATTATTTCTTTACGACGTTTTTCAAACTTATCCCCGGCAAATTTAAGAAATGCCAAGCCGATAACGGAATCCCTATTCTTTTCAAAACTACCAAAGCCACGCAGAGCAACTCGACAATTCCACAAAACCTGCTCTAATGTCACTTCTTTTTCTTTCTTTGGTGCCTTAGCCATCGTTATTTCTCCTCAAAACCTGAATGCCCGCATCTGCAATACATTGCAGTATTATTTTATACAAAAGCATTAGAAAGATTATAACACATCTGTCGTCGAGAATCAATGGCAAAAGTCTATTCTTAAGCATTTAAAATATTTGGTGTTTAAAAACGATTCCAAATCATTAATCAGTATATGCAAAATGTCCATTTGCCTGTTAGACGTGCCGTAGTCTTTGATACAAGTGCACACGCGTACGCGCGCGCAAGACTACGGCACGTCTAATCGCCAAAATGAGATGAAGACATAAAAATGAAAACTAAAAATGGCTCCGCTATTTTACGGAACCATCTTGTCAATCTGCAATCAAGGTAATCAATGCTTGTTGTTTTTCGGGGGTAAGTTTTCGGAATGACGAAATCATTTTCTTTTCTCTTTCCGACAATATATCAATTTGTTCATCGTCCAAAAAGAATTGAGATAGCGTTATTCCAAATGCTTCGCAAATGCGTTGTAACATTTCGAGTTTTGGCGGTGTTTGACGAGAATATAAAGTGGCAAGCGAAGATTGTGAAATATCCGCCGCTTGTGCTAATTTGTAGTCTGTCCAACCACGTTCCCATTGCAATTCTCTTATTTTATCTATAACGTTCATTTGCACCTCTTGTAATAGTTTACTACGCTTTTACGACATATATACTTCGCAAATACATTGACTATATATCGTAAATGCGATATACTAATTGCAATATATAATGGGTGGAATTCAAAAATGAGTGCGTCGTTGCACAATTCACAAATAAAATCTAAAAAAAGAGTCGCCGAGCACGGCGAAGTGTTTACAAACGAGCGCGAAGTTAAGGCGATGTGCGATCTTGTGAAAGACGAAACCGAACGCATCGAAAGCAGGTTTTTGGAGCCTGCGTGCGGAGACGGCAACTTCCTTGCGGAAATTGTCACTCGCAAACTTGCCGTTGTAAACAAAAGATACGGAAAAAGCGAAACGGATTGGGAAAAGTATTCCGTGCTTGCAATGAGCAGTGTATATGGCGTGGATATTATGCAGGACAATGCCGCAGAGTGTCGCGAACGTCTTTTCAAAATATGGGAGAAAGCATACAAGCGCAAATGCAAAACCATATTGAGTGAAGATTGCAAAAACGCCGTTCGCTTTATTCTTTCACGCAACGTGCTTTGCGGAGATGCGCTCACAATGCTGGACAGCGATGGCAATCCCATCGTGTTTTCGGAATGGTCGCTTATCGGCAGTAACATGAAACGCAGAGATTACACTCTTGCCAACTTGCTTGAAACCCAATCATATTACGACCTACCGCTCTTTGAAGACGTCGAAGACATCAAAGTGCCAAAGCCCGTCAAAGAATTTGACCTAATACATTATAGGAGAGTGCAAGAAAATGCCTGACGTATTCACCACGCTATACAAGCCCGACGTTTTGAGTTGTCTTGCGGATTTGAGCAACGACGAAGTGTTCACTCCGCCGCCTGTGGTCAACGATATGCTGGATATGTTGCCGCAAGAGTTGTTTGAAAGTCCCGACACCACGTTTTTAGACCCAGTGTGCAAAAGCGGCGTATTCTTGCGCGAAATCGCAAAACGCCTTATCAAAGGTTTGGAAGATAAAATCCCCGACCTACAAGAGCGCATAGACCACATATTCCAAAAACAACTGTACGGCATTGCCATCACAGAACTCACGTCTTTGCTCTCTCGCAGAAGTGTGTATTGTTCCAAGTATCCAAACAGCAAATATTCCGTATCGCAATTTGCCGACGTTCAAGGCAATATACGCTACAAAAATGTCGCGCACGAATGGGTGAAAGGCAAATGTTGTTTTTGCGGAGCAACCGAAAGCGAATACGGCACACAAAAGCGTGAAGGAATGGAATCCCACGCCTACGAATTTATCCACACCACCAAACCACAGGAGATATACAATATGAAATTTGACGTAATCATCGGCAACCCGCCCTATCAATTGAATGTGGGAGTGCAACAAAAAAGTTACGCCATTGCCATTTACGACAAATTTGTAGAGCAAGCAAAAAAATTAAATCCTAGATATTTGGTTATGATAACTCCTTCAAGATGGTTTTCTGGCGGCCGTGGATTGGATGATTTTAGGAACACTATGCTCAATGATAGACGGCTAAAGGTTATTCACGACTATATTGATGCAAGTGATTGTTTTACTGGTGTAGAAATTAAAGGTGGTGTGTGCTATTTCCTTTGGGACAAAGAATATAATGGCGATTGCGATATCTATACTCACAAGAATAAAGATATCCAACATTCTAAACGACCACTTCTTGAAGAAGGAAATGACACTTTTATTAGGTATAATCAAGCAATTAGTATATTACATAAAGTTAAAAAGCTTAATGAAACCTCGTTTTCGACAATAGTAAGTCCTCAGACGCCGTTTGGGTTATATTCTAGTTTTTCGAATTTCTCCAAAGAGAAACATAATTCTAGTGCTCTAAAACTATACGCTAATAAACAAGTTGGTTTTGTGGACAGTAATGTAATACAAAAAAACACGCAATGGATTGACAAATGGAAAGTATATATTCCAAAGGCGATTGGTTCTGGTGATATGGAAACCGATTTATTTAAGCCATTTGTGGGTGAGCCAAATTCTGTGTGTACACAAACATACATATTAATTGGCCCTTGTGATAATAAAACCATTTGTGAAAACATTATTTCTTATATAAGGACGAAGTTTTTCCACTTTCTTGTAGGAATAAAAAAGGTTACACAAGATGCTATGGCAAAAGTATATCAATTTGTCCCTATGCAAGATTTTTCAAAACCCTGGACAGATGCGGAATTGTATGCTAAATATAAGTTAACAAGGGAGGAGATTGATTTTATTGAATCTATGATCCGACCTATGGAATAACTTTTCGGAGAATACACAATGGACAAAACACTACAAGATCAAATTGCATTAACAAAACAACTTTTCTTTGCACTAATACAAACTATTAGTACCCTCCCTATTCCAATTAGGCAACAAGTATGCAGAGAATGCGTTTTAGATTTTCTAAAGGATAAAACAGAAGATGAGTTATGTAAGGAACTTTCTATACCTAAAGAATCATGGTTGCTTATAAAGGCAATGCTTAAAATAAACTAATTGAGAGAAAATATGCCACAATATCTTGATACTATTAAGCAAGCATTAGAGCAATTATATTATAACGATTGTGAGTTGTTTGTGGGACACACTCACGAACAAACGTTCACTTTCCGTATTGCACATTATCTAGCACAACTATTAGAAACTAACAATAACGGATTGTTTGTTGATTGTGAATATCATCGTGACAAGAATAATGAAAGTGGACTAAAAGAATTACCTAATACTAATACAAATCGAAAAAGCCATTTTAGACCAGATATAATATTTCATAATCGAGACACAGACAATAGATTTTGTATTGAAGCAAAAATAAATAACACTATTTCTGACATTTGCAAGGTGCGAAAAATACTTTCAACATATAACACATATCAAGAAGGATATTGCATTTATAACATCACAGCACATAGTGTAACGGTTTGGTGTAAATCAAATGATGATGGAGTGGAAGAAATACATAATTACTTTTGGGATGGACAGCATTTATTATGAAAATAAAAGATGAATATCAGGCTGAATATACTGAAAAAATTAAGTCGATTCATTTTGAAATTGAAAGTGCGATAATTGATTATTATTCTCTATGTAAAATCGGAGAGATTACAAATGCATTCAAATATAATAAGTTAACAATTTTTTGCACTAAAAATTCATTAACATGCCTCGAAACAATAATACAATGCTTGAAAAAGGACTTTTGTTTGACGGTATGGTGTTTGTGTTGTGATATAAATGGTTCTGCAAACACAATTCCAAAACTAAAAAACATTATAAATTCAAAATATCTTACAGAACCAAATTTAATAAAAACTCCAACGCCTAATAATAAATGTGGTATATTCAAAACGCTCATTTATGCTCGATCAAAATACATAGCACATCATGACTTTAATGCTACATTTGGCAAAATATCGCTTGATGATGTTTTTAATAAGTTTATAGAATTTGTAAATCTCTTCAATGACTTGCTGATTGGCGGTGAACTAAAAATGCTATACACAATTAACGAATCAAAATTTAACAAGTTGAAAGCAAATTGTGAAAACGGCATATCGGATCTTCTAAACGGCAACACATACCATTTTTTTGAAAAAATAGGAGGGATAATATGAACTTCTTTCCACAAAGACCTGAAACAAATCCAATGATATATGCCTATCAAGACACCAATCCCCAGTATGAGGGATTGCTCAAGGTGGGTTACACTTCCGTTGACGTTGAAAAGCGCGTGGCGGAGCAGTATCCGACAAAGCGGCCGGACGGTTCTGTGCCGTATCGCATAGTTTTTGCCGAGAGCGCAATGTATCCCGACGGCACTTCTTTCACGGATCACGACGTGCATCGTATGCTCACGACAAAAGGCATTCAATGTGTCGGCGGAGAATGGTTCCGTTGCGACGTGCAAGACGTAAAAGCGGCGGTTATTGCCGTGCGCAATCGCACCGTCAATATTGAAAACCGTACGAGAGATTTTGCAATGCGCCCTGAACAACAAGCAGCAGTGGACAAAACGATTGCATATTTCAATTCGCTCAAAACGGGCGAATTTCCGCGTTTTCTTTGGAATGCGAAAATGCGTTTCGGCAAGACGTTTGCTACATACCAACTCGCAAAGAAAAAAGGATTCAAGCGTGTGCTTATTCTCACGTTCAAACCTGCAGTGCAGAGCGCGTGGGAAGAAGACTTGAATACGCACGTTGATTTTGAAGGTTGGCAATTCATTTGTCGTCCGCACGAAAGCGGTGCGCCGAATATTGCCGAGCAATACGAAAAAGCAGACAAAGACCGACCTATCGTGTGTTTTGGTTCTTTCCAAGACTTTTTGGGGCTTGACAAAGCCTCTGGATGTATAAAACCACATCTAAAATGGGTTGAAGATACCCAATGGGATTTGGTTGTATTTGATGAATACCATTTCGGTGCGTGGCGTGATAATGCCAAGAAAATGTTTGAATCCAAAGATGATGAGGATTCTTATGACACATTCGATGCGGAAGAATATGCCGAAAAAGAATTAAACGATGCAATCAATGAAACTTGGTTGCGTATAAAAGCAAAATTCTATTTGTACCTTTCGGGAACACCGTTCCGCGCGCTCAACAACGGAGAGTTTGTGGAAGACCAAATATACAGTTGGACTTACACCGATGAGCAGCGCGCAAAAGAAAATTATCAAGGGGAAAATAATCCGTACGCCGCACTTCCGCGTATGGTTATGATGACGTACAAAATTCCCGACAGTATAACCGAAATAGCAAAGCAAGGCGAGTTTGACGAGTTCGATCTCAACGTGTTTTTCTCGGCGGAAGGCACGGGAAAAGACGCTGTTTTCAAATATAAAGACTATGTGCAAAAGTGGCTTGATCTCATTCGTGGCGCATATCTCGGCACAACGACAGACGAGCTGAAACTCGGCGCGCGCAAACCCGATATGCCGTACGGAAACGCTGTGCTTTTATCCATACTCACCCATACACTTTGGTTACTTCCAAACGTTGCGTCTTGCCACGCTATGGCAAATTTGCTTGCCGAAAAGCAAAACGTTTTTTATCACGATTACAAAGTTATCGTGTGCGCAGGCGCAAGCGCAGGTATCGGCATTGAGGCTTTGAAACCTGTGTATAAGGCAATGGGCGATCCACTCAAAACAAAGACCATCACTCTCTCGTGCGGAAAACTTACAACAGGTGTCACTATTCGTCCGTGGACGGGTATATTTATGCTCCGCAATTTAAAGAGTCCCGAAACGTATTTCCAAGCAGCGTTCAGAGTGCAATCTCCGTGGGAAATTGACGTCGATTCCACACACAAGGAGATACTCAAACAAGAGTGTTATATTTTCGACTTTGCGCTGAATCGAGCGTTAATGCAGATAAAAGAGTATGCTAAAGGCTTGAATGTGAATGGTGAGAGCCTTGAAACCAACGTCGCGGAATTTACGAGTTTCTTACCTGTGCTTGCTTATGACGGTAGTGCAATGAAACAAATCAACGCCGCGGAAATCCTTGACATCACTATGGCAGGAACGTCCGCAACGTTGCTTGCTCGCCGTTGGCAAAGTGCGCTTTTGGTCAACGTCACCGACGATATTTTGAAGCGTCTTTTAGGCAATAAAGAAGCACTCGAAGCACTTATGAAAATCGAAGGTTTCCGCACACTCAATAAGGACATAGAAACGATTATAATCAAATCCGAACACGTCAAAGAGGCAAAGAAAGACGACAAGCCAAAGACAGATAAAGAAAAGAAGATTCTTTCTGACGAAGAAAAAGAATACAAATCAAAGCGCAAAGAGATTCAAGAAAAACTTATCAAGTTTGCAACGCGCGTGCCTATCTTTATGTATCTCACGGACTATCGCGAGCAATGCCTTAAAGACGTAATCACACAACTCGAACCGGGGCTTTTCAAAAAAGTTACGGGGCTCGATGTCAAAGATTTCAATTTGCTTGTTTCACTCGGTGTTTTCAACGGACCTATTATGAATGATGCAGTGTGGAATTTCCGTCGCTATGAAGATTCAAGTTTGAGTTATACGGGCATCGACCGTCACGCGCAAGAAAACGTCGGTCTTTGGGATACGTCGCTCGGATATTACGAATCTATGGCAAAACTTCTCGGAGAGTCCGAAATCGCCGCCAAACGCGATGCAAACGACCGTCCAGAAATTTTATACCGTGAATATTCTGGTGATGATGAACAAGGCGAACCTACGCTTATAGTCAAGCGCACAATACCAACCGAACATAAAGTGCCCACCGCACAAACAACAATCGTCGGTGATTTCAAAAAGTCTATTGCGGCAGACAATATCGACAAAAATATTTCTGCTGCACTACATCAATCTTTCGACGGCGCAATGCAACAAAATTCTAATATTTCAAAGCAAATGCCAAAAGAGGCGGAAGAAAAGAAAACGAAAGTCATCGATTTATCACCCGTAGTTGTCGGCGCAACCGTAATACATAAAGCATTCGGCAAAGGCACTATTATTTCTCTTACAGATAATTACGTCAACGTTGCGTTCGGTGATCTTCGCAAAGCCTTTCAATATCCAAATGCATTTATTCAAGGCTTTTTATCCGTTGATATGTGAAAACGGCGGAGTGTGCCCAATTTTAATACAAAACAGGTTTTGTTGATGATTTGTCAACCAAGTGCAACGCCTCGTGTGACAAATCATCAAAAACCATATAAGGTCGTTTTATTTTTAAGGATTTACCGACAGCACATATTTCTTTTGCAGACTCATTCTTCTGCGCCAAATGGTTGTGCGGTTGACATCCAAAAGTTGTGTTACTTCGAGATAGGTCAATCCCGACATATAGGCGCAGAGAACGTCATATTCGCCTTGCGTTAAATTCATTCTTTCTATGAGCGCGTCAACGGCGATATAATTGTTATTGGATTCGTCGTCGATAAAAGTTATGTGCGAGGATGCAACGCTGTCGCTTATGGCGGTTGTGTGCGCCAAATGACGAGTGAATTGTTTGTCCAAGTATCTATCCGTAAAGCGGAAGCACGCTTGCTTAATCGAGATAACGTTTCCACGAGTGGTTGTATAATTGTCACCAAGCCTTTTGCCGATGCGTTCGCAAAGGAAAAACATTGCGGTTTGCGCTATATCGTATCCGTCCGAGTATTCGTCGAGAGAATCGTTTGATTTGTTGCAATCCTTGATGAGTCCGTCATATAGACGATATAAATCTTTGCCCGATCGACACATAACGGTTCTTATAGTAAGCAACGCTATCAATTCGCCGATTTTCTTGATGTTGTCTGCGGTTATAACAACGTCATCGTCTAATATGCATTTCTTTTTTGCAACGATTTTGACTTGTGCTTGATTGCCATCATAAATACCGATTGCATTTTGATTTTGAAGATTGATTTGAGATTTCATATTGATACGCTCCGAGTTTTATTTGCCTT
>ERZ808286.309-NODE-309-length-34970-cov-3.616870_pt1 | contig 34970 bp, 22 predicted proteins | sample MGYA00521276_ERZ808286 | MGnify/ENA primary metagenome ERZ808286 (study PRJEB31516, sample SAMN03275607) | gut metagenome | biome: mammalia-associated habitat; material: feces | host: Papio cynocephalus | place: Kenya | collected 2012-08-01 ... | reverse complement strand
TTCAGTGAATTGCTCAAGGCTGTCGCCATCAAATCCGCCAACGATGCGGCATATCTGGTTGGTGAATATTTGGGCGGCGGAGACATTAACGCATTCATTTCAAAAATGAATCGCCGAGCCAAGACGTTGGGTATGACGCATACGATTTTTTATGACACACATGGTTTAGGCGATGCGACTAAACGTAATAATCTCTCTTCTGCCCACGACATGGTTTTGCTGGGAGAACAGTTATTGGCTTATCCGGAAATCATGCGGCTTGCCAGCACGAGAATGGACACCTTACGCAATGGCAAAACCGAACTCAAGAATCACAACAATTTAGTGTTTAAACGCCTCAATGGTGTTGATGGTTTGAAAACAGGGTATACGCGTGCCTCCGGATTCTGTGTGACCTTTTCCTGCAGGCGTGGTGGGCGCCGACTGTTAGGTTGTGTAACCGGGTTCAAATCCGCCAAAGAACGCGATCTTTTTTGTTCATCACTTTTAGCCTGGGGATACACCAAATAAGCAGGAGGATGCGATGCGCAAACCGCCATGCAATTTGAGACACTGCATTCGTACTCTCATCGGCACGATCATAGCATGTTTATTTTTAGGGCTCACGGCTTGTGCGCCAAACATCGACGCGCGGATCGCCCAACGGCAGGATGCATTTGATGCCTATCCGGAGGCCGTTCAAACGCGGTTACGTCGAGGACAGATTCGCCTCGGCGACGATACTGATGCGGTCTGGATAGTTTATGGAGATCCTACGGAAAAGGTACACAGAGTCGACACCAAGGGAAGAACCGATGTTTGGATTTATAAAATTCTCGGCTATCACGAACGGTTGTACCCAACCGTTCGCCCAGTCTATCACGATGTCAGGGGTTCCATCCGGGGCAGTTACTACTTTGACGATACGCCAGAATACGAATGGCAGGAAGTCCTCCGGGTTGAATTCATCAATGGACATGTATCGGCAATACAGCAAACAGAATAGGGTAATATATCAAACACAACCACGTGGTCTGCTTGCGAATAACGCATGCATATGCTACTGTGAGATGACATTTTGTTAAAGGAGTGTTTATGCTCGGGTTATTTAATCGGCTACTGAGTTTTCTCTCGTGCGATATTGGAATCGATCTCGGCACCGCGAATACATTGGTCTTTGTCCGTGGGCGTGGCGTAGTGATCCGCGAGCCTTCAGTTGTAGCCATGCAGCAGGGGACAAAAAAAATTGTTGCTGTAGGAGCAGAAGCCAAACGTATGTTAGGGCGTACACCGGGTAATATTATTGCCGTCAGGCCCATGAAATCAGGCGTTATTGCTGATTTTGAAATCACAGAAGCCATGATTCGTTACTTCATTTCAAAAGCACCGGGGCACAAGTTGGTACGACCACGAGTTGTCATGGCCGTACCCTCGGAAATCACCGGAGTGGATCGCCGGGCGGCAGAAGAGGCTGTACGCCATGCCGGTGCACGCGATGTTATGTTAATTGAAGAACCCATGGCAGCAGCTATCGGTGTTGGTCTGCCGATCGAACAACCCGCAGGTAATTTGATTGTAGATATTGGCGGAGGCACGTGTGAAGTGGCGCTAATTTCACTCGCCGGCATTGTACAGGCCAAAAGTGTCCGCGTTGGTGGCGATGCAATGGACGAATGTATCGTACAATACATGCGTCGAGTTTATAACCTACTGATCGGCGAAAGAATGGCCGAAGACATCAAAGTTTCTATTGGGTCAGCCTACCCCATGAGTAAAGAAATGAGCATGGAAGTCCGCGGGCGGGATCTGGTTTCCGGATTGCCGAAAACGCTGCGTGTTACTTCAGAAGAAATCCGAGAGGCATTGAAAGATTCTGTTACTCAAATCGTTGATGCTGTCCGAAATCTATTGGCAGAAGCCAAACCTGAATTAGCAAGCGATCTTGTAGATCGTGGCATCGTGCTTTCGGGAGGTTCTGCACTCCTGCGCGGCTTGGATCGATTGATCGCCGCACAGACTGGACTCCCCGTAATTGTGGCAGACGATCCACTGTCTGGCGTAGCGAATGGTACAGGACGCGTCTTAGACGAGCTGGATTTTTACAAAAGCCATATCGCACGGCGATAAAACTATCTTTATAACAAACCCCTCGCAGGTACGTAAACATGTATCGGCATGTATCTTGGTTCGTTATTGCAGGGTTGTTCCTTGTTGTATTTATTGGATTTCATTCACCCATTAACAAGTTTTGTGCCGAGGTTGTTTATCCATTTCAGCGAACGGCTGAATGGATTCGTGGGGAGTTGGATACCCGATTCGCTGCCGCCTGGCGAGGATTATGTGATGGTTCATCCCGTATAGATCAACAAACCGAGATTGAACGTCTGCGGGTTACGATCCAAGAAATGGAACGCGTATCATCTGAAAACCGCTCCCTGCGCCAGATATTAAAATGGCAGGAACAAATGCCACCGCAGGTGGTGACCGCGCAGGTTTGGTCTCATGGAGGGGGGCTTGGCGTTTGGCCTCGCCTGACGTTATCTGTTGGTTCGCTTCAAGGCATTGCCGCCGGAGATGCAGTCATCGTTCCAGAAGGATTGGTTGGTAGAATTGCAGACAACGTAACAGCACATCGAAGCGAAGTCATTTTGCTCTCGGATCCGTTATGTCGAGTAGCAGCTGAAGTACCACAGGTTGCACGTGGCATTGTACAGGGAGCTCGGGGGAAGAATTGGGGCGAATCGGGTAGTGAGGATTTGTTGTATGCTGCAGCGCCGTTACTTTTCCGTTTTCTGGACAAGCGTTCACCTATTCATGAAGGGCAACGTGTCATAACAGAAGGGAGTGGAGGTGTATTTCCAAAAGGACTGACTATCGGTACCGTGGTTGAGATTCACTCGACTACTGCAGGGGTCGTCCAGGAAGCGTTGCTCCAACCTGCAGTGGATCCGACCCTCCTTGACGTTGTTTTCGTTCTTACACGGAATACCAAAAACACTGGAGTTGTGGATGCGGACTAAGCACATAGGATGTGATATCCTGTGGATTACTGTATTCGGTACCGCCTTAGTAGGCAGCAGTCTTGCTTTTATCCCAAATATTCCGGCAGTTCAACTAGCTGTCGTGCCTATTTGGTTTGCCTATTGGATCCTTACGCGTAGTATCCGTGTGGGTATATGGACAACCATCTGGGGAGGTTCACTTCTGGAATGGGCGTGGGGGCTTCCGAGTGGTTCCTGTATTCTTCCGTTTTGGGGAATTTGTCTTGGATGTTACCACTTCCAGAACTTTTTACCAAAAGTTTGGCTCCCCGTACACGGCTTGTTGCTTGGTGTCGTGCTGGCACCCGCTTTGCGGTTATGGATTTGGGTTTACACAGAACTTTTTTATATCGGCGGGAATCATGAACTGACACCTAGCCTAGGTGGAATGTTTATCATGCCAGCAAGCGGTGCACTGTGTGGAGCTATTATCTTTGCCTTAGCACATCGGCTCGATTTTCAAGTTTTACACCCCGTACATGAGGAGTCTCTGCGTCATGCAGATTGAAAAGGAAATGCCCTCAATGGTACGAATCTGGCGAATATGGGCACTTATGGCCATTTTCTTGCTTGGTGTTACGCTCCTAATCTGGCGGCTATGGAATGTGCAAGTGCGCGATTCCATCCGATATGGTCGAGCGCAATCCAATCAAAGTTTACGCCTTGTGGAACAGCCTGGATTGCGCGGACGGATTTATGACCGAAATGGCATCCTGCTTGCCGATAATCGTCCAGCATATGCCGTAGCCATTTATTGTGAAGATATCCAGCAGCCTGGTATCTGGAGTAACACCATCCTCGCCGTGGATGCCTTAATCGACCAATTAGCCCAACGTCTTGGATTGCCACGTCAAATCAGCCGTGAAGCCGTTGTACGACATATTCATGAAAGCCGCCCAATACCGTTGATTATCTGGCAAGATGTTGACTTTAGAACGGTCGCTTATCTTTCAGAATGGGCAGAAGAACTTCCCGGTGTGGAAATCATCCCAATACCCCGCCGTATTTATCCGATGGGGTCAATGGCTGCGCACGTATTAGGTTACGTTGGATTCGGGGGAACAACACGAGGGAATCAAGAACCCCGTCGTTGGAACTTTCGTTTGCCTAACCCACACGGAAAAAGTGGAATTGAATGGTTTTATGACCATATCCTTGCCGGAAAAAGCGGAGAGGAGGTTCTGCTTGTTGATTCACGCGTTTACACTCGTAACCGATGGATCCGTAGAAAAGCCGAGCCCGGCAATGACTTAACTTTAACCCTCGATGTTCCCCTGCAACGGGTTGCAGAAGCTGCACTGGCCAATCGTCCCGGAGCAATCGTAGCCCTAGATCCAAGATCCGGGGACATCCTCGCCATGGCCTCCGCCCCGACCTACAACCCCAATGCGTTTATCCCGTCCATTACAAAATCTGCTTGGGAAACCTTATTAAATGACCCCCAAAAACCTTTTTTTAACCGTGCCATACAAGGCCAATACGCGCCGGGTTCAGTCTTCAAACCGTTTGTCGCTCTGGCTGCCCAAGAGCAGGGATTTGACCCAAATTTACTCTATGAATGTACGGGCGTCTACACCGATTATCGGTGTCATCTACGTTGTTCAAATCGGTATGGCCATGGGGAACTGGATATGCGTCAGGCATTGATGAAGTCATGTAACCCTTACTTCTGTCATATGGGCACCACCATTGGTATCAATGCCATTCTGGCTACTGCGCAGCAAGCAGGATTCGGAACTCGGACTGGTCTTGATTTGCCTGATGAAAAGACAGGCTTTATGCCAACTCCAGAATGGAAACGAACACATTTTAAAACTCCATGGCTCCCCTCCGATACAGCACAGTGTGCAATTGGACAAGGCGCCATCCTTACCACGCCGCTGCAAATCGCTCACGCCATCGGAATACTGGCAGCCGGCGGAAGTGCCTACCGCCCTCGCCTAGTAGCTCTCGGTGCAACTGGAGAACTTGTACGCCAATTGCCATGGCCAGAAAATATCCGAAAACCCGTAATCCAGGGAATGGAAATGGCCGTTCTCAGCGGAACCGGACAAACCATGCAAGTTGAAGGTATTCGTGTAGCAGGAAAAACCGGAACAGCGGAATACCAGAATAATGGTGTTCGAGAAAAACACGTTTGGAGCGTTGCTTTCGCCCCCGTGGAACATCCGCAAATTGTCGTCTGTGCCATGTTGGATAATGGCATAGGTGGGGGGCGTGATGCCGGCCCTATCGTTCAAAAAGTTCTTGCCGCCTATTTCAACAAAAGTGCCATAAAGCGTCCATTCGATGAAGAAAGTCTCGAAGACTAATTACGCTCCAATATCTATCTATTCTAACGTTTCACTCTGACATATCTCTTTCGCTATCCTAACTTAATTCACCTTTATTACTTATTCATTTTGCGCTTTATTCGGTCTTTCCACATCATACAAAAGTCACGTAGTATAGAATTCGTGTCATTATAACCAACGTTTCGTATTTCTTCTAAAATAAAACCAAGCTATGGTATACTGCACATATGGATTTTTCGCTTTCATCTTCTTATTTTGCGGGTTATCAGCTCTCCCCCGAAGCTATGGCTGCAGAAACGCGAGCACTCGGGTTTGCTCAAGTGGAGTTGGGCTACTTTACACGCGAGACCTGTTTACCATCCTGGCAACGAGCACTCTCCCAAGAAGGGTTATCTGTTTCAAGTATACACGCATTCTGCCCGGTTCCAGTAGAAATGCCGCAACTGGGGCCAGAAGTGTTCAGTTTGGCCACCCCTAATCGCGATGAACAAATGGCGGCCATTCGAGCCATGAGGCGTACCCTGCACTGTGCCGAAGAAGTTAATGCTCGTGCAGTAGTCGTTCACGGTGGGCGAGTTATTTTACGCCGCCCAGGTTTTTTATTCGGAGGCCGCCCCTACCGCTCACAACTGGAACAAGTATTCCTACAAAACAACGGCGTGGCTGATCACGCTTTAGCCAAAGAGGAGCATCGTTTGCGCATGGCAGAGGCCGGACGTTGGTTAGATGCTGTTTCATTCGCATTAGACTCGTTGCTTCCAGCATTTGAAACAGCAGGTATTATACTCGCCTTTGAAAATCTTCCCGGAGTGGAAGCTTTTCCAGATCCAGCAGAAATGGCTTTCTTACGCCAACGCTTCCCAACTTCAGCCCTAGGTGCATGGTATGACATTGGCCATGGTGAACGAAAAGCCCGAGTGGGAGACTGGCCTGTTGAGGAAACCTTGGCGCAAACACTCGATCTAACGGTTGGAGTACATCTTCATGACGTTCGCGGACTGGACGAAGATCATCGTGCACCTGGAGAAGGATCGGTCAATTTCACTGCACTAAAGACACTATTGACACGTCCTAAGCTGATTCGCGTTTTCGAGCCAGCTCCACAAGTTTCCCGATCCGCCCTGCGTCAAGGGGTTGAAATCATTCGCCGATGTCTCGATGAGGCTTGACATGTTTGCGCAAGTGGCATTGGAACAAGTTCCGGATCAATTGTTCACCTATTTGGTGCCGGACGAGTTAAAGATCCGGGTTGGTCAAAAAGTACGCGTGCCATGGCGGCGAACTTTTCATGCTGGATATGTCATTCATCTTACAGAGGAATCTCCTTATCGTCCTGTTGTTCCTGCGAATGGTGCAGATCTCTTCGGTGCCGTTCCCGCGCGTGGTATCCGTGCAATCGAGACTATCGAGGATCCTGTACCCTATTTTTCCGAAGGAACCATCCGCTTATTACGGTGGCTGGCGGATTACTATTCCGTTGGGTTCACGTTAGCTCTTAAAAGTGCGCTGCCGTCACCTGTCCGAGAAAATGGAAGTCGCCCAAAAGAGTGTTTTATCATTGCACCGCGTTTGCCTCTTCCTCCACATCTTCCGCCCTTGACCAAACGTCTGAAGACTTTGTATGAGGATATCGTACGCGTGGATGGCGGGCGTATGAGTCAACTATGTACAGAGTTCAAAACTACGCCTGTTACATTACGGCGACTTGCAGCACTTGGATATATATCCTGTGAACGAGCAGAAATCCCTAGGAATCCGCTTGCGGGGAAACGCCTTCTGCAAACCCACGCCATGACACTCACCACAACACAAGCCCAGGCATTAGACGCCATTTTGTCTGCCACCAAACCGATATTGCTCTTCGGTGTTACTGGATCTGGCAAAACAGAAGTCTACATGCAGGCCATTGCCGAAACGCTGAAACGGGGCGAATCTGCGATTGTACTTGTACCAGAGATTTCCTTAACACCGCAAACAGTTGGCCGTTTTGCTGCGCGGTTTGGGAAAACCGTTGCCGTACTTCATAGTGCACTGAGTGACGGAGAACGCCATGATGAGTGGCACCGTATTCGCCGAGGTGAGGCACACGTAGTTGTGGGGCCGCGTTCTGCCGTCTTTGCCCCAGTATGTCGTCTTGGTCTTATCATCGTAGACGAAGAACACGATAGTGGTTACAAACAAGACGAAAGCCCGCGTTATTCCGCGCGAGACGTAGCCGTTGTGCGTGCAGCGTTTGAGGGAGCAACCTGTGTATTGGGTTCCGCTACACCGTCACTTGAGAGTTGGTTCAATGCTACGCAACTTGGGAAATACAGACTCGTACGCATGGCGGAACGTGTTGGTGGAAGTATGTTGCCTTCCGTCTATACTATCGACATGCGTGAAGCCTCTCGTCCAGGCGAGCCTATTCCCATTTTTAGTCAACCCCTGCTCAATGCCATGAAGGTGCGCCTGCAGCGTGGAGAACAAACCATCCTTTTCCTAAATCGCAGGGGATATGCCCCAACCTTTCAATGCCCACGCTGTGGCCACGTCTTCGCCTGCAGGCATTGTAGTGCCAAATTAACTTATCATGCAAAGGACGATACCTTACGGTGCCACCTTTGCGGCACTTGGCAACGGCCGCCCGAACATTGTCCCGAGTGTGGAGCAACCGTATTCAAGCAAATTGGTTTCGGTACGCAGCGTATTGAGCAAGTACTTCGTACCATTCTTCCAAATGCTCGAGTCATCAGAATGGATGCTGACAGCACCTCGCGTCGGCATAGCCACGACGAGTTGCTTTCTGCCTTTCGCGCCAAAGAAGCCGACATTCTTGTCGGCACGCAAATGATCGCCAAGGGATTAGACTTTCCAAACGTTACTCTGGTCGGAATTCTTGCGGCAGATCGTTCACTTAACATAGCCTATGATTTTCGTGCGGCAGAGCGTACATTTCAGCTTATTGCGCAAGTTTCCGGACGAGCCGGACGTGGCACACTACCGGGAGAAGTCTACGTACAAACCTTCCAGCCGAATCATCCAGCCATTCGAACAGCTGCTGACTGTGCCTATGAAGCCTTTGCCAACGAAGAGCTCTGCGAACGGAAAACAGCAGGATTACCTCCATTCTGTAAATTGGCCTGCATCACCTTTGTTGGCGCAGATGAACGGACCGTAGCACAAACGGCACACACCATACAAGGCAAACTCGAAGCCTGCAGAGGGTTACAAGTTTCACCTGCTGAACCTGCTCCGTTAGAACGCAAAGAAGATTTGTGGCGCTGGCAAATCCTCGTCAGAGCTAGTGCTTCTAAAGCAATTGTTGCAGCCTGTGATCATGTACTTCCACGTTCTGAACGTGTCGGTAAAGCCGTTCGTACACTTGTAGACATTGATGCCGTTTTTCTAAATTGATTCTACTAAGGTGCGTATTCTGTCTGTCGCGTCTATCGTAAGTACGATAACACTTCCCATCCATTCAATATCCAAGGCAACTAAGAACCACATCCGCGTAAACGAGTCATTAAGTCTTATATATAATATATAATCACACAAAGTCTCTGTAGTGTTCTTTTAAAACGTCTCATCACACTCAACACTCACACCGTATCCTCTATAACTGTATAGCTCCGTAGGCAGATTGTAACTATTATTTCAGTACGTACCGATCTGAATCCGGGCATGATAAACTAAAAGTGCTTGGAGTTTGTCATGACCACGAAAAAATCCTTCATTCCCTTCTTATTCACAGCATGCCTGACGTTCATTCCAATCTTGTACGCAACCGAGGTTGAGAACTATGCCAAAGATATTCGCAGGAGTGTTCGAGAGGAATCGCTTCCACCTCCACCCCGTTCGGCTCGTTATCGTGATTCCTCCTTACCCATTGAGGAACGAATTGATGATTTGCTTCGGTGGATGACTCCCTACGAGAAGGCCAAAGTCCTTCATGCCTGCGGAGAAATGTCTGCCGGAAACATTGCGCGTCTGGGGCTTGCAGAATTTCGAACAATTGACGGAGGCGTTGGCCCACGAGCTGAGAATTGCCCTGGTATCACCTATATGCCATGCGGCATTGCATGGGCGGCAACATGGGATCAGCCTTTAATTGAAGCCATCGGCCGCGTATCAGGAGCTGAAACGCGCGCGCTTTACAAAGATCAAGCAACGGCGAGAATGTTATTGGGACCCGGGGGAAATATCGGGGGGCGTATACCCTTTTGCGCCAGAGCATATGAATATTTCGGAGAGGATCCATTACTCGCCGGAAAAACAGCTGCTGCTTTTATCCGAGGGTTACAATCCTGTAAAGTTGCTGCATGTATGAAACACTACATCGGGAATGACCAGGAATGGTATCGAACCGTGTTAAATGTGAACATAGGAGAACGAGCCCTGCGCGAGATCTATGCCCGACCCTTCGAAATTGCCATTCGCGAAGGTGGCGTTTGGGCTATCATGAACAGTTACAATGCGTTTCGAGGGACATGGACGAGTTGGAACCGCCCATTAAACGACCTTCTTTACAAAGAATTTAAGTGGGACGGAGCGCTTTTCGCCGATTGGGGAGGTTATAGAGATGACCGGCAGGCCATTGCCGGCGGAACCACAATCGAAACATCTTGCCAGGACAATCCTGATTTATACACTCGAGAGTTATGCGATCTTAAGACTGGAAAGATCCGTCAAGCCGATTTTGACGACCAGGTTCGCCGTGCGTTACGACTTTACTTTCGAATTGGCGCATTTGACAGTGAAAGCGTACAAGACCGTGCAGAGCAACAGGCCTATGTTACTGCATTCCGTTCACAGGCACACCAGGATATTGCCTATCGTACGGCGGCAGAGGCGTTCGTTCTGCTTGAAAATCAACAAGACTTCTTACCCATAGACGCCTCCAAAATCAAAACAATTGCCGTTGTCGGTCCTAATGCCGACCAGTATCACAGCATGATTGACGGCTCACATTTACGACAACGCGGCGGTTCCGGTGCAGTCAAAGCTGCGCGAGAAATCACGCCACTTCAAGGTTTTTGTATGGCTTTTGGTGAAGCACACGTTCTGTTTGCACCTGGGTTCCGCTTTGACGGCACGCATCCTGAATACGCGATCAGTGTTCCAGGGAAACGCGCGATAGATCCGTTGGACGCTGCCCGGCAAGCAGATCTGGTTGTATTTTGCGCAGGATATGATCATTCGGTTGATCGCGAAGTAATCGGTTGGGGTATTCAAATGCCGGCAGAACGGGACTCACTCCTATTCAAAGTCGGTGTCAATGGAGAACGTCAGGAAGACTTAATCCGTGCCATTGCAGCGGTCAATCCTAATCTCATTGTTGCAGTAACTACAGGCGGGCCCTTTGACACAACAACATTTCGCGACCGAGTAAAAGCCATTCTCATTACATGGTATGGGGGCGAGTTCGGCGGACGCGTTCTGGCAGATATTGTTTGTGGGGCAGTAAATCCCTCCGGAAAGATCCCATATTCATTCGGAAGAAAACCGAGTGACTGGCCTTCTATAGCGCTGGGCGAACGTTCCTATCCGGGTATCGTACAGGATGGTATCACCTCAACGGCCCGGCTCACTGCACGCGATTGTGTTGTTGAGCAAACCTATCTGGATGACATCTGGGTAGGCTATCGTGGCTTTGATCGCACCCAAAAACAACCACTTTATCCGTTTGGTTTCGGCCTGTCTTATACAACGTTCAAAATAAAACCCGTTAGACAGGAAGGGAACACCTTTATTGTCTCTGTCACCAACTCTGGCACCCGTGATGGCAGAGCGGTCATTCAATGTTATCTTTCAAAACCTACAATTCCCGGTGTCGATATGCCGCAAAAAGAGTTGGTCGATTATTCCAGTCTGTATTTGAAACGGGGTGAAACCCAAAACATATCACTGTCATTCCCCGAAACATCTCTGCAATACTGGGATGAAAAAAACCATTGTTGGAAAACACCTAAAGGAACATTTCGTGTACGTATTGGAGACTCCTCTGCATCGCTACCTGTCGAATATTCATTCATCCGCTAATCTTTCCTCATTAAACCATAGTTCGGCTGTTTTTCAACTGTTGTTCTCTCATACACGAGCGACGTATGAAACTGTCTCGTCCCCAAAAAAGATTCATAATAGATGCCAGACAAGGTCAGAGCGGGTTAGATACTTGCCACTCGACTTCACCCCAACAGAACCGACTCTATTTATTCTCATAGTACAAGCACCAAACGCAATCAAGCCGACTCCAAAAACGACTTTATAGCAAATGTGTTCGTCTGTTCCCGTTTATTCCGTCCTGTTAGCTACAGACCACAACCCGTGATAAAGGCGGTTTGTTATACTGAAGAGTATGAGTACTCATATCGAAAATTCTGTGGAAGGCGCACCCGTTCCGTTCGTTCATCTACATGTCCATACAGGTTATTCGTTGCTGGATGGTGCCTGTCAAGTACCGGCATTGGTCAAACGGGCAAAGGCATTAGGAATGCGTGCGTGTGCGATCACAGATCATGGGAACCTATACGGTTTGAAGGCATTCTACGACTGCTGCCGTAACGAGGGGATTAAACCAATTTTGGGATGTGAGGCATATGTAGCCCGGCTAGGGCACCTGGATCGTACCCGGCGAAGTGGAGATCATTTGATTTTGCTGGCCAAGAACCTAACGGGGTATCATAATCTCCTGAAGTTAATTTCCATTGCACATATTGAAGGTTTTTACGGCCGACCGCGGATCGACAAGGCGTTATTAGAGCAATATCACGAGGGTTTGATTTGTACCTCTGCATGTATCGCAGGTATTCTACCTCGGCTCTTGGAGGAAGGACGAACAGATGAAGCCGAAGCGGAGGCTCGATGGTATCAGACACTCTTCGGCGAAGACTATTACCTGGAGATTATGCGCCATGAATCCGAAGTACATGGCCCGGGAGAAAATGAACGGAGGGAATTGCTTCAAAGACAAACTCGCGTTAATCAGGCGCTTTTAACTCTTGGAAAAAAGCTAGGGATTCAAACAATTGCCACAAACGACGTTCACTTTCTTCTGAAAGAGGATGCTGAGGCACATGATGTTCTGCTCTGCGTAAGTACCGGAAAGAAACTGACAGATGAAAAACGTCTACGATACACTCAACAAGAATGGTTCAAGAGTTATGAAGAAATGTGTGCCAACCTGCCGGACCATCTTGAGCAAATCCACAACACCGTTACTGTAGCAGATAAAGTTGAGGAATACGTCCTCAACTCCGATCCTATCATGCCGAAGTTCGACATTCCAGAATCATTCGGAACAGAAGCCGACTATGCCCAACGTTTTCCAGAAGAAGTTCTACGTAAGGAATTCGAACGATATGAGAAGTTTGATGGGTACGACAAAGTTGTACGCATCAAACTGGAAAGTGATTACTTGGAATATCTAACTTGGCAAGGAGCCGCACGGCGATGGCCAGGCGAAGCCTTGACACCCAGTATCCATGAACGCCTAGCATTCGAACTCAATACCATTAAACAAATGGGGTTCCCGGGATACTTCCTGATCGTACAGGATTATATTGGAGCAGCTCGCAACATGGGGGTGATTGTTGGTCCAGGACGTGGCAGCGCAGCAGGTAGTGCAGTGGCCTATAGTTTGGGTATCACAGATATCGATCCGATCCAGTACGATCTGCTATTTGAACGCTTTCTAAATCCAGACCGTATCTCCATGCCGGATATCGACGTTGACTTTGATGACAACGGAAGAGGCCGCGTTCTAGAATGGGTAACACAAAAATACGGATCTGACCACGTTGGGCATATTGCCACGTTTGGCATCATGGCACCCAAAAGTGCAATCAAAGATGTCGCACGTGTGCTGGATTATCCGCTCAATGATGCTAATGCTCTGGCCGCACTGATTCCAGATACGCCAAAGATCACATTCGCAAAGGCATTTAAGGAAAATAATAAGTTAGCGGAAGTACTCGATGGAGACGACCCTCAAAAACGGCGGATTCTCGAACTGGCCATGCGTCTCGAGGGAACCACCAGGAATATCGGTGTGCACGCCTGTGGCATAATTATCAGCCGAGATCCTCTAATCGAGACCATTCCAATTATTCCAACGGCCGGTGAAAGTTTAATGACCACGCAGTATGATGGGCACTTCGTGGAACCGATTGGCCTATTAAAAATGGACTTTTTGGGACTCAAGACTCTCTCCGTTATGAAAGCGTGTCTAGCCTCCATTCAGGAATCTCACGGGATTACCGTAGACATGGAGAAAATTCCCATTGATGACAAGGAGACGTTTGAGCTGTTTTCCCGGGGGGAAACAGACGGCTTGTTCCAGTTCGAATCGGATGGGATGAAAGCGCATTTACGTTCACTCCGCCCAAACCGTTTTGAAGACCTTGTAGCCATGAATGCACTTTATCGCCCAGGACCTATGGCCTACATTCCATCGTTCATCAAACGAAAACATGGCGAAGAAAAAATTGCCTACGACCATCCCCTAATGGAAACATACCTGAAAGACACCTATGGCATCACCGTCTATCAGGAGCAGGTGATGTTACTTTCACGACTACTTGGAGGATTCACGCGTGGGGAATCCGACACTCTCCGTAAGGCCATGGGGAAAAAACAGCTGGCAACTATGGAGAAACTCTATACCAAGTTTCTCAAAGGGTGTCTTGATAACCCAGATTTTATGGGTGCCTGTAGAAACGAAACCGATGCAAAAACCAAAGCAGAAAAAATATGGAAGGATTGGACCGCGTTTGCTTCCTATGCATTTAACAAGTCGCATTCCGTTTGTTATGCATATGTAGCCTATCAAACGGGTTATTTGAAGGCTCATTATCCGGCAGACTTCATGTGTGCACAGATTTCTTCGGAAATCGGGCACTTCGACAAAATGCCGGCCCTTGTCGCAGCCGCAGCGGACATGGGGTTAAACGTTTTGCCTCCAGATATCAATGCTTCTCGTTGCCATTTTTCCCCAGAAGGGGCACATGCCATCCGATACGGGCTCGGTGCTATCCGTAATGTCGGTGAAGCTGCCGGAGATCAAATCATCGCCGAACGAGAGAAAAACGGCCCATACTCCGGACTCATAGACTTCTGTACCCGATTATGCGGTGCGAAAGCAAAGGCAGAAAACGATAATAAAATTCTTGTCAACAAGCGTGCGATTGAAGCACTCATCCGAAGTGGTGCTATGGCCTGCTTCAAAGATATCTCACAAGGGCAACTGTTACACAACATTGACTTTGCCTTTTCACGGGTAGCCGCTGCCGATCAAGATGTTGCCGCAGGACAAGCCTCATTATTTGATATGCTTCCTACAGACGAGCAAGCTCTAAGCTGTTCCCAAACACTTCCTGATGCGCCGGACATCCCTGAACGTGAACGACTCCAAAATGAACGCGACCTTCTCGGTGTTTACCTGACGGGACATCCTATAGATCGCTATCGAACACTTGTCCGTTCATTCCGAACTATAGCGTTGGAACGATTCTCTACGGATTGCCATACGCGCGATGCAGTCCGAGTAGCAGGAATCCTTTCCGGCGTACGTAAAGCACTTTCCAAAACGACCAAGCGCCCGTGGGCAGAACTAACCATTGACGATGCTACCGGCTCAATCAAAGTTTTAGCCTTTAATGATACTTACGAACGTTATGAGCATCTGATGGAACCGGACGTACCGGTGCTGATTTGCGGAGAGGCCAAATTCGAAGAAGGTCGAGATCCCGTTCTATTTGCCAATGAGATCTACGCGCTGCAAGAGGCACCTGCAGTTTTCGCCAAACAGTTAAGCATTCATTGTCGCGTAAACAACGATCAAGTATCCTCAAAAAAAATGCAGCAACTCCAAAATATTCTAGCATCGAATCCTGGAGGATTCCCTATCTCACTTCACCTTGACCTTCCAGGAGGCCGAGTTGCGACCGTCAATCCAGACAACCAATGGTTCATTAATCCAACAAGTCAATGTATTAGCGAACTAGAAGCACTCTGGGGAAGTAGTACAGTTAGTTACATCCTCAAAAGTAAGGACATTTTCGGAGATCCAAAACGAAACCGGAAACGGTATATTCCACGTACTGAAAACTAAGCTAGAGGTTTTTATGCGTTTGACAGCACTTTTTCTTTATGCGCTTACTACCGCGTTATATGCAGCAACAGCATTTCGTGTACATATGAATTGGAGTGGACAATTTCCTATCTGGCAGGCGATTATCCCCCCAGCGCTTCTTGTTTCTATTATTACCTGGTTCTTGTCCACAAAAAGAGGATGCCGTTTTTTTGGCGCAAACATGTGCTTTTGGGTCATGTTAACCGGCTCTGTTCTCATGTTCTGGGCCTTAAGTAACACCGCACAAGAGGTTAAATCATGGCAACTCCTTGCCCTCCGCAATGGGCTCGATTATGATACATGGAAGGCATTTGTTCTGCGTAAAGCCTTCTTGTGGCTTACGCCAAGTGTCTGCGTGCTTCCAATCATTTGGGCACGAAATGGAACACCTCGTGGTCGGCTCACTGTTTTCTTTGGAGCCTGTACAGGCATCATCCTTACTAGAATCTTCATTGAACGGATTCCAACACGTTGGCTCATTGACTATTCACTCGCAGGAATGCTTCTCTCTGTCGCCTTATGGGGGTTCGTTCTCTGTACAAAGATATGGACTCGAGCCTGTGCCCTAGGGCTTCTAGTATTCTTTACATTAGGGTGGTACTTTGGATCATTCCACTCTACATATGAGCTGTTAAAGGAAGTCAATCCCTTTGCTCCCATCGCAGCTCGCGGCTGTTATTACACCGGAGTAGGAACACAGGGAGTCAGTTTAAAAGCCGGGAGACTTCTACGTACCGACAAGGTCGATTCTGCCTCTCAAACCGCGTCACAACTCATCCCTGTTTTGCTCAGACCTGATGCCTCTGCACGAATTGCAATCCGTACTCAGGCCAATGACCCCTTACTCTCCACATTTGAGATCGGTTCGCTTAAAGGCCTTTATGATGCCATCTGGGTGGAATTGCCCCCTGCGTGGATGCCAGAAGAACGAGACTTTTTCAAAACTGCGGCATTGGAAGCTGTACTGAGTCATCTCAACGAAACGGGACTCCTCGTCTACGTTCTGGACGGCCAGGCTCTAGATGCAAAAATGCTTATGACGCGAATAGCCATTCTAAAGACGCGATTTCCATTTGTTCAAATATGGATGACTGGACTGAATCAATGGCAGCTCGTGGCTTCTCGTAAAGCCATCCGGGCAGATTTCGAAGCCATATCCGCCCTATCTGACCGCCCGGAGGTGGCCTTGGCATTACTAAAAGTTAACATCGAGGCACCTGTCACTCTGCTCGCGTGTTGTCTCATTGCAGATACTGCACATTTGGAAAAACAACTCATTGAACCAGTTCAACCCAAGCTTCAACGCAGCGAAGCAAAATACGCCCGACGATTACTCTTCGATGGGCAAGGTAGCCAGCGTCTTATCGACGCACTCATTCATCAAACGGACGACAACATGCCATGGGTTGACTTCCCGAACGAACTTGAAACGTCTGTTCGTCCGGTGCTCCAATTACTTTGTTATGCGCGAACACTGGCACTCGAAGGTAACTATTCGAAAGCATCAGAAATCAATCCGTGCGATCCATTTCTACTAGGCTTGGCCGACCGAGAAATTGTAACAGCGCAGGATTGGGAGAAAATGGCTGAGCATCGCCATGCACTCGCCTCCTACGCATCAGCCTTTGCTATTGCCAAACCGCGAATAGGAGACGTCTTAGATGCCGCGCTTATCGCTCAGCGAAGTGAAAAACCCGATACCGCGCGCCCTTACTACCGGTTAGCCATGGAATTGGATCCCGAAAATCTTCGCGCGCTCGTTCAATACGCACATTATCTTTACGAAAACAATTGCCCACAAGACGCCGTGAAGATCGCCAAAGCTATTCTCGCCCAAGTCAACACGCCAGAAGAAACCACCGTCTGGGAGTTCTTCATCGCCCAATGTCTCACGCTCCAGAAAGGACATGAGAAAGAAGGCCTGAAACAGGCATACAATATTGCAGTAAAGGCCAAAACCACAGACGAAAAAGACCGTTATATACCAGCTTACGCGCAATTGCTCATCAACACTGGAGAGATCGTTCGAGGAGTTCGGATCAAGCGGCATTACCGTGTTTATAATGAATTACTTCCAGAAGAGCTCAACATGAAGATGGAGACACCGTAAAAATGCGTCAGGTTCTCATTTTAGGAGCCGGAGGGCTTGGAAGAGAACTCTTCTGGTGGGCACAGGAAGCCAATTTGAAACCCATCGGGTTTATCGATGACTGTTCTCACGCACTCGATACATTCGAAGGTTACGCCCCTATCCTCGGCTCCATTGATACGGCTCCCCTCACACACCCAATTCTTTGTGGAATCGGTCAAAACGCCCTGCGACAAATCTGTATTGAACGTCTCCTAGCTCGTGGTGCGACATTCTGCTCCTGCATTCATCCTCAAGCAAAAGTTATTCATGCCACCCTTGGAGAAGGAGCCGTTCTTGCGCCGTTTTCTTACATCGGAGCAAATGCTCACGTTGGCCGTTTTCTTTTCATGCAATGTGGAGCCGTTCTCGGGCACGATGTCCGAGCAGGAGACTTTTTACGACTGGACACCTCAGCCTTCGTTGGCGGCGGTGCCACGCTTGGCAACGGAGTGACCCTCTACACCGGCGCCAAAGTTATGCCAGGGAAAACCATTGGGCATCGGGCCACTCTTGGTGCTGGCTCTGTTTTACTTTCAAACCTTCCACCCCAAACAACCGCTTTCGGTGTACCCGCACAGAAACTCTGAGGGAGCCCCCATGTTTACCCGAAGACAGTTCATAACCTCCTGCCTCTCGGCAACAGGTTCGTTCGCCTTGCCACCTATACCCCTTGATCATCCTTCATTACAAAAACGTCCTAATATTATATTCTTCCTTGTAGATGATATGGGTTGGCAGGATGTATCACTCCCATTTTGGCGCACACCTGCTGGTGCCCCACGTACAACGTTTCTGAACAAGCGATATCATACACCAAACTTGGAACGACTGGCTAAACGCGGCATGATGTTTACCGATGCCTATGCCCAGCCTATTTGTTCACCCACACGCGTTTCACTTCTCACCGGCATGAATTCCGCTAGGCATCATGTAACCAACTGGACACTCTTCCGAGACACCAATAATGACGAACGCGCTCATCCCACGCTCGCACCGTTGACCGACTGGGCTATAAATGGTGTACAACCTCAGAATACTCCACCCAGCGGTATCACTACCCGCCCGCTTTCCCGCGACCCATTCACATATACCATAAAAAAACCCTACACCTGCGCAACGGCATTACCACAATTGCTAGCACAGGCTGGTTATATTACCATTCATTGCGGCAAAGCGCATTTCGGCGCCAAAGACACCCCCGGAGCTGATCCCCAAAACTTTGGATTCCACTACAATATCGCTGGCACAGAAATCGGCGGATTAGCCAACTATCGTGGAAAAAACCACTACGGGCAAGGTCCCTTTCATATCCAGGGATTAGACGAAGACACCTATTATACTCATGACATCGTCGTTATGGATGCGCTAACGCAAAAGGCCATTCATCGTCTGGATGCGCTTCGATCAGACCCAACCCAGGCAACTCGGCCTTTTTATCTTTATATGGCGCACTACGCCATTCACTCACCATTCACTGGCGATAATTGTGACCCCAAAACCGTAAACACTTACTCCGACCCAAAAGACGGACATCCCTGGAACAAAAACGAACAGAACTACGCCAGTCTAATCGAAGGAACCGATCGTTCGTTAGGAACACTCATGGATTGGTTGGACAAAAACCAACTAATGGACAATACAGTAATTTTCTTTATGTCAGACAATGGCGGATTAGCCTTGCGTTCCTCCGGCCGTATAGGTAACCAAGAAAGCAACTTCCCTCTCTCCTTCGGTAAAGGTTCCCTCCGTGAAGGAGGAATTCGGGAACCCATGGTCGTTGCCTGCCCAGGCCTCACACCCCCCGGCAGTATTTGCCGCGAACCCATTATTGTAGAAGATTTCTTTCCGACCATCCTTGAAATAGCAGGGATATACCCCAACCACCTTCAACAAACCCTCGACGGGAGCTCCTTTGTTCAACTCCTACACAATCCCTCCTCAGGTAAAAAACCCCGTGCCTTATTGTTCCATCAACCCAACCTCTGGGGAGAAGGTTCCCGACATGATCCGCATTATGGCGCCGGCACTGCACTTCGTTACGGCAAATGGAAACTAATTTACTGGCACGCCTCTCAACAGTTTGAGCTTTTTAATCTCGAGGAGGATATTTCCGAGACGCAAAATCTTGCGAAGCAATTACCCCAACATGTTGCTCAACTAGTACAGAAAATGGAACTACTTTTGCGAGAACGTCAAGCTCAGTTTACCTCCTACAAGATAAACATTCCGGAACTTAGAATCCAAAAAGGCGACCGCGTACCATGGCCGATAGAAGCTTTTTTGCACTGGCAAATTCGCTCCAGAAACCCCAACCCTCACAACCGTCCCAAAACATAACGCTCCCCTCCGCAAGCAATTTACCGAAAACTTCGCTTAATTAACTCTGACTCAAGCTCCGCCCTAGTTCATCATTCACCCGCCCCGAGTTCAAGAACAACCCACCCCGAGTTCACCCAAAGTCTGGGCTGTATTCAACGTGCCGCCCGAAAGGGCATTCCATTTTCTTAAATAGGGGCGAAACCGATCGCTTATTTCTGACGTCTAATTTTCCCCTCGATTGAGGCTCACAGATACTTTTGATATGATACACGCAAACTCCAGTGGAGCCGGTATGAACGAAATCACACCCAATGTGTTTCTTGACACCTTGCACGCGACTATGCGAACAGGCAATGTGCCGTATTATCTTTTTTATTCCAGCCTATTGGATGGATATGTAACCGATCCGGCTCTCATGTTGATTCCATTCCATGATCACCTAACCCACCGTGGAGATGGAGTTTTTGAGACCATGAAGTGCCTCAATGGTGCTGTTTACAACCTGGATGCCCATCTGCAGCGCTTACAACGCAGTGCCTATCTGATTGGCCTTACGTTCAGAAAAGGCCCCGAAGCATTGCGGGAAAAAGTGCTTCAAGCCCTGGAAGCCGCTCAACAACCACAATGTGCCATTCGTGTATTATTGAGTCGCGGCCCAGGCGGAATGGGCGTGGCACCCGGCGAAAGTGATGGTGCCGCGCTCTATATTCTTATTTATGGGAGCAGCGAACCTTTTATGCACCGACACCCACAAGGCGCAACCCTGCGTAAAAGCCGTGTTCCTGTCAAGTCCCCCATCTTTGCCACAGCCAAGACCTGTAACTACATTCCAAATGTATTGATGCGTGCGGAGGCGGATGTCTGGAAGGTTGATTTTATGGTTGGCGTAGATGCCCACGGACACATTACTGAGGGCGCAACAGAAAACATTGGCATGGTTTCAAAAAGTGGACGATTGGTTTTTCCTCCGCTGGATGCTGTTCTCGCCGGCACAACCATGCTCCGCGTATCCGAGTTGGCTCAACATTTGGAAACGACAGGCGCCTTGAAAGGAGTCGTCTTCCGCCCCATTCGGGAAGAAGAGCTTTATGATGCGCACGAAATTTTGGCCGTTGGCACCACATTGAATGTGGCCTCCGTTGTTGAATATAACGGACGCCATGTGGGTGATGGTAAACCAGGCCCCATTGGGCGAGCACTGGATGAAATGATTGAACGAGACACATTGGAAAATGACGCATTGCGCGTCCGCTATATGTGAGACGAAGAGGATACGATTTCATGAATACCTACGACACCATGCTGAACAAGGCCGTTGTCATTCCCTCACTCAAAAGTGAAGATATTTTCGGAGTAATTGCAGAATTAGTAGATGCCCTTGTGGTAGCCGGTACGCTTCCAGAAAACAAACGTGAAGAAGCCAAACAAGCCATTGTCCGCCGTGAGATGTCCGCATCTACAGTTATGACCGATGAAATTGCACTTCCGCACGGGCGAACGGACGTTGTTGATGAATTAGTCTGTGCTGTTGGTATCCACAAAGAAGGATTCCCTGCTGATGCACCTGATGGATTGCCGACCAAAGTCGTCATCCTTATGTTAGTGCCTCCAGCTGCCGGTTCCGGTTACATCATTTTTCTTGGAAACATCAGCCGCACACTGATGGATACCGCCAAACGCACTGCCATCATCGAAGCTCCCGATCGTGAACACGTGTTGGCTCTTCTCCATCAATAATATGCCTGTGTATTTTTCTTACGCACACTAGTAGAGTATTCCTGTTTGTATTGCTGTATTGCTATGTTTACTCCAGTCTCCAATCGTCCTGATTTCTCCAAAAACGAAGTTGACGTTTTAACGTTCTGGGAAAAAGAGAAAATCTTTTCCAAAACACTTGATGCGCGGCGAAATGCTCCGGTTTTTCGTTTCTACGATGGCCCCCCGTTCGCCACCGGGCTCCCCCATTATGGACACTTACTCGCCGGAACCATCAAGGACATCGTTCCACGTTATCAAACCATGCGCGGACATTATGTTGAGCGCCGATTTGGATGGGACTGCCACGGGTTGCCGATTGAAGCGCTTGCTCAAGATGCCCTCGGCGTAAGTGGAGCCTACGAAATCCGAAATCACGGCGTAGATGCTTTCAATGAACAGTGCCGTGCAATGGTGTTACGTTATGTTTCCCAATGGAGGGAAACTGTTACACGCATGGGACGCTGGGTAGATTTCGACAACGACTATAAAACCATGCAGCCAGCCTTCATGGAAACCGTCTGGTGGGTGTTCAAGCAATTGTGGGATCAGGGTCGGATTTATAAAAGCCATCGGATCATGCCATATTCATGGAAGCTCTCCACCCCACTTTCCAATTTTGAAGCAGGTAATAACTACAAAGACGTTCAAGACCCGGCCGTAACTGTTCGTTGTAAAATCACAAAAGGTGCTCACCCGGCATGGGGGGATGCTTGCTATCTGCTTGTTTGGACAACCACGCCCTGGACACTCTTAACCAACCTGGCCATTTGTGCCGGGCCAGAAATTGACTACGTTGCAGTCAAAGACACTGATGGTTCCGTTTATATCCTCGCCGAAGCTAGGTTAAATGCCGTTTTCGGTAAGACTGTCGCCACGATTGAAATTCTTGAACGCTTCAAAGGGCAAGCTCTTGAAGGACTTCGTTACGAACCTATCTTTCCGCAATACAAAGACAAGCCCAACGCCTTTCAGGTTCTTGTTGACAACTATGTCACCACCACGGATGGTACCGGGTTAGTTCATAACTCACCAGCCTATGGAGAAGACGATTTTCGAGTCTGCTCAGCTGCCGGTATTGCACTCGAAGACCCACTGGATGAAGCATGTGCGTTTGTGGCTCCCGCTCCGGAAGCATGGCGCGGTCGGTTCTGCAAAGACTGCGATAAAGACATTATCAAAGCGTTAAAAAACAATGGAAAGCTCGTTCATCAAGCAACCATCGTCCACTCATATCCCTTCTGTGATCGCACGGACACCCCTCTCATTTACCGTGCAATTGACGCTTGGTACGTCCGCGTTGAAGACTTGCATGATCGCTTGACGCAAAACAATTCCACCGTCCACTGGCAACCAGAAGCCGTAGGGGCAAACCGTTTTGGGAACTGGTTACGTGAGGCCAAAGACTGGAACATCTCACGTAACCGATTCTGGGGTTCTTGTCTTCCTGTTTGGATCAATGAAGCCAATCCCTCTGACATGATCTGCATCGGGTCAGTGGCTGAATTGGAGGCTCTTTCCGGACAGCCCATAACAGATCTCCACAAACATTTCATCGATAAAATTGTAATTCATCGCGAAGGGAAAACCTACCGCCGAACGCCAGAGGTGCTCGATTGCTGGTTTGAATCCGGATCTATGCCCTATGCACAGCAGCATTACCCTTTCTCTGGAAAGCCTCTAGAAGACTTTTTCCCCGCAGACTTTATTGCCGAGGGGCTCGATCAGACGCGTGGCTGGTTTTATACCCTGCTCGTCCTTGGGACTCTGCTCTTCGGTAAAGCACCCTACAGAAATGTGATCGTTAATGGATTGGTACTGGCCGAAGATGGCAAAAAAATGTCTAAACGGCTCAAAAATTACCCTGATCCGCGGCAAGTCATAGATCAATTCGGGGCTGACGCTTTACGTCTTTACTTAATCAATTCACCCGTTGTACGGGCAGAAAACCTACGATTCTCAGAAAATGGTGTCCGACAAATACTTCGAGATCTCCTTATCCCATGGTGGAATGCATACAGTTTCTTCGTTACCTACGCAAATGCAGACCGATTTGAAGAAGACGAAGTTTGCAGCCCGCATTCCCCGCACGTGCTCGACCGTTGGATCATCTCTTCAATGGAAACACTCATTGCAGACGTAACCTCCGCCATGGACGCTTATGATCTGCAAAAAGCTGTGCGCCCTTTTGTTGCGTTTGTTGATGCGCTAACAAACTGGTACATTCGGCGTTCGCGTCGGCGGTTCTGGAAGAGCGAGGACGACACAGACAAGCGAAATGCTTACCGGACACTCCGATATGTGTTGGTTCAGCTCTCAAAAGTAGCCGCACCATTTTGCCCGTTTATCAGTGAACAAATCTTTCGTAACCTGCGCGGCCATAGCGATCCAGAGAGTGTGCACTTATGTAACTTCCCTGTGCCCAATGTGCAAGCTCGCGACCTTCAATTGGAAACAGAAATGGCATCGGTTCAATGTGTGGTCAGCCTCGGACGCCAACTACGAACCGATAAAGATCTTAAAGTGCGGCAACCGCTAGCCTGTTTGCATATCGTCAGTACTAATGATGCACTCCGAACCGAACTCGCCAAGTACGTGGATATCATCAAAGACGAGCTCAATGTCAAGAATATTGCCTTTGGAGATGATGAAACTCGGCTAGCCAACTTGTCGCTTAAAGCTGATTTTAAGCGGCTTGGTCCAAGATTCGGTTCGAAGATGAAATCGGTTGCTGCTGCCATCGCCACAATCAATACGGAGCAAACGGCTGCATTGGCACGTGGAAATGCTATTACGTTTTGCGTTCAAGGAGAAACTGTCACCCTTACGCCTGAAGATGTAATCATTCGACGTGAACCACGAGACGGTCTCGTCGTCGCCGCCGAGGGGGATATTGTCGTAGCCTTGGAAACTGCATTGTCAGCCGCCTTGATCGCAGAGGGACTTATGCGTGAGTTCGTCTCAAAGGTGCAGGCTCTACGTAAAGAAGCAGATTTGGACGTGACACAACGTATCGAAGTTACCGTAGCGGCAGATGATGAAGTCTCTGCCGCGCTTGAAGCCTGGCAAGACACAATTCTTGAAGAAGTGCAGGGTGATGCGTTGCTCTTTGGCGACCCGACGGGAGATCCCATTGAACTGAACGGGCACGATGTCCATATCACCATTGACCCAAAATAATTATAAACATAACACCAAATATAGGGAGCGTGAACGGGAATTCCGCCTACGCTTTCTATATTAAACCGCTAGCAGAAGTCTATTTCGGCCGTCACTCACACAGTAACCGTGTTAAGAACCCAAAGCCCTATCGGCACCGTCACCAGACATAATACATGTGTATTCAAGATCATAGCAGATATAAATGGGACATCGCCACCATAGACTTCCGCCATCGACACCCCGACCATCGCCCCAGGCATAAGCGCAATAATGCCGAAAACTGTTCGCTCTTCTCCCGATAACGGCAAAAAACAGAGAATAGTAATAATTAATGCCGGGATTAAAATCATCCGACACCCCGCGACTGCCAACTGTAAGGATGAAAAAAGCCCCCTAATATCCAATTGTGCCAAACGCATTCCGCACACAATTGCACTTGTTGGAATGGTCGCACCACCCAAATATTTATACAGCGTATCCAACGCCACACGTACCGGCAAAATGCGAAGACTTTCTTGCGTAATACCTAAGAAATGAAATATAAATAAAGCGCATATAGCTGAAAAAAGAGCCAAAATCGGCGGTCTGAGTAACAGCGCCGGTAATGTCCTTAAACGCACCTTGCTCCCGGTAAACGTCCGAAACCCCAATGTCCACATTAGGGTATCAGACGCAATTGTCGTTAATGCCACCATTGCCACCCCCTTTTCCCCGAGAGCCGTCCCGGAAATGATCATAATGGGTAAAAAAGAATAGTTATTCATCGTACACGAGAAATGAAACGCGCGACGCGTTGGCGCACGAAAGTGGCGGACAAAATACCGCTTTGCCACCCATCCAACACTCCACCCCATGACAATAATACCAGCAGCTCCAAGTGGCAAAACCATATTTTTCAAAATGGCAGAAAGCGTATAGTTACGTAGAATGGCAGAAAACAGAAGCGATGGATAGAAGACGCGCAAAAGCAACTTGGAAAGATGAGTTGAAAAATCCTCCGGAAACCATTTCCATTTACCTGCGACCACCCCCACCCCAATCATAGAGAAAATAGCCAGAATCTGAATTGCAGTGTCAAGCATATTGGCGAGCCTTTCAAATAAACGGGCGTAGTCTAGCACATCACCAACGTCTGTGCGTACCAGATGCGTAGAAATCTTCTCTCCATCTGATTTCTACGACAGATACTATTACACATTTACCTCGCCTCACATGATTCATTTGGCTCCAACGAGTTTAACGCTGTACGCCCACCCGCCTTATTAGAGTACTCTCTCACGCGAACTTTTCGTTAGCAATGAGACTACGCGAAAAATTGAAATCAGAGAAGAGACCGATATCAAAGCGAATAACGAAGGCAATACACCAGTGTAGTAGGAACGACGACAGGGATAGTTAAAAATAACGAATACCTAAAGACAAGTATTAGGCGTTTGTAGAAAATAAAACCCCACCATTTATTTCTCAAAAGATTTAACTGTAGGCGATACATCAGCAGAATAATAGGATGTAAGCGTCTTGTCCATGTCACATCGTTACACAAAAATGAGATGTGCATAAATAATGAACATGTTCCAACCCTGCTTCCTATTCCCGTACTATGAAACCCTGGTACTCTTTTCTGAAAACTGAACGGTTACACTTGCGCGACTCTGTCTGAACATGAAAACAATTCGAGTAGTTCTTTTGCGATGCCACAAATTAGACTTCCCGGCGGCATACCTATTAACCGTCAATCTCCGCACTTAGTCATATACCAATATTCTTTAAACTAACCGATAGCGTCTACTGAATATAGGTTGCAATAAGAATATTGTTACTCAAAGGCTAAAGAATCGTTCATTTAATAGTCTCATCATCTCACAGAGACGATACCAAACCTGTAAACATGAAACTCCGACATAAGGAAAAACATCTTACACGCTTTATGACCACATTCCTCATAGGCATGTTTGCTAAACACGATAATTACTCGTTGTAGAAACATCCACTACGAAACGTATGATGCAGAGCAGTCTGAATCTGAATAGATATACGAATATGCAGCCCAGCATACGTAAAAATCCATACAGACTATATGCTATGGCAGGGTGTGCTATACTGTACTCTATGGGAAAAAGACTAGCCACTTCAATCAATCGCGAATATGCGCTACGCCTGGTTGGTGTAACGCTTCTGTTTTGGGTACTTTCCGGATGGTTTCTTTTCGATGGTGCCTACGGGTATCCTCAGGAGAATGCCAAAGTAACCCCAGTCTTTCAATCATTGGCCAAACAAGAATTGACAGCCACAGACTGGATGAATACCGCAAAGACTGGCGTGGCACCATTAGTCGAAGCATTTCGAAAGGCCGGCTTGAATGTTCCCAAGAAAATTACGGAAACGTTTCAATCCTGGGAACGAGCAAACGACCCGCGAGCACACTCCATAACAGCCGCACAACAAATGTTTTTATCTCCGTTGTATGATGCTGAAGCCATTCGGACGCAATTTATTAGTGCCGCCATTGGTTTTCTAGCTGGAGTTGGGCTCTTAGGGCTCCTTCTCATCCGACTAATGACCCGATTCGAATGGGACGGCGTTGCTCTAAGCCGCTACACTCTCGGTAAAACACGAACCTTTCCACGCAAGGAACTCCGTCATGTGGACGACAGCCAATGGCATCACCGAGGCATTCTAAAACTTTGTTTCGAACATGGCTCCGTCACACTCGATGCATGGCATCATGCTGGAATCCGCCCCATTGCCGAAGTCTTTCTGCAACCCCATACCACTTGCAATCCGATTGAACCTGCGCCATAATAGCTACCACTTTCCCAACAAGGAGCATAACATGAAGTTTGACAAACGCGGCGCACTGATGGAGACAGAAATCCCTGGATTCTCCAAAATTCAAGGTAAAGTCCGAGACATTTATGACCTTGGAGACAAACTTCTTATCATTGTAACCGACCGACTCAGTGCCTTTGACGTAATCATGTACGATGGGGTTCCCGGAAAGGGTAAAGTCCTAAACAGTATTTCCACCTTTTGGTTCCGGAAATTATCCCATATCTGCCCCAATCATTTGATTTCTGCAAATGTAGCAGACTATCCGACGCCTTTCAATGCGATTCCTGAGTTACAAAACCGCTCTATGCTCGTTCGGAAACTTAAGGTAATCCCCTACGAATGTATTGTCCGAGGATACCTCACCGGAAGCGGATGGGCAGAATACAAAAAACAAGGCACCGTCAATGGCCAGCCAATCCGATCCGGATACCAGAATGCCTCCAAACTGGATAATGTTTTGTTTACGCCAACCACAAAAGCTGAGATCGGGGATCATGACATGGCAATCTCCGTAGAAGATATGGCAAAAGACATCGGGGACAATTTAGCCACGCGACTCCGAGATTTCTCAATTCGACTCTATCAAGAAGCGGCCAAACATGCCGAAGCTCGCGGAATTATTCTCGCGGACACCAAATTTGAATTCGGGTTAGACACAAATGGAAGCATTATACTTGCCGATGAAGCATTAACACCAGACTCTTCACGTTTCTGGGCGAAAGATACCTACACCGTTGGTGCCAACCCGCCAAGTATGGACAAACAGTTCGTCCGCGATTGGCTGGATGCCATTCAATTCAACCACCAACCGCCGCCACCGCCATTACCAGACGGCGTAATTGCTAAAACACAAGCGATTTATACCGAATGCTACCATCGTTTAACCGATGGTGAGACTTGCGCCCCGCAATTATAATCCGTTCTCCGAACAGGAAATGACCACGTCTTTTCCGCAATTAACACCCCCAGTGAAACAAATAACCGTTTCCGGGGGTGCGTTCATTTTTTCAAATGTTTTAAAGGTTACCCTATTTGGAAAAACGCAAACCTTGATTCCAGCCCTACGGATGCTACAGGCAGCCAGTAGTCCACGTGGGCTAATTCTAGATATCCATTGGGCAGATACCTCGCAACCCGGATTTGGGCTAACGGTAGAACAAATAAATAACCCGTTTAACCCCACCGAGGCGCGCTCTCTGCCACCCCGCTTTCCCACACATCCAGAAGCGTATTGTGTGGCCATTTCTACCACCGCCTGCCGTCTCTCTGCACAAACACCTGAAGGTCTCTTTCGGGGATCTGCCACCCTCGCAGCGCTATTGCGTGAAAACGAGCAGAGTATCCCCTGTGCGTACATTACCGATTGGCCAGACAAATCAATCCGTGGACTAATGCTTGATGTTTCCAGAAATCGTATCTGGTCATTGGAAACACTCTTTTGGATTGTTGATCAAATGGCTCAACTCAAGCTCAATAGACTAGAACTCTACTTTGAGTCTGTTTTTGCATATTCTTCTCACCCTACCATTTGGAGTAACACCTCGCCTTATACAGCAACCGATCTACGTATTTTGGAAGCTTATTGTCGAGAACGTTTTGTTACGCTTGTGCCCAATCAAAACACACTGGGACATTTTGAACGCTGGTTTCAAGCCGATGCCTCATACCTGCGATATGCCGAGCTTCCAAAAGGTGGAGCTCGAACACCTTGGGGAAGTATTCAATCAATCCCCACTGGTCTATGTACGTCAGATCCAACCGTCATTCCTTTTCTACGAGGATTATTAGAAGAATTGTTACCCTGTTTCCCCTCCGCGAAAGAAGTCAATTTGGGATGTGATGAGGTTTTTGACTTGGGAATCGGACGTTCTCGCGGTCAAGGTTTGGCAAGTGACCTCTTTTTCAACCACCTAACGGCACTTGCTCAGATTGCAGAACATTTCAATAAGCGCCCGGTTTTCTGGGCAGATATGCTCATCCGCCACCCAAAGTTTCTACACATGGCACAGAAACGCCTACCTTCTGCCCGTTGGATTCTTTGGGGATATGAAGCTTCAGATCCTCTAGCAGAGCAGGCCGATCGATTATCTCAAGCTGGAATCGATTTTATTGTTGCCCCTGGTTCTTCCGCATGGCGAAGCTTTTGTGGAAGAACATCCAATATGTTAGCTAACATCCAAGCCGCTTCTGCCATTCAAAGTCAAGGACTATTATTAACAGACTGGGGTGATGCCGGACATTGGCAGCCACTTGTTATCAGTTTGCCAGCCTGGATTCTGGCCGCCTCCCGTGCCTGGTCTAGCGAATTACCTGTTATACTTAGTAAAGCAATCGACTCACTTACCGGCATTCATGGGCTAGGCATTTTTCTGCTCCGACTTGGTGACACCTACAAAATCGCCCACGCCGAAACCGGAAACGCGACAAAACTCTTTCAAGCTTACACGCTTCCACTCTCTCGAGTATCCGCATGGGATACTACGGCGCTTGAAGCAACCTCAGCAGAGCTGGATATGCTTACCCAAACACATGGAATGAAATTGGGCAATTCATTACTCGCACGGGAAGCACGTTTTGCTCTTGAGATGCAACGATTAGCTGTTTATCGCGTCCAAAGGAAACAAGGGCTTATGCAATTTCGCGACTCCCTTTCCGAAACCTTCCGTCAACTCTGGCTTGACCGTGGACCTACCGCACGCTTGGAAGACTCTTTGGCCGCATTTAAACAGCCAGAGCTCCCCTAAATTAATCACAAAGAACGCCATCTCCAAACTTCGAAATATTCCCATGAATTCTCCTCTCTCAAGCCGATTTTTTGTATCTCTTCTATTATTTTTACCCCCCGCATCGCGCAAAAAGCTCCGCGGATATTGATCCACGGAGCTTTAGAATGGTCGGCCTCGCGGGGGTCGAACCCGCGACCCCAGCATTAAAAGTGCCGTGCTCTACCAACTGAGCTAGAGGCCGAAAACGCAGAGTATAATAGCAAAACTAGCATATTCGCGCAAGTTTTATTTTCTCCATTTCCACTAGAAGAACGTAAGGACTTCGACCGTTGTGAAAATCAATCGTGAAAAGCCCCCTGCCATACCTATTATCTATGAGTCTTGTGCAGCAATCACGTACACCTCTCACTATCAATAACAACACTTCATACACACCATCTTCCACGAAAAATGTCCTATATCCTCCCAAACTTTCACTTATACGACCACCCTTTCCGTCTTCCACTCGTACTATTCCTATGGTTCCATCCTTCGTGGTAAATTCACCTCCGGTTCACGCCTATCCACACAACAAACCATCATAACAATAATACATAACCCCAGCCCAACCTCTACCATATCTAAACATCTGGCATACCCCCTATACCACCTCGTCAATCTTAATCTCAATTCGCATTTAGAAGTAAAAAATGCTATACTACCTTCGTTTCATCGTGGTTGGCCGAGTAAGGCTGATTAGAAAGGGTTTCCATGTCAGAGCAGACCGAAGAGCAGAATAATTACAATGCCAGCTCAATTGAGGTGTTGGAGGGTTTGGAAGCCGTCCGTGTACGTCCTGCCATGTACATCGGTGACACTGCAGAGCGTGGTTATCACCATTTGGTCTATGAGGTGGTAGACAACTCAATCGATGAGGCCTTGGCTGGTTATTGTACCCATATCGAAGTAACCATCAACCCAAATGGCTCTTTAACGGTTGAAGATAACGGACGCGGGATTCCTGTGGCTGAACATCCCAAAATGCATAAATCCAGCTTAGAAGTAGTGATGACCGTACTCCACGCCGGTGGCAAGTTTGGTGGGAGCGGATATAAAGTCTCTGGCGGTTTGCATGGAGTCGGCGTCAGTTGTGTCAACGCGCTGTCTGAATGGATGGAAGTACAAGTAAAACGAGACGGACATATTTACCGTCAACGATATGAACGTGGACGCCCAACTTCCCCCGTTGAGTTGCTTGGGGATACATCCGAAACGGGAACTGCAGTAACCTTCATGCCCGATCCTCTCATCTTTCAATACCATGATGGTTTTAAATGGGAGACATTGGCTCATCGATTACGAGAATTAGCCTTCCTTAATGGTGGTGTTCGAATCACATTGACGGATAACTTTTCTGAAATCAAACATCAGGAAACTTTTCACTATGAAGGTGGTATTCGTAAATTCGTTGAATTTATCAATGCAAATAAAAAACCTCTTCATCACGTCATTTATATTTCCGGTTCCGGGCATAACAGATATGGCGAGATCGCGATCGAGGTCGCCATGCAGTACACAGACGTCTCCTCCACTATCGAATATTCCTACTGTAACAACATCAATACTATTGAAGGTGGAACACACCTAACCGGCTTCCGTACAGCACTTACCGCAACAGTCAATAAATACGTTGTCGATAATAAATTGGGGAAAAAAGCTGACACTGTCCTTACCGGAGAAGATATTCGAGAGGGGCTGACGGTTGTCATCTCTGTCAAGATTCCCCAGCCACAGTTTGAAGGACAAACCAAGACTAAACTCGGTTCAGACGTTGCCGGGCTTGTGCAATCAATTGTTTCTGCCAAACTCTCGGACTTCTTCGCCGAGAATCCAGCTGTCGCCCGAACTATTATTGAAAAAGCCATTCTTGCGAGTCAAGCAAGAGAAGCTGCCCGTAGAGCACGTGAGAATATCCGCCGAAAAGGTGGATTAGTCGGCGGTTTGCCTGGAAAACTCTATGATTGTTCAAGCAAAGATCCCTCCGAGAAGGAATTGTTCCTGGTCGAAGGTGACTCAGCTGGTGGTACTGCACAAGAAGGACGTAATCGCCGAACACAGGCGATTCTGCCCCTGCGTGGCAAGGTTCTAAATGTGGAGAAAGCTCGTATTGACAAATTATTAGATAATAATGAAATTCGCTCCATGATTTCTGCTATTGGCGGAGGGTTTGGTTCAGAGGACTTTGATCTCGCCAAGGTACGTTACCACAAAATCATCATCATGACCGATGCTGACGTGGACGGTGCGCATATTCGAACCTTGCTGTTAACCTTTTTCTTTCGGCAAATGCCGAAACTTATTGAAAATGGATTTGTCTATTTAGCCCAACCTCCGCTTTATCGTATCGCCCGTGGTAAAAAATTCGAGTATGTAGCCAACGATGATGAACTCGAACGGCGATTGCTTTTGAATAGCGACAGTTTGAGTTTTGTCCGCCCAGACGGATCCACCCTTTATCAGGAGCATTTTACTCATTTTCTCGATATCGCGCTGGAAATTGAAGCGACCCTTAGCAGTATCCAACGTCGAGGGGTTAATACCGTAGAGTATTTGAAAACCTATGACACTAAAGACGGTTCGTTTGCTCGATATATGGCCGTCATTGGATCTGGCAAAAATGCACAGTTCATTTTTCCAAAAACAGAAGTTGAACTTGAAGCCGTTCGACGTCAAGCAGAAAATCAATTAGGCGAACCAATTGATCTTGCCTGCTACCACGTTTCTGAGTATGCACCAAAACAATTACACGCCTTCCAATGGATGGAAGTTTTTAGAAGTCAGCGCCTTCAAAACCAATTCAACGCCTTGAATGCATTACAATTGGGATTCTCTCCGAGTACATTTTATGCCTCTAACCAGCCCCTCGGCACATTACTCGATGGAACCCGCCCAGCCACTCCAATTACATGCCTGAATCAGCTCATTCAAGAAATTAGAACACGTAGTCGCCGGGGCGTTGAGATTCAGCGTTATAAAGGTCTCGGAGAAATGGATGCCAAACAACTCTTTGAGACTACAATGGATCCTATGCGCCGCCACATGTTACAAGTAAAAATTGATGACGCCATTACAGCAGATGAAACCTTCCGATTGCTTATGGGGGAAGACGTGGAACCTCGTCGCAAATTCATTGAAGATAATGCTTTGAACGTTAAAAACCTCGACTTCTGAGTATACCTACACTTGACAGTTCTCGGTCTGTTTCCTATACTCCCTGTAGTCTAGTAAGGAATTTTGTTATGCCAAACATCACAATTTTAAATGGTGAAGAAATCGGTAAAACGTATAAATGGACAGCCGATCAAATTCGTCTTGGTCGGAACAGTGCAAATGACTTTGTCATCTCAAACGCATCTGTTTCCGGAGAACACTGCATCATTGAGCATTTCGATGGCGGTTGGCGTGTAAAAGATCTTGGTTCAACAAATGGAACTCGCGTTAATGATCAACGTATCTCGATGGCTACTGTTCATCGGAATGATGTTATTACCCTTGGAGATATTGCCCTCTCAATCCGCGGCGATGACGTTCCGGAAACAGAACCCGGAACCGTTGAAAACGTAGATTCTATCCCGCGAACAACAATCATCATGCGCCCTGCCATTACCCCTAATAAACCAGTAGAAGGATTTGGCAAGAAGTCTGAGAGTAAGAAGGTTCTAAATATCATCATAACCGTTTCAATCATTTTAATCGTGATTCTGATTGGTCTTTTGGTACTGAAGCTTTTCGGTGGCCATTAATGAAACCTAAGGGCTTTACCCTTGTTGAATTGCTAATTGTTTTGGCCATCCTCTCTGTGACGATGGCCATCATTATTCCTTCGTTCCGAATGGTTCCCTCATCGCAAATTTCAGTAGCAGCAAAAGACACCCTCAGGATAATGCGATATGCACGTAACATGGCGCTTCAAACTCAACGACCCATCACACTCACATTCGCCCATGGATGTATTACTCTTTCGTCAAAAGACGAACAGGGGGATTCGTTAGATTCTAAATCAATCATTGCCACTAGAGAGCAAAAGGGCTCAACGCTGCTTGCTTCATCTGAAACGCTCTCCAAACCAAAAACCTTAACCGCTGGAGATATCGACACTGTCAGTCTTTCCAAGAATTATAATCTTGTTGCATTCTCGTTTTTAGGGTTTGAAGATACCATTCAACAAAACCATTCTATCTCGAGCCGTAGTTCTACCTTTTCTTTTCGCCAGGAACGGCCAAATTCAATTGAAAACGATCGAGAAATCTCATCCAGTAATGCTCCCTTCAACGAAGACCAACCCTTTTATATAATCGTACGAGCAAACGGAACCACACGTCCATTTTCAATACGATTACACGAACGCGAAACTACATCAGCTGGTGGTACCATCATTTCTTTCGACTTCCTATGTTCCGGCACCATCGCGCAAGACTAGCCTAACCACCACATGACGAAATGCCATTATCCAAAACGTCAAGCCAAACTAATCCTCGATGGATTACGCCCACAAGGAGGGAACCGAAACGCTTGGTGGCGAAAACAATGGCTCTGCTGGGTTGAGAGTCTCCATTTGGGTGCCCGCTTGGGGCGTGGTCG
>ERZ808286.307-NODE-307-length-35042-cov-7.155315_pt1 | contig 35042 bp, 66 predicted proteins | sample MGYA00521276_ERZ808286 | MGnify/ENA primary metagenome ERZ808286 (study PRJEB31516, sample SAMN03275607) | gut metagenome | biome: mammalia-associated habitat; material: feces | host: Papio cynocephalus | place: Kenya | collected 2012-08-01 ... | reverse complement strand
ATATATATAAAATATATAATTATATTAATCCCTCTCAATAATTATAATAAAGAAAAGATAATAATAAAATTTATATATTATTAAAAAATAAATTTCCAGCAGAATAAAATATTAATATAAATAAATTTTTCCTCAGTCATAAATAATATATTAAATTAAAATAATAAATAAAGAAAAAATAAATAAGAAAAAAATTTAAAAAAATTAAAAATATTTTTATATAAATAAAATATAATCAAAAAAAGTTATATAAATAAATATATTTCCTCTGTAAATATATATTTGTCACCGCCAGGTTTCTTGCATAGATTTACTTTTGATAGAAATAATTTATACAATTTTTTTTCCAATTTTTGACTTTTATGGGATTTTTAATTGTCTTTTAACAATTTGTTGTTTACAATTTGTTCATATTTGAGGGCTCTTTTTTGCCCTCTTTTTTGTTTTAATATATTTTTTGCTATAGGGAAATTTATATTATTTTGGCTGTTTGTGAATAAACTGTTAATAAATTGTGTGCAAATTGTAAATGACTGAAATTGGTAATTTTTAACGGGCATTACGTGTTCTACGGTGGGCGCTTTACGTGTCTTGCGGAATTTACGTGTCTTACAGAGTTTATGTGTTTTACGGAATTTACGAGAGACTGGCACCGACAGGTTGACGGGCATCACGATGGACGAAAGACAGAAAGTATGGGTCACCGACAGATTATTATTAGAAAATAATTAGAAACAAAAATAGAGAGTTCGTCATTTTGCACAAAAAATGTGTAGACTACCCCCTATTTCAAATAGTTTAGTAGAACAGCTGTGTCAAAAAATCTCTGCGTTTTTCGTCAAGATCACCACAAATCACCACTTTCCACCACTTTTATCCACTTAATGTGGAAAACTATGTGGAAAACCTGACGGTGACATCCCCTACCCATCTTCATCCTATTCCCCGTATCCCCATTCTACACCGTCTCATTTCATCATATTTTGTCTTATCCCCATTTCATCTTATATTTTTATTTCGCCTCATCTAAACAGTAGAAAACTGTTCTATACTATTCTTTTTATTCTCCATTTCTTACCTCCTCTTATATTTATCCTATATTGTTCTATTTCATTCTTCATATTATTCTATATTATTTTTTAATAATATTCTATCTTTATTTCTTATAATATATTTTCCTATTTCAATAATTATTCTTTATACTGTTTCACTTTTATTATATCTTTTATTTCATATAATATTTTTTATATTCCTATTCTATTTTGCTTCGTTAATTATTCTATCTTTTATTTATATTGTTATATTTCGTTCCTTAGATATTTTTTATTTTATTCATAATATTATTTTTTTATTTTATTTTTTATATTACTGTATCATTAATATTTATTTTCTGTTATAATTTATTTTTATTTAACTGCGAGCTCAATCATTATTTATTTTTCTAAACCTATCGGTGACATTCTTTATTATCTATTTCTTTTATTTATTTCATTATTTATTTTTAATTTCTTATTTATATTTATTTTATCTATTCCTTAATAGCGTTCAATTATTATTTATTTTCTTTATTTAAAATTATCTATTATTATTTTCTGATATATTTTTAACGGCAACAGTATTTTACTTAATTATATTTTTTGATTAATTATTTTATGAAATTTATATATTTAATTTTTTATATATTTTATTCTTGTGGCATATTTTACTTGAATTTATATTAATTATATTTATCTCTTTTTATTTTCAAGTCGCCGGCTATAGGTTAATAAAATACAAAATATATTATTTATAAATTCCACATAATAACAATTTTTTCTATTTATAATATTATTTTATATTTTATTTAATTTTTAATATTATATTTAATTTGTTTCTGAGGCAAAATTATATTAATATTTATATTATTTGTTTTTATATTTTATTATTTTAAAATATTTATCTGTATTTTAATAATATAAAAGTCAGCATAAAAACAGTGATATTATTGACAATTATATATTACTATTATATATTTGACACAAAAATCTACACGCAATATTTTATTTCTGCGTGTGAAATTTATAATTTATAATAGAAAATATTATATAATTTTTTCTACGATTTTATATTAATTAATTTTATTTGGTCGGAGATAATATATAAAAATTCCTCCGAAAGATTTATAAGTTCCTTCAGAGGTTTTTATTTTTAGTAGTCCATTTCTTGTGACAATAGTATTAATATTAGTAATATTATCATATTCTTATTCTTCGTTGTCAAATTCGTTCTGTGTGCTATTTAATTGATTAAGATGTGTATATTTTATATATTAATTTTTGCTGTGTCCAGAGCTTGTTATTTTGTGTCAGGTGGCATAGTAACGCAAATATGTTAGGTACTCTGGGCAACCTTCTGACAAGGGTTCTACCCTAGTGCCAGTGATGAAATAAAAAGTATAATACACCCCCATATCTGAATCTGCCGTACAAAGAATATAGTAAGTAGGATTTTCTTTAGTAACTGTATTTGCATCATCCCAAGCAATATTATAAAATGCACTGTTCGTTATAAGAATTTTCCCTTCTTTTCTTGCCTTTCTTGCCAGTGTCTCCACATTTCTGAATACATAAGTGCCACCATCCTCATTTAAATACACTTCAGTTTCATACGCATCGGGTGTCATATAATTTTTCAATTTTTTCTCATAAAATTCTTCTGTAAATTCTTTTTTACATTCCAAGAGACAGAAGTTTGTTCCCTCTTTAAGTCTTTCATTGATATCTTCTTTGAGATCCACGCGCAAAGTTTTATAAAAATCTGATTTTAATATTCTCTTTTTTGATTTTTTTGAACCATCAAATTTTAATGCTATTTCCTCATCGAAGTAGTTAGGTGTCATAAGAACTTTTTCCATAATTAGTTATCTCCCTTACCATAAATTGTTTGTTTGTAGTATATTTAATTGTAAATTATTTATTTCTGATGATTGAAATGTTTCTGCCAAATTTTCATATGCAGATTTTATTTCTGAAAAATATTGATTGACATATTGTTTTATGTCGTTATCAATATTGGCCATTGTCTGAACTTTTTTGGGAATAAAATCGCAGCAAAAAATACCAAAATCTTTTATGTGCACTAAAGATGCTTTATTTTTATCTATTTCTTCCATTTTATTTATGTCATTAAGTCGTCTTTCTGTGAAATATTTTCCTGCAAAAAGCCCTATCCCATGGTGATTTTCTGGTAATAGTCTTGATATTTTCAAATGCTTTATTAAATCATTTCGTTGATTGTCTTGCGCCCCTCCGCCATCAGATGACTTTATATATTTCATGGAGACATCAAATGTAATTGTTTGATTTGTGCTAGGAATTCTGTAGATAAGGATTGCATCTAAACTTTTGGTGTCCACTGGCACCCCATAGGAAGATACTGTGTCCCCATCTGAATCGATATTTTTTGAGTTTCTGCCACCTTTTGGGGGAAATTGTGAATTGAGAAATGGTAGCACAGATTTTAAATATGATATCATGAGCGCCTCATCACATCCTTGTTTTCTTGGGTCTTGCCTTAATGTCAAAAACATTAGTTTGCGCCCATCCTCAGATAATTTTTCTATATCATTTTTTATATCTTTTAGTGATTTTATTCCTTTTTCGAGAAGTTTTGCTTGCAACCCATTTTTTTGCGCTCTTAGGAAGTTCGTGCAAAAAACTAGTGGGTCCTCAGAAACTTTGCTCCGTATTCGAGCGTATGCCTCCGTGTTAATGTAATCCTCTCGAATATAAAAATCATCATCGGATAATTCTATTATATCTTTTAAAAGTTCATCATTTTCTTCACATTTCTGCTGATAATTTTCTTCAAATATTTCGTCAGAAAGTAATCTCGAGGCAAAAATTTGTTCTTTATCTTGTTCAATATTACGAGTATCTTTTACCATAATTCAGTAATTTTCTTTCCATTAATATTTTCAACGGCTTTATTCATAATGGTGGATGCCACATTAAAATCTAATCTTCTTCGATATTTGTTATCTTTTCTGAGGCCTTTAAATGCTGTAAGAAAAACATCTTCAGTATCTTTTCTATACTGTGTTAGAATTTTGTTACATTCATCAATAAATGTTTCTTCATCGATGTTTTTTGGGAGCCCTGAAACAATTGTATTATTTCTTGTGCTAACTTTTATTTTATTTAGATCAATTTCAGAAATATCACAAAATCTTATACTATCAGTCAATTGATTATCCACACAGTGTATCCCAATGGTAGCAGTGTTGACATCGTTAAATTTCCATCTTATATCATTATCAGCAATAAGTTTAGAAATTAATTGATTATAATTACCGATGAAGATATCATTGCGATATAACAAAAAATCATTATCAGATAAATTAATGTAAATTTTTTGATTTGTTGGTATGAATAACGCTAAGCAAACAGGACAATCAGTATCTTCAAACATTTTTGTTACAATGGAAATCGTTGCATATAGTCTGTTGTGAAAAATGTCTGCTGTGATAAAGCTTTCAGGAATAATTGCAGCGGCATAATCACAACTAGTTAGAATAACATCTAAACATTTTTTATATAAATCATCCCACTCATTGTATTTATATTCTAATTTCATTTTTGAAGCAGAATTTTTAGCCAGGTATGGAGGATTTGTAATTACAGTGGCTGCTTGTTTTGGAAAATTTTCAATTGTATCTTGTTTAATTATTTGAAATTGGGGAGCACTATTACTTTGAGATGGGTCTATATCATAGCAAAGCCAATTAAAATTATACCCTGCCTCGGACACAAGTTTTACAATATTATTTGCTCCGGCAAATGGCTCAGCAACGTATTTTAGATAGTGTTCCGGTATTAATTTTACCCAATTATGGAATGCTTTGAATGTGAATGGATTCCCACAAGTATAATATTGTCCTAATAATTTTTTTGTTGACATTTATATCTTTCCTTTAGGTTATATATTTATTATATACCATTTTTTGTGATTTGTCAATAGTAGAAATTAATTATTTATAACAATTTTTTCATTTATTGATTCTAATAAATCGTAAATTTTTTCTGTGTTCACATGTTGTGGCAAAATTGTGTGTTTTTCTGCATAATAAAAATTTGCCTGTAATGTATTTATCAGTGTCCAAAATTCTTGAGTAGGAATTTCTTTTTCTTTATCAATAAAATCGCCGTTTCTAATTGACATTAAAATGTCATGTTCTTTTTCTCTGAATGTGTTTATTTTCCCGGTTGATAGAATTTCTTCCCCCATGATATATAATCTTGCTGCATGCATCATTTGTTTTACTGTTTTGTGAGAGTAAACTGTGTGAATAAGTTGAATTTGTGACGTAATATATCCTGCAAATGTGATGGCAATGTGGGAGGATAAAAATAAAGATTTGTTATCAATTAACAATTGACCAACATCACTGACATAAAAATAATGTCCAGGTTTCAGTCCTAATAGTTCAATTATTGATGGATTACAGTTTGAAGCAAGTTTAATGAATTTTTCTAAAGAGTATATTGTCGTATCAGTTCTATCATTTTTAAAATTATCAAAATCTTTGCCGCAAAGAATATTTCTTTTTGAATTTGTTGCAACACCACGAATATCAATATCGGAAGTTTCTGTGTTTGTTCCATAAGCATAACTTCCACCAAGACCTAGTAGTACAATTGGGCGCTCCTCAAAAGAAAAATTTCTTAGAAAATCATACTCAGAAGTTTTTAATTTTTCTTTTATTTCATTAATAGTCATTTTTACACTCATCTCATTTTATTGATTTTTTATATTATATCACAAATTTAGAAAAATGTCAAGAAAAAATCCCCATCTTTTTGATGAGGATTAATTTTTTATTTATTTTGCATTTTTTGCTCTAATAAGAACATCTACAGGCTTTCCTGATAGAACTTCTTTGCCGTCAACAATTACTTTATATTTTGTTGCACCAGGAATAGCATCGAAGGAAATTTTTTCACCTTTTACTGTTACATTTATTTTATTTGTTTCTGCCATCGTTATTTTCTCCTAATTAAAATTTATTGAAGTGTAAAAAATGATAATTACCAGGAATATTCCTTTGATACAGGAATATCTATTGTAAAATCGGATTCTATTCCGCCGATAATGATATAATTATACATTGAATTATATGCCAATGTGCCATTGATAATTAATTCTTTATATTTTTTTTCCATTGTGGAAAAGACTATATAATAATTTTTAGGTTGGAATCTGCCGCCGGAGCTCGATACATGGTCCCAATCTATGGAACCATCCCTTCTTAATGCAGGGCCATCATCAGGATCTTCCATGTTATAATTATTAGTATAAGTTATTTCCTCTTTTGCCGTTTCAACCACTTGTCCATTAAGTGTGAAATTAACTGTCAATGTGTATGTAACATTGAAATTCATTGTTCTGTCAATCCATTGTTGATCAGCAATTATATTAGCCAATGTATTATCTGCTTGAACATCTTCAGGAGTTTCATAATTGAACAGTGCCTCTATACTTCCTGAATAGGGTGCCATCACCCAAGGTTTATCTAACGTTTCGTCTTTATAAGCGCATCTGAGTGAAAGTTTCTGTGCCGATTTGATATTACCTCGAAGGGCTATCATGTTGCTATCTGTGGTGTATCTTGTGCCCGAAATGCCCTCGTCAGAGTTCATTTTAAACCAATTACCTGTATTGCTGGACCATACTTGTAGTCCATCCCCAATGGAGCTCCAATCAGAGCTGTGCATCTCCAATCTCATCGTTTTACCTTCAGGTGCTTTAAATAAAAGCACATGAGCAGTTTTGTATTTAATTTTGCTAATAGTATTTCCACCATTATCACTGCCAATAATGGTTATGTCAGTTCCTACATCTTCTATAGCAGATGTGTCAGCAGCTGCAATAATTTCGGAAACAGTTGACGAATCGACAGGTACTATTTTAGATGCTGGTTGATCAAATACTGGTATTTCCGGAAATTCAATTTCTAATCCCATTATGTTACCTCCACATAATAAATTGTATTTTTTAGCACATTTAATTTAGTCTTTTAATTAAGGGGGGGGGGCAACTATAATTAAAAAATTAAAACCACCAAAAATTGGGAATTGATGGCTGATCTATTTTATTGACATTTTTCTTTAAATTCTTGCCACAATGAATATAAAAATTTGTTTCGTAATTGATTCCATTGATCCCAAGAAATTGTTGAATTAGAATATTGTTTTTGAATTTCTCTGTATTTTTTTTCTTGTTCGGAGTTCAGATACCTATTGCAAGTGTCCCAATATATTTTATGCCCACAATTATGACAAAACTTTTCATTATCAGCATAAAATTGAAATGTCTCCCCACATTTAGAGCAACTGTATACAATTTCAGGAGTATTTCCCCATTCAGATATTCTATAAGGTATAGGAACGTGATCCATCAAATTATCTTTTTTCATTTTATCTCCTCAGCAAAAATCATCGAAATCAAATGGTTCATCTTCATATGATAATTCAACTTTTTTTGCCTCTTCAAAATATTTACTTATAAATTCTGAATACTGCTTTTTGGTCAAAAGTGGATTATCATCTGTGAAAATTCTGTTTATAATAAACATTACCGTTCTTTTTTGTTTTTCCGAGGGTTTAAATTCTTCAGGAATTTCCCATTCATTTTTGTATGGATAATATTTTATTTTACATTTTTTACATTCCGAGCAGTAATGATATACAGAATCATAATCAGGTTCATCCCCGAGAGAAATTACAGGACAATAAATATCTTTCATTTCATTTTTACAGTTAGGACATCTCATGATTAATTTTCCTCAACATCCAGTGTGAATCTTCCATCACCATGATAACGAAGAATCAAATTATTAATTGATTTGTCTAATTTTATTTTTGCAAGATCTTTATATTTGGATTGTCCATCACCAATTATTAAATATTTATCATCCCCATCAAATACTAAGGCAGGTTCGCCACAAAGAAGTATTTTTTCAGTACTTTCCCAGTTTTCTTTTTTATCTCGACATAGTAGGATTTTATTTCTTAAATAGTACATTTATATATTATCCTTCTTTCTATACACTCCACTTTGATAAACAGGCTTCATACATTGAGATTCCAAATCTTTTTTGAACTCATCATTATAGTCTGCTGAATATGCAAACCCAGCACCAAAATAAACGAAACATTTTTCTTCACAATCAAAAGGCACAAACACATATGTGATGGCAGCAGTACATTTCATTCCACCAATCCCACCAAACCCAAGAGCAGTACTTCCCCAAATCTGTTCAAATGAATATATATCAAAATCATCAACTGAAGAGCACTCATTCTTAAATCTTTTTGGCAAATCTTCATTGATAGCGGCCAATTCTCTTATTTTTCTCTCTAATTTATTCACAATATTTCTCCACAATCTGATCAATTACATTTTTACATTCTTTAACAATTTCTTCTGTTGTCCATTTTTTATCATTTATAAACATGCTATTAAGAGCAGCATCTCCGTAATTCATATAGTCCCCATAATGAGCATAGTCCCAGCCAATAAACCATCCCTCTTTATTTATGTATCTAACAAAACTATTACTCCAGGTAATTCCGCCGTGGCAGTTAATATCAATGTCCATATAATCACTGCCGTTTAGTGAAGAGTTTGTGACATCGATATATGCAGTTGGATGCGTTCCTAGATTAAGAACATAATAGTCAAAATTTTTATATGTACCGCCAGCTATTTGTTCAGCACTACAAGGACGGCTTTTATTATAAATCATTGGTTTAACAAATGTTTCCATTATTATTATCCTCCTTAACCAATCGCATAGTTTCCAAAATCATCAGAGAAATTTTCAGAATCAATTTCAACATAACGGGTGCTTAAATTATCCCACTCAAAAAATATTTTTTCTGAGGCAGGTTGATAAATTCCACAAGGGATAAATTCAATAACAACAAATTTATACATATTTTCGTGCATATCTACGGCATTAGTTAATACATCTTCAATTGCCATTTCTTTGCGAGGATAATATCCAATAGTTCTAAATTCTCCAATGTCGGGAGCAGTGTCCGTTGTTATATATTTTTCAAATACTGTTATAAACCACATATAGTTCTCCTATTTAAGCGTGATGTAGGGTGTAATAATGTTTATTATTATATTTTACATGATGAAATCCAACGCAATAATTTTCCATCATGGACAATATTTGATAGGCGAATTGAGGAATATTATATTTTATTTCTAAAGACACATCACCAAATTCATTCATTGTTTCTTTTGTGTATTCTTTATCCGAAACGAATCCCCAATCCATATCATCTAAATCAAAACCACTGTTCCAAAGTTCGTCTTGAGAAAGCCCCGTAAGAGATTCTAAATCTTTGGAATTATCAAAGAATGTTAGATTAGTTTTCATTGTATTTTTCACTTCCTATTAACATCATCATTCTCGTCATTTAAGATGATTATAGACACATTTGATTGATCAACAATTAATGTGCCTCGACACCCCTCTTTTGAGTTGTAAAAATTAACATATATACTATTTCCTCTGTGTTCAATTGTCTCATTGTATTCTTTTCTTAAAATCATATTGGGCAGATTGGTACCCTCTTTGAAAATTAATTGTGTCATATTATTCGATCCTTCCTTGCACGGTTATCTGATTAATAGGTATGTGACGTACTATCCCATTCATACTAACACAAACGGCACAAACAATATCCTGAACAACAACAGTATCTACCCAATAAAAATATTGAGAACCAACTTTAACTTTAATCTTCATTTTGTAAATTCCTCATAGCTTCTTCTGCATCAGCTTCGTTCTGAAAGAGCAATTTCATAGCATCTGCAAGCTTTATCTTTTCACTGTAATCAAAAGTTGAACCGATGTAATGTACAATGTGAATGGTGCTACAACTATTATCAGCAGATATCCAATATCCGGCCACCCAACACCTGTGGGGACGCTTAACTCTCTTATCTCTTATGATTTTGTATACATAAGAATCAATAGCAAAAGGTAATTCAATTGTATAGTTTATATTTATTCCTCCATCTATGTTTAATAACCAAAAGATGTCGCCAGATGTTTTTCTATTTCAAAAATTTCTTCTTTAGTGTCTTTCTTTATTTGAATGGATTCACCATTATCTAGGTAAATGGTCAAATAAAAAGTTCTACTATATTCTTGAGTTTCCCAATAATTTATTTTATCAATAACAATTGTGTACTCACCAACTTTTAGAAGTCCTCTCATTATATATCCTCCTCGTCAAATGGATAAATATCAACAAAAATTACTTTTTTCCAATTTTGTTTATCACAAATCTTTTCTGCTAATTCTTCAAATTTTTCTGAGTTTAGTTTAGAATATTTTGGCTTGCTGTAGTTTTCGTCCTGCCAATCTTCTATAAAGTGTCTTCTTTCAGTGTATACTTTTGTGGTATATGAAAATTCATGATAAATCAAAAGCTCCCCTATTTTTGCATTTCCAAAGCTTCCAAGGTACCAAGGAAAGAAATCTGCTTCGTAACAAACTTGACTATCAACTCTTGCCACAATAGGATAATCAGGATGTTCTTGCGTTAATTTTATTACATCATTTTCCATTAATATGTCCTCTCAATTCTTGGTTCACCCAAATAATCGCAAATATAATCACCGAAATATTTCAATGCCATTCCATTGCGGTAAACAATGTGATTTTTAACAGGTTCTTTATTTCCAAACCCGTAGATATATGTAGCATCTGATTCAAATCTTAAAGTATATTCATCACAATCAAGAAATTCATCATGATTATCTAATTTTTCTATTAATTTATCTTCATCAACGCCTGCATCTCTGAGTTCTTCACTCATAAAATTTTCAAAATCCTTTTTAATGGTAACATAATTTGAATCAACATAATATACTAATTGATTACTTTCATTTTTACCATTTAGCTCAAACCAAATTTTTTCAGCAGAATAATTGCAATGTGTAATTTCAAGAATTTCTTTGATTGCTTCTATTTCCTCATCTGTGAAATCATTTTCTTGAAAAAGTTCATTATCAATTCTCTCATCATCGTTGGACAATACACCAAAAGATATAGTATATCCATGCTTTTTGGCAATATTCTTTAGTTCACATAAGGTTTCAATGTGAGAATTATAAAATTCAATATTCATTACTTTGCATTCCTTTTCTTATTTTCTTCCCAATCAATTGCCTGACCGCAATAATTGCAGTATTTTTGAGCTGTTTCATTATTACTAATCCAATTATGACAAGTAGGACATTTAGGCATTTTTGATTCCCATTCAGGTTTTCTCGGTATTTGTTTTGCCACACAATCAATTGCAATATTATGTGATTCAATAAGTTCTTTTGTGTATAAATCAGAATTATCTTCAAAATGCGCCTGTCTTCTTACTAAGAAAACATATGCTTCGTTTAGAGTCATTTTATAGCTCCTTTACAGATTAAATATATTATTATCCGCCATCATACATATGAAATATGAATCTGGCTTTTTTGGAACTTCTATGGAAAGTATTTTTCTTTTTCCTTTACTTACAACCCAATCAGTTTCATTTCTTTTCAGTGTTAATTTCATACCACAAAGATAACCTTCCATAAACCCACAAAGTCTTTGGTATTCAGCATTTCCAAAAGCATCAGGAGAATTTTCTTGATAATAATTCAAAACATCACAAATGCATTTTGCAATAGAGTAAATTTCAAAACTTTTCTTGTCTTGTTCATTTATTAAAATTGTCGGATCGAGATAGTCAACCCCATTAATATCAATTTTCTTTAGTGCTATCATTATCTGCATTCTCCGTCTCAATCTGAGTGGTTATTTTATCCTTTTCTAAAGCTTTAATTGCTTTTTTGAGTGCTACTTGATAGCCAGCACTTAGGTGCGGCATTAACATTGCTAATCTTTGTATAGCAATATCGTTGGATATTTCATCTTCTGTATAGGATTTCTTATACAGTCTTTCATATAAATTGTTAATCATTCAAAAACCTCCAGGTTGAGACCTCCCACGATTGAAATCGTGGGATTTCTCCCATAATTATTTTGTTATACAAAAAGCGGGCACAATCCCCTTAGCGTGGAATCGTGCATCTCCGATTGATACTGAGCCCCGTTCCCCAACAGATATGAATTCGTTATGGCTGGCTGTCACAGGGGTTCTTAGCCACCATTCATCTACACTGAAATCTTGACATCCTTTTATTCGGGATTCTTCACATTGGCTAAAAATATCTATTTGACAATCTTCTATGTCTTTTTGTGTGCCTGTACATCCATGTATTTTTCCAAACACTTGTGGTTGTGACAACAAAAATAGTTTATCAAAAGTTTTCGTAAGAGTGGGGCATGTTAACATTTGTGTTATTTCGGTGGGGACAATAATACTTTGAAGCTCATCGGGAAGTAATGGAAAGAATTCTTCATTTAGATATTTTCTTATATCACATTTCTCCCAGCCACCTTCATTGGTACGTTCAGAATTCATTGACTGTCTATCAGGCAGACATTTATGTGATATAAAGTATATTTTATTATTTTCATCCCTACCAACATCAAAACTAATATTTATTCCATTTTTTAGTGTTATAGGTATATTGTCCCCACTTTGAAGAAAAGAATCCAATTTATTATTAATTGCCAGCTCCTGTAGAGTTGGCCAGTTTGTTATCTTGTCTTCTTTTGTTATGATTTTTATTAACATTATTTATCAAAAACAGGTTTAGATTCGGTGGGTTTATTGACTTCAGGCATATTCATATATGCAGTTATTTTTTCATGTTCTTCAGTATCACCAAAACATATTTCTATTTTATATCTACTGGGCATATTATAAAGTTTGGGCTGAAGTTTTATAGACATATTTATTTCAGCATTAGGGTTATCATCTAAAACTTCTTGGAGTACATATGATAAACCCATCTGAAGGCATTTATTTGTCGTTGCCATATCACCTGTGTGAAGAATGTAGTTGTTTATATATTTCATTTTGTCTCCCTCTTTTGTTACTAATTAATTTTTAGTGCGTTGACATCATATATCATTTTTCTTATCTCACTTTTTGGGTACGGATTATATTTAAGTGTGATTAACTTATGACAATCTGAGCATTGAAAAACAAAGTGGTCATTAAATCTTCCTGACATACACTTAAATTCAAGTGAACCCCCACAAGCAGAGCAAATTCCTTGGTTCCATGTTTTTACGGTTTCACACGCATCTGCATAAGCACCAAGAAATATAAGTAAAAATGTTATAATTATTATGCCTATCGCAACCAGTGGTTTTAGTATTTTCATTGTTTTTATCCCCTTTTGAATTTGTAAACTTATTATAACATAATTATTTGTATTTGTCAATAGTTTTTTAATATTTTCGTTATTTTGCTTTTGGGTTTCATTGTGATAGTATTATAGCATAAATTTTTTGAGTTGTCAATAGATAAAAAGAAAAATCCCAACAAAAGTTGAGATTTTTTGTATTAAATTTATTTAATTTTGTTCCATTTTTTAGCTTCACTGTACAGATATGTTGCTCCAGTTGTTAAATCTGTGTATGTGCTGCCAGGACAAATAAGAAATGAATTAGGATATTGTGTTGTGTTAACCATGTCTCCTAATTTTATTCCGTCTTTAGGGGAGCCGTCCCCAACAATTTCAGTGTAAACATACGAATTGGTATCATCTCGATATACATACCCACTTTTAAGAACTATCATTATATTTTTTCCTCCGTCAGATTAATTATATATTAATTTAGTTTTCATTTTCCAGCAATGAAAAGAATTGTGAAAATTATTAATACTGTTATTTGCACAGCAACAGAAATAATTATTAATAATTTGTTTTTGTGTGTTGATTTATTATTCTTTGTATTTATTTTTCTCAGAATTATGTTTATCCACATTGCCACATGCGCAGCAATAAAGGTAATAGCAAAGATCCCAAGAACAATAATGAAGATAGCTATTGCATTTGCCAAATTTGTGAAAAATTGTTGAAGAGCTTCTGTCATATGACTATTTCCTTATGCAAAAACAGTATTTTCATTTACCTGTGAGTTATCATCAATTTTATACTTCATTTTTTCTGCTATTTTAATTTTAAGATCTGCCGTGACGGCCCCAAAAGGAAGGAAAGAACTTCTATAAGTTCCTATTAAATATTCTCCATCTTTTATAAATGTTCCTCTATCTGTTGTTAGTGTTGAGCCGTCAGTTAAGGAATAAATATAAGCGGTTTTCCCTATCCAATTATCTTCTTTTATATATTCAGGATATCTATCTATTAGGTCTTTATATATCTCGGGAACTTTTCTTTTTAGTTCTGTTACAATAGATGGAACAATCGTCTCTTGATACTCATCTATCTTTCCTCCCATCAGAGAATAAGGAACAAAGGTGAAAAACTCATTAAGGGTTTCAGGAGTGCATTCTTCTTTAGTTATTATTAACTTTTTAATTTTGTCATAACCCTTCCAAGGATCTGAAAGCACCCATTTATTGTTTATTATTTTGTCCCTATAATCATATTTTTTATCTGCGCAGTAAGGTTGTATTACTACCCGTCTAAGTCTGATTATTAATGTGTTGTCAACAATACATACCAATGAACTATCAGAAGGATAATCAAGGTTTCTGTATGTAGGATCTTGCTGAATATTATTTTTGAATGTCCAGTATTTGGTTGCTCTACTTGTATATCCTTTAACACTTGACATCTTACCAAATGGGCATCCTACTGTCTGAGGGCAATACACATTAAGGCATTTTCCTTCAGCATACAAAGAGCATTTATCAGCGCTGTCCCAATGAATATATCTTGCAACTAACGGTTCCTCTTTTCCTCCAAATATGGATTTTCCACCATAAAGATCAACATTTATTTGTTTCATAAATTATTACCCTCCGCATTAGTTATTGTTATTATAACACAACAATTAATATTTGTCAATGCTTTTGTGAAAATATTTCTGAAAAATTAAGAGAGTGAATTTAATCACTCTCTTTTTCATCTTCAATGCAAAAATCAAAATTCCAATTGAGTTTTAGGTACAATGAGTAATCAAATGGCGCAGCTAATATTACTTCTCCATTTTCCACATTAATTACAGTATTTCTGGGTTGTTCATAACATTCCCAACGATCACTATCAGGACTATACCATTTTATTTTTTGCCCAGGTTTTAGTTGCCAACCTTTTATTATATTCATTTTAGGTTCCCCCATTGCCTTTAAGTTGTACCAGCGAAAATAATTAATATCTTCGTATACTGTTATCATTTCATATGGATACATCGTATATGATTCTCCAAAGCTGCAAATTATATTTTGATTTTTGTCACACAAAAACCATTCAGTATAACTTTCATCATTACTTTCGCCATAAAAAAGAAAATCAAATGATGTATTACATGTATTTTTTGGCACAGAATAGAAGTTATGATTATATGTGGAGATAGCAGTTTGCAATATTAATTCTGCTTTGTTCAATCCATCAAATTGTTGAAGGAAATCAAATATTTCATTTTGAGTCATTTTTACCCCTCATACCAAATATAGAAAGTATTTTTGATAGCTGTTATGTTTAGAACACTGTCTGCATCAATACTAAGTTGATTAATTTTTTGTGATAATTCATCATTTTTTGTATTGGAGACAGTGATTACTTTTACTCTAAGTTTTTCCTTTGTGGATTTTACGTCATTATTTAGCGAATCCATTCGGGCTTGTTGACGACTTCTTAAGATGTTATATTTTTCGCTGCCGTGAGGAGAGCCTAATTTTTTATTATTTTTAGTTTTTGGGCCATTGTCATAGCCAGATAGAGGAGGTAAATGCCCACCATCCGCGATGAGTTTGACATATTCTGATTCTTTCATGATGCATCCTCATACAATATTATTGATTGTACATCCGTTATTTGTGTCGGATATGGGTGCCCAACTTAAGACATCATATAAAGGCAGACCATTTAATGATTTCCACTCCGCCCCATTGTAATATGCCTCATAGTATTCAACTTTTTCTTTTCCAACACTTATTTTAACTATAAATTTATTAAAAATATCTTCATCTTTAGAGCTATCTAAATATTCATCTGTACTAGGGACTCTTTTGGTGCAGTCTGTCATTTTAAAATACTCTGAGGGAGTTGAACCTATTAAAGTGGCACCACCATTAAAAGGACTGGTTAATTTCATAAAAATATTTTTTCTCCTTGAATGATTATATATGGATTATTAAGATTTTTATATATTTTTCTTTTTATTAGGATATTTTCATTATTATTTTTGCATTCAAGTATTGCAAAATTATTATTATTTCGATAATTGTTCCAACTTCAGTTATTATTTGGGTGTGAGTTGATTTGGTATTTTTCATACAATTTTCGTAAATCATTTTTTCTTACAATATATGTGTTTACTTTGGAATTATATTTAGAATTATCTTTTATTCCAATGTGTTCCCAAAATGTTTCAGCTTGAGTGTGTTTGAAACAATTAAGTTTGATATCTTTATTATATGTTTCACATAGATAGTTTAACATTGCTGTGGCAATTCCTTTTCCTTGATGTTCTCTCGCAACACAAATATGATTTATAAAAACATATTCTTGAAATCTATCAGGAGAAAAGTCACAGAATGCAACATTATCTATTTTAATTGCTGTTCCGCGCAAAATGCTATACATAACAGATCTTTCATAGGATCCTGCATTAATACCCAATTCTTTAGAAAAAGAATGACTTAATTTATCAATCCACATTAAATCACATGTTATATCTGAGCAAGTTGGCAAGTCACAATCTTGAAATGCACAATGTAATTTTACAGGTTCAATGTTCATTAGTTGTTATAATCCTTTGAATTATTTTGTGTACCAATTTTAGTATTGTCACAGGGAACATTATTATATACAATATTACACAAAAACATTTACTAGCTAACCAATTTAACTGACTGGTTTCGTAAAAATATTTAGTCGTAAACCTATGTTTACCCTTGATTTCTGTTATTGTGAGTAATAGCAACAGTGATGTGTAAAGTATAATAAGTGCCTCAATCATTTTCTTTTTCTCTTATTACATATATTTTACCTTTTTGACTTACAATTTCATACTTTTCAGTAAATTCAGTGAATGAGACTGAATCGTCTACAAGCACTTCGTGCTCTATATACTCTATTTCATTAGTAGTCTGCCGTATTTTTGCACCTATTATTAGAGCTAATACGAGTCCTAATATAAGAGAAATACTCCCGATTGTAAATAAAAGATTACTGTGTACAATTGCGCCAATAAGCATTGCCACTACTGGAATAACCACAATAGATATTGCTACTATTGATGCCCAAGCAGGCATCACTTCTTTATAATGTATAGTTGTATTTAATATTTCTACTCCTGGCATATTTTATTTGTTTCTCCTATAATTATTTTAGTTAATTCTATCATTTACTGATGAGCACCCCTTCTCCTTCTTCAACACCAGATTTTAACAATGCATTATTTATTTCAAACATAGCAATATTTTTATCTGTGTCAAAGAAATCATCGGATTTCACAATATAAGATATATATGAAGTGTTATACGGCAAATTCGTATAATCAAGTAATGCGTTAATATGATTCCAGTCTAATTTTTCCCCAAGCAATTCGCTGAATGTAAAAAGTTTTATTGTACGCATGTCTTATCTATTCCTTTCAAGGCTTTGTTCAAAATCGTGAACTTCATCTATATTTTTACAGATTGTGAATTCGTCCCCATCTAATTTATTATAATATCTGTAATACCAATTTTTGATTTCCTCAATTGTTTCATAAGGCGCACATTTTATAATATGCCTTATGGGGACATATTCATTTTTAGTATTGTAAACAACAACATATTTTTCCATTTTAATCATCAGCTACTACGTAGGCAATGAATTGAACAATCCAAGAAGCAATTATAATAGCAAATACAAAAGGTATGTATATTTTTAATACAGTAATATTATAGGCAACACTAAAAGCATATATTAAGGGGACAATAAATGATGCTATTAAATTAATTATAAGTAAAATTAGTCTATTTTTCTTCTTCATAATTTTTATCTTCCTCATCGATTATTTTTATTATTTTAGATACTGTCACATCCGACACTGGGCAATTACTGCCCACAGGAACAATTATATAGGGAATATCTAATTTTTCATCTACTATTTGCTTTAGCTGTTTTACAAAAGCACCTAAACATTCTATTGACATGTCTTTAGATAGATGCAATTTGATTAGATATGCTTCACTATTATTTTCCAGTGTTTTATTTATGCCCTCTGCAAAATTTTTAACCCATTCAGAAATACTTTCTCTGGAAACATTGGTATTCGGAGTTATGAAAATATCCTTTTCAGTTAGAATGTTTATCATCTATTACCTCCGCAATTTTATAAATTATTAACACAGAGATATTGCATCCACCCGCAATAAGTAAAATCTTGGATAAAATCAGATTTTTAAATAGGAGCAGATTCAAAAATACTCCTATAAGGACAATAATATTAAGGAGTGTGCTAAGATTATAAATTATAGATTTTTTCATTGTATATCATTCCATTCCTTTACACCACCCCAATCAGTCTGGAGTTTAAGGTCATTTATTTGGTTATTATACATTTTTACTAAAGCTGCTATATTATTAAGATACTGATAAGCTTTGCTTTTGGATTCAAAACAATAAGCAGCAAGGTTCATTTCAGAAGCATCATCTTTAGGACTAGGAAGTATCAAATTATGTTGAGCAGTGTCATCAATCTCTGGATGATGGAATGGAGCGCAAGTTCTTATGCACATCATTTTACCATCGTTATCAACAGGCATAGCAGAAAGAGTATTATTTATTCCAGCGCAATCAGGAATATTGACAACCTTTATTAATGCAACATTTTCTATCTGTCTAACCCTTAATTTTAAGTATTCACCTGTCATATTTCATAATCTCCGAACGAATAAATTAAATTTTCATAATATGTAGTTGCTAAATATTGTACTATTTCCCACAATTCATCAACAGTCATACTTATTTCTGAGAGCATTATTTTGTTTCTTGACAATGCCATTTCCTTGTCAAATGACTCTTTGAAATCTTTTCCGCCTGTACGAATAGCAGCTAATGCATTTTCTAAAAGATGTTCACAATTAGTCATTATTCACATCTCTCCCACCCTAGCATATATTTTTCAGATGCGGGTGCTGTAAACTGAACATTAATTTTTGCCACTGCCATTTTAAAACATTTAACAAATTGTGCAGCTTTAAATCCACTGCTAAATGTTAATGCTTTCATTGGAATAGCTACAGCCTTTGTCGAATCAGGTACAATAACTTTCCAATTGTCCCCCGTCTCATCGAAATATTTATAGTCAAAAACCATTGAACGATTCTCTTTAAGTACATCAGCTTCAATATAAACAGTAACTTTTTCATCATCAATCATATCAAATTCTTCGGTCGCTTCTGCACTATAAAAACCAGCAGGAATATCAATTATTTTAATTATTACTATATTTTCAACTACACCAATATCAAAAACAAGTTTTTCATTTTTCATAATCATATTTTCATTTCCTCTTAGTATACAATATCCCAAAGAACATCATTTTTCATTGATTCATCGTTGGTGTCCTTAGAGTACATTAAATTAGCATCCTTTATTAAATTAGATATATTAGCTATCCATCTTGTCGCCTCTTCTTTATCTTTAAATTCATAGCAAGATACAAAATTTTTATTGATGCTAAAATCTTGTGGGATAACTAGTTCTGTTGACATTATTTGCATATTGGGCACTACAGCAGATGCAATACAATAATGTCCATTTGACGCTAGCATCCCTCTATCTCTAGCCCAAACAGGTACATTAAGAGGCATTACGATTACTACATTTCCTATGCGCCCAATTTTAATTTTAAGTTTATTGTTCATACGCTTTCTCCTTTTAATATTTTCTCTTATTTTTATTTTTGTTATTATAATGTGAATTATGTGTGGTGTTATATGTTCGATTAGATGTTTTTGATTTAGATTTTATTTGTGCCATATTGTATTGAAAATATCTTTCTGTGGCTTGTTTACACTCTTTAGAATTAGGATAACAATACCTTGAACCTCGACTACAAAAATCACATTTATGCATATTCATTTTTTTTCTCACTTTCATAAGTATTTTTAATCATATTTTTTACCCATTTCAATGCTTCTTTGTTAATTTCTTTTCCCAATTTGATTTTTGTTTTAGATACCTACCAAAAGCTTTTTCACATTCTTTTGATTTAGGATCACATTTACTAGGATACGGTATGCAATAATTGCATTTATTCATATTTTTTCCTCATTAGCTTTGTATTTGTGCATCACCTAAATGTTTAATAATTATTACATAATCATACAAAGAAAATTTTGCGCATTTCAATTTAAATTCATCATTTTCATCTTCGTATGCAATTTGATATTCATATATTAGCTCATTGTCACCTTTTCTTTTGAGTACCACAGATGTTCTTATTACCGTTCTAAAATGAGTGGTAATATCTTCTACCATTCCTGAGATACGAAATCTTGGTTTTACATCAATTGCACCATATTCAAATTTAAAACTCGAATCATCATATCTGTAGAAGGTATTATCAATAAGATGACAATTTTTTATAAATCCAGTTTGTTCAATGTTTTGTTTCATTTACAATCCTCTTACATGTTATTTATGATTTTTGCTTTTATTAATATTTGTTGAATTTTATTTCTAAGCTGTCTTATTCTTTCCCTGGACAGTTGTAATGCTTTTGCAATTGTTGTATCTGTATCACCATTAAAAGAATGTATTAAAATATATTTATATTTTTCTTTATCTTCTTCGTGAAGCACAGAGCTTTTAGCAAAATACTTATCTATTGCAGTAAGACAATTTGAAAGCAGATCTTTTTCCACAACATCTTTTTCAATATCTTCTGGATCAACTAAGCTATCAATTGGTGTGGGCATTTCTTCTCCATCTATATCTATATTTGTCATTTCAGAATCAGGAATTTCTTTTTGATATTTATATAAGTTTCTTTGCAGATAAGTTGACCAATTATTTATAATTGCTGTTAGTGCATAAGAAGCAAAAGTGCTATCTTTAGTTTTATCAAATGAGTGGGCACATTTACATAGTGTTAAATAACCCTCTTGAATTATGTCTTCTTGATATTTTCTTACAGTTGGATATTTATGAATAAAATTATCGAAAGCATATCCGACAAGTCCTAAATTTTCTTCCACAATTTGTGTAGGAGTTTTGTTTTCAACAGAATAGTTATTTATAAAATATTCACTCCTTTCTTATCCTGTGCCAACATTATATCATATAAATATTGATTTGTCAATAGAAAAAAACAAAAAGCCTGTTAATTTTTTAACAGGCTTTGATTTTTGTTATATAAATAGTTTTTTGAATTTGTTATTGTAGTCAAAATACGAAACAGAAGGATCTGCTCCATAGCTATTTTCAAATAATTTTTTGATTTCTGCTTTTGTTTCTTTTAGTGTTGTGGCATTAAGTTTATCTATAGCTCGATAATTAATAACGAAGAAATGTCCATCAGTATCTTTTCCTAAATACACACAGTGTGCACTTTTCCCGTTTCTGTTGGCAACAGATATTAGGTAGGATTCAACTCCATTATTTTTTAATAGCCAATAAATAGCTGAATGATAACCGTCACAATCATCATTTAATGCTCCGTTCACCACATCTTCATAGCACTGTGCCGGAGGTCTGACTGCATCCCATAATTGGTCCGGACCGTCCTCCGTCCAAGTAAAAGTTTTATAGATATTATTTATGAGATTTGGAAGTTTTTCATAAAATATATCCTCAGAACTTGTTGCCAATTCTTTATCAGTATCTTCTTCTCTTAGCGGGAAATTTTTAGTTGCTTTACACCATCTGATGTTGCTCCAAAATACCCACCAAAGATTGCCCATTTGAAAAACAAAGTCAGGTAATTTAATTTTTAATTTCATAAAGTGTTATCTCCTTTTGTTGAGTTCTTTATGAAATTTAGTTCGCAAATAGATGACTAAAAATTGATCATTATTTTTTATGAACAATTGATTAATCATATTCATCAAAATTTTTGTTTTTATCTTTGAATTTTTCTTCTATTGCAATATTAAATGCTGATAGCACTTGTTTCCAGGTACACTTACCATTTTCTCTGCACAGTGGACAATTTAATCCCTCACAACGATTGGGGTCACAATTGAGAATTTTATTAAGATTTTTCAGAAATATTTCATTCATGTACAATGCCCTCAGCAATAAAAGAATTAATTATAGTAATTATCTCATTATTAATTTTTTTGGCAATAGGATTTTCAGGATTCTTTTTTAATTTTTTTACCCAGTCATAAGGAATACAAAATATTTCATCATAAACAGTTATGTCTAATTTTGTGTCATTGTGTGTATCAAATATGATAGTATAATCATCATAAGTTTTTGTTTCATATTTCCAGCCGGAATTCATTTTTTTAAATCCTGCCCTGATTAATGTATCCTCGTTTGAAGTATTAATAAAGATATTTATTGGATATGTCATAATATTTTTCTTCCTCCTTTATTATAATATTTGTCAATTCTTCTCCCCAATGAATTTCAGAAATATCTGCTAATCCATCATCCCACACTTCTGTGCATTCAAATCCTTTATCGTAGGACACCCATTCAATAGAGATTGATTTTTCTCCAATAATTATTTCTTCTACTATGGCAGGATGAATAAGATTGTCGGAATATCCGTCCACCCAAATATGATCTCCTACCTTGAAGGGAATAGAGGAACGAATTTTATTAATTAATTTTTCAATCTTCATGCATTATTATCTCCCATTTTTGAAAGTTTTTCGCATCTTCGGGGTCAGCTTCAATTGTAAAATATTTCATTAGGTCTAAACTATACATTCCCAGTATCGAAGATGCATTAACTGTATATACTCCCTGTTTTGCAAGTACTGTATGCTTACATTTTTCAGAAACAGTTTTTACAAAATCAGAAACATCTTGAACAGTTATCAGTCTAATTAATTTTTCCATAATTTTCTCCTCGTAGTTTTTGTTTTCATTATATCACAGATAATTAGAATTGTCAAGGAAAAACAAAAAATCCTGCAAATATATTTGCAGGATTAATTTTTATTTATATTTTATATAAACAGTTATTTGTATTGCCCACCAAATTGCCATAAATGTGTAAACTCCAAGGGATATCCACGATGCAAGAGTTGAGGCAGGAATTTCTCTCTTCTTCCAAAAATAAAATAAAATAATGCCAATAATAACAATTTTAAATATCCAATCTAAATTGTGATTTATCAAAAATTTGGCAAAAGGATTCAGCTCATCAAAGCCTCTATTTATAAAATATCTTGTAAGAATTAGATCTATTATATTTAGAATATATGTTATGATGAGTCTTATTAGCATATTATATTTATTTCCTTTTTAGAAATTGATGTGTTTTGTATATCTGTTACCGCTTAGAAGTCCATTTGCAAAGTAGTTTTGATTTTTCGTGAAAATGGTGTAATGCTTGATTGTTTCTTTAACGTTCTGATGTGATACGAGCGTAACAATTGCACCGTCTTTTCTTCTGGTGTGCTCCCCGATTTTCCATTCATCCATATAAACCATTTCACCACGTTCAACATTGTAAAATCTATGTCGATGTATGGTCTTGATAATTGTTCCATCACCGAATGTCCAGATATCAAAATTGTCGTGTTGTTTGTTCTCAGAACTATCAGAATATGTTACTTCATCTTCTTCAAGATTGCCTGTTTCAGGATTATATGAAAGTATTTTGTCCCCGACTTTTATTGTATCTATTCGTCTTGCTGTTCCGTCTCTCATTGTTATAACTGTATCTCCGGTGAGACAGTTCATTTCAGATATGCTGTAAAACGTGTAGACGGAATCTGCACTTACAACAAACGGCTGTGGGGATGTTGTTAATTCAACTCGTGCGGAGTCTTTATAAAAATATGCAAATCCGCTTACGTCAGATTTATGATCTGCCCAAACATAGAACGTTGTCCCGGCATTTAAGGGTATCTCAGTGCCATCAACTATTCTTGTTCCATTTCTGGTTTGTAAACCATAGTAATCATAATCGGTTTTTAAATTTGTAGGTGCACTGCCAAGTTTTATCATATAATAACTACTTCCAAAGGAAGATGGCGTAGCTATTGTGTCGCTGTCTTTGAGGCATAATTTACCTGTCTGAGGAGCTTTAGTGTATGAGACGGTGTAGCTCAGTAGACTTTCTGAGTAGCTTCCTTTTTTTGCTTTTACACCAATTCTATAAGTACCCTCATTTAATTTAAGGGTTGCTAAATCAAATTTCATTTTCGTCTTTCCCTTCTCCGGGGCAAAAACAAAAACGGCCCCGATTTTTAATTGTTCGGGGCTATGCAAATTTTAATGGGGAGGTGCCCCCCCCCCATCGTTAGTTTATTTGTAATAATTAATACTTGAAATAATGCCAAGTAAATTAAAATCTACAAATGCAGCTTTTTTGTGCCAATTATCTTGAACTTGCATAAAATATTGATACTTACCGTTCACAGAGAAAACTTTGTAACCAGTAATTGTAATAGAATGATTATAATAATAATCTCTACCATCTTTAAATAAATTTAATACCATAGGAATGTCTTTATTAATTAATTCAATAACGGTATTAAATCCATACATTATTCTAGTTAAATATTTAACTAAACTTGCTTTTTTAATTCCATATTTTTTAGCAAGCTCAGCCATAATTTTTCTAACAAATACAGGATTTGTTCCTGATTTATTGCCGTTATAAAAATATTTTGTGGCAACAGAAACAACATCATCATAAACTTTATTGACAGAATATTTATTATTTGTTAAGTAGCAAATAATAGAAGTTATAGATGTTATTGTACAGTCATTTGCATCACCATAATCATTTTGTAATAATTTAGGATATTTTGCAATTTCTTTTTCTTTTAAAAGAGTTATATTGTCTGTTCCATATTTTTCAACTAGATAAGGAAGTAAATCTTCATTATATAAACATTTGCCTTTATAACTTGTTTTATCCATTTTGAATTTCCTCCTTAGATTATTTTATTTGTTTGCTAATTTTTCTGCTCCCTTGCTGAGCCAATGTGTTGGCAAAAGATAACCAAGTAATTCTACGATCTTAGCAACAACATTTGCCGGGAGTAACATGACTATGCCTGTGATGATTTCACCAATTGGTGTTGGTTCTATCACGGAAATTATTCCAAGAATTGTAATTAAAACTGTTTTTACTGCTTCAGGATTAGATTTAGCTAATTTTACAGTATCTATATAACCTAAAATATCACTGACCTTTTGCCACCCATTTGTGGTTTCTTCTTCCTCTATTCCCATTGCTTCTGCGGCATCTCTTTTCATTTCATCTGATGCTTTTTTATCACCAATTGTTTTATTTACAATATCAACCGCCGCGTCAATGGAAGTATCAGGAATATTATCTACTACTTTTAAAATAGTATCTGCCCATTTATTTTTATCTTTGTCTATATTATTTAAAATAGCACTAATTGTTGTTTTCCCATCTTTTACAGCTTGGGGGTCAACTTCTTCCAAAATTAATTTATGCTTCATCAATAAAATATTCTCCTTAGAGCCATTACAATTAATTTAGTATTTTCTATTTTATATTATACAATATTTATTTAATTTTTTAATAAAAGATCCGAGAGATGTTAGTTTCTCTCGGATTTGTTTTATATTTGTGGGTAGTGGAAATAATTACAGCACCATCTATTGAGATCTATAGTTTCCTCATATTTATACAGTCGATTTATAGAAAAGCATTTGTATTTCTCCGAGCTATCAATATTATAATTATTGCTATATAGCCAATTTTCCAAGTCTAATTCTTTAAAAATTGTGTCATAAACAATGCTTCTGCGGAGGTACTTTAATTTATTGGGATCATTAGATATTTCATCAATATCCCACCAATCTTTATCTTCAGTTTTAACAAGGTTAATAAATTCTTCATCAGTAAGATTAAATATTTTATCCCAAACTTCTTTAAAATATTTTGTTTTACCCCATTCCTTTAATTCATAATCTTGGTCACAAGAATTTTGGAAATAAACTGATTTATCAAAGTATTTATCTGCTCTGGGATAATGTCCACCAACAATAGCCAAAAGTTTTTTCTCAAGAAAATAAACAAATCTAAATGAAAATAAACTTTCTAAATAGTTTCTATTAATTTCTTTGATCGCCATAATTAATTTTCTATCTGCATCTTTAATTGACCATCTATTAAGGGGAAGATAATAACTATTTTCTTTGCAGATATCTTGCATTTCCGTCATAGCTATTGAATAAACATAATTTGATGCATACTCTAATGCTTTTGCATAAGAAGGACATTTTTTAAATCTCATTTCGAAACCATAACTCATTTTTTATTTATCTCCTGAATTATTTTAACTATTTGTTTTGTGAGGTTATTTATTTCTGTTACCCCTATTGGGGCATCTTTGGGTTCGGCAGAAATATTTGTAATAAGATAATTATATTTAATTTTATCTAATGCGGTTTCTGAGGGGTGCATTTGTTGCTCTTTTGTTAGTGGAGAATTAAAGTTTTCTCTTTTTACTCTAACATGAATTGTTTTGAATAAATTTGATTTTAATTTATTTATTTCATTGGGAAATCTTGTGTCAGGAATTATTATATAATCCCATTCCCCAGGAAATAAATTAATAACAGAGATAAAAGAGTCCACCCAAAAATCAGGTACTTTCTTTCGTACAATATCTGTGCCGACTTTTTGTAGAAGGGCTCTGCCTGCAATGTCCTTTTTTCCGTCCCACCCAAAATAGTTTGTACAAATAAATTTTAAATAATCTGCATAATGAACAATAAGAACTTTTTTACCAAGTTTTTCAAGTTCTGTTTTAAATATTGCAGCACTTGTATCTTTTCCATTTTGAGCTTTACCAGAAATACAAATAATTGTGGGAGAGGGTTGTTCTGTTCCATTAATAAAAAAGTCTTCAATATTATTGTTTTGTATAAATGATATCATTTTCATTTTTACTTCAATTTCATCTGCTGCTTCAAAAGTTTTTACAATAACATTGCCATCATTAAGTTTATAGGAAAGTGTGTATATCATTTTACTCCTCCTTTTATACTATTGGGGTTTTAGGGAGAGGCTTTAGTTCATTTCTAACCATCATTAATATAGTACCGAGCATATTTAATCCATCAATACCAACATCACCTGTTGCAGGGCAAATTCCCCAAAATTGATCTTCCCAATTATTTCCCTCAATCAGATAGGCATTTTCAGTATCAAGAAGTTTCTGTCCTAAACTGGAATTTTGTATAAATTTCTGTTTAACAATTCGATATATTACTTTTTCTTTTACCTGATCCCAATCAAGTCTTTTGTCCACTGTTTTTGCATATTGTTTTGCTTCATCTGCAGTTTTCATTTGAGCTATAGCTTCTACATCTTCCTTATGCACACATTTCTGTGCCTGGTATGCTGCCTCAGAACTGTTAAAGATGTGACCATTATAGGATACTGTGCAAGGAAAATAGTTGCTCAAAAATTCATACTCATTTTTAAATTCGTTAATTACTGTTGCCATTAGAAAAGTGTTCCTTTCAGTTTTTTATTATTATATCATATATCCATCAGATTGTCAAGTATTTTTATGATGAATTTTTGTTTTTGTAGGTTGATTATATCATATTGTTTTTAATTTGTCAATAGAAAAAGCACCTCATTTGGTGGGGTGCTTTGATTTTTTATAAAATTTTACATCTTCATAATCAAAAAATTTCCATTTTCCGCTCTTGTCTTGCCCGATTTGAAAACGATTATTTAATTTATATTTCCACAATTCTTTGAGTTCGTCAGGAATATCTTTTTCTGCGCAATTAAATGGAAAAGTTTTAAGATTATACAATCGTTCTTGTTTTAATATTCCACAAATTTTATACTCGGTGTGAGAAACAATATTCGTATGATTTAAGTAATTAGAATATTCTTGTTTGTTGGCACAAAGTCCTCGAAAAAGAATGGGAAATTTATAAACAAAATTTTTTGTAATAAAAACAATTCTATTTGTTCCAAATTTAATCTTCATAGTTTATTTTTCCGTATAAATAATCTTCTGTGTGGGACGTGGACATATCATAGATTGGATGACCATCTTTCATAATGATTTTATATTTTTGAGAATATCTATTTCCTGAGAGGCATCCTTGGACAAATTCTGTTCTGTAGATATCTGCATCAATAGTGAAGTGTTCCACCTGCCCATTTATTGTTTCTGCAGATATCAATGTGGGAGTTGTGCCATCAAATTTATATATTTTATCCCCAATGTTCCAATCACAGAGATTTATAAACTCCATTCTATTTAGATTTAGGAATCTATGTTTGTGTACTTCTTTAATGACAGTACCATCGGAAAATGTATATTTTTGATATTGTGTTGCAAATTTTCCACTGTGCCCTTGATATGCATCCGTGTGTTTTATCGTTGCTTCTGATACTGTTTTACCGGCCACCAAATCATATGCAGTAATTGTGTCCACACTATTAATATCTTTTATGGCTTTTTCTGTTCCATCTGACATTAAAATATTCATATCTCCAGTTAGGCATGTACATCTGATGTTTAGTGTGCTATCCTGTATAAGTTTAAATGGGAGGGCTACACTAACACCGTTTACCGTGTGGCTTAATATTCCTTCCCCATCCCAAGATTCTATGGAGGTAATATCTGATTGTGTGGATGTAGTTGTTTGGTATTTATATGGATAAGAATAGGGAGTGGTTACTGTTACTGTGGTGCCACCTACTTTTTTCAGTGTGAGAGTTCCACTTGTCTGTGTATAAATAGAGATATTTAAAGTATAACCCTTTTCTGGTTCAGGATATGTGACAGATGTGCTTATATCGCTGTTGAGAACTCCAGAGCCTTTAGCCATTACTGCCACTTGATGTTCTACATCTGTGGAAAGTTTTAGTGTTGATAAATTAAATTTCATTTTTATCCCTCTCTTCGGGGCAAAATAAAAACAGCCCCGATTATTTCAATCAGAGCTGTGTGTTCCCGAATATGTGGGAGGAGCGCCCCCCCCCCCCAAGGATTTATTTTTTAAGTTGCCAAAAGTTATACAATTCTGTTCTCATGTCCTCAGTAAATTCCATTTCAGCTATTCTGAGAGCATTGAATTCATCGTCAGATAAAAATGGGAATTGATATTTCTGACAACAATTAGTATGACTTATAGATTTATCAAATTTCATTTCACTAGTTATGGGATATAACATATTTGAATATCGTTTTGATGTTAATAAACCATTTGCGAAACAATTGAAATGATATTTTGTTAAGATGTTATAATATTTAATCGGTTTATTTATTTTTTTACATTTAGCTTCAGTAATATCTTGAGGATATTCAAATAAATGTGTTTTAGGATTAAATATTCTGTGAGATTTATTACCATTTCCAATCAAATTTATTTGTCTATTTTCATATTCAACTTTCCAATAATTATCTGAAAGTTCTTCTTTTTTAATAAATACTGGTTTGGCATAATCCAATCTGCCGTCATCAAAGTTCCATACAAGAATATCATCTTCGTATGTGATGTGCTGTACAGGTTTATCTCCATTTTTGGTTGATATCAGTGTGTTCTCAGCAAAACAAGAGATATATCTATCAGCAAAATTAGAATTTAAAAATTCAAATCTGTTAAAATCGTCTAGGGTTGCAGGAGAATCACCAATTAAAACAATATTGGCAGTCCAATCAATCACATTTGTTCCATTATAATATGAGAATTCCACAGAAGTGTTAGTAGAAGATTTAATATAATAACTAGAGTTGCTGCATTTCCAAGTAGTATCATAATAAAAATAGCCACTTGAATATGTTGAGCCAGTATAAATAGAATATATTTTGCTGGTATCCATTTGAGTAAGTAATGAATAATTACCATTAGTGGATTTTTGTAACACCATTTGTGTAAATTTTCCTGATATGCCAGAAGGAGTATATTTAATGCTTTTGTGAGAGGTGTAAAGTTTTATATCACTGTCCCCATTAGTTGAATAATGTATAAACATTAGTGTTCCCATATAAAGGTATTGAGATAAATTTATTGGAGGAGTATAATCATTCAAGCTTACTTCAGTATATGTTGTTACTTGAAACGTTTTATATTTTTCATCTATCCAATTAGTACCATCATATACGACTGTATTTTCTGAGACGGTATCTGCCCCCGAGTCTTTACAATAACAGAGGGAGTGGGTATTGGAGCCGTTGTTAAATACTACTTTAAATGAGGTGTAACTTTCACTATCACATGTAAATAACAGGGGAACATCTCCCTCATCAATAGCAGAAATATTGCTAACCCAGCAATATCTTCCCACATTAAATTTGTAGTATTCTTCACCATCTATAATTGGGGATCCTGAGGACAGCCAATCCATAAATTCGGGTGAGTACACATAATCCTCATCCCATTCCACAACAACATCAGTGTTTTGTACCGCAGAGGAATTTCCTGAAGCATCATATCCATAAAAAATGGAAGCATATACAAATGATGTGCTTGGATCTACTACAATGCTTGAATCTTTTTTTGATATTAGATAATCCTTACCACTTTTTGTATAACAAGTTATGCTATCATCAGTTTTAACTAATCTTATAAATTCTTGTGTAAATCCACTATTATTAAATGTGATATAGAGGTGCACCTCTGTGTCTATATTTTTAATTAATGCATCATCATACCAGTCAGGTTTAAAGTTAAAGCGCATGTACATCATAGTACAGCCACCTCATAAATATCTCCTTTAGTATATGTGTCGTTTGTTACACCGATATAGCGATACATTTTACCGATATTTGTTTCATCTTGTAATAAAGAATTCATTTCATCTGTAGTTGATATTTCAGTAATACCACCTTTAGTGGGAACTTTTACAGTTATTTCATTATATAAAGTCCCTGTCGTTTCTGAGGAAGTTGTTCCATTTACAGCAATTGTAATTGAGGATGATGTCAAGGTGCCTGTAATAAGAGTGCCTTTGGCATAGGCTGTTTTGCCCTCCAGAATGTCAGCTCCCGTCGCAGTACCACTAGATGTGTTAACATATTCTGTAGGAATTGCTCCCACTTTTACTGATTCCAATCCATCATATCCGGCATCTGCCCGAATTGTTTGTTCACTTTTGGTCGGGGTAATTGTTTTATTCTGCAACGAAGTTGTAGGCGCTGTAAAAGTACCCTGTAATTTTACACCATTAACATAAGCAGTTTTATCTTTTAATATATCTGAAGCAGTTGCTGTGGCATCATCAGTGGTTATATATTTATCAGGAATTGACTCAATTGTTACTGAACTTAATCCTCCATAGTTAGCATCTGGCACTATGGTTTGACTACTTTTTGTTGGTGTGGCAGTTTTGCTTTGTAGTGTAATTGTGCTACCTGTTTGAATACTAGCAATTTCAGATTCAAAATCCTGGGGATTAATTAGTCCTGTTGTTCCTTTTTTAGCTCTTAAGGTATTTGCTATGCCGGTTAAAAAGGCAGTTAAATTATTTGTCTTAGAAGCAACAGTTACTGTAGCTGCCACTTTATTGTCAACATAAATATCATAGGAGGTTGCATTTTCAACTGGGTCCCATGATAAAATGTCTCCATCAATGGATAAATTTTGAGGTGTGTCTAATTTCTTTTCCACTCCCATATATTACTACCTCCTTTAGATGTGTTATTGCATGGATTTTTGCATAAGAGATGCTTCAGTAGTAGTTTCCTCATCCCAAATTAATTTCCACACTTTACCATTTTCATCTTCAAATTGACCGTCGTTGAAATCAATGTATCTTTTTGCCTCGGAGGGAGAGGTGAACCAACTATTAGGATAATCTTTAGACTTTCCATCTTCACTTAGATATACAACAAACCAGCGTTTTTCTTGTTCATTGTCTTCATTCATGTTGATAGAGTCTTCCCCAACAATGGTATTAGAATCTATTACTTCTGAAGGAGTTAAATTATCAATAGCATTGTTAGCCAATAAATAATCAATAGCGACAGAGCTTGCTTTTGTTATTACATCTGCACTATCCATAATTTGTTTTGTAGCAACTTCCTCAATGTTTTTAGTATCAAATACGTAATTTTCCCAATTAGTATTTATTATGCCATCTTTGGAGGTGATCTTAATATTTTGACAGAAATTTGAATTGTTATCCTTTATTGTTACAGCAAAGCCGTTAACAATATCTCCTGTAAATCGAGTTGCCACAGGAGAAAAATTATGAATAATATCTTCAATAGATAATTCTTGTTCAAATAACGCTTTATTTTGTACTGTTTTTATCATTTTTTATAGCTCCTGCTCACATTTATTTACTACCAGTTCGTGAGCAACCCTAAATTCAAATTCACCTGTTTCAGGATCTATTATCTTTTTATACTCACGAGAATGTAATTCACCTGAAATAGTTATTTTATCGTTAACATGCATTTGAGAAATTTGTTTTGCCAATTTTCCCCAAGCAATGCAAGGAAGATAAGAATTTAATTTTTGATTTGAATCTTCAATAATTAAATTATTTGCGATGACAAAGTGAATATTTGATTTACCATCTTTTGTACTTCTTAATTCATCTATTTTGCAGATTCTGCCGTCAATAATAAATTCATTAAGAATTTCTTGATCATTTTCATCTAATTCACCATTATCAAAATAAGTAAATATATATAATTCTACTTTATTTTTCCCATTTTCTAATTGCTTAGAATAGGATCTAACATTTCCCAAAATGCTAATTTCTTGATTATCTTTATACGGATTGGAAAACTTTTTAAATCTTAAATTTAAAACATCTTCTTTTCCATCTTTTCTTGTTACAACTAAATCAGCCTTATTATATTCTATGTCTTTTATTACATGAGAGGGCTGAATATTTCTTATTAGTCCTTTTACGTTTATCTTATTCATTGTAGTTTAAATTATTAGTTACCTTTCAATTAATTTATGACTTTTTATAAAATGCTGTCAAAGATTGCCAACCACTATCTGTTTTTATGTATGCCGTGACATCTTTCCAACCATTTTCTGTTTTAATAAATGGCATACCCTCCACCCAACCATTTGAGGATTCAGAGTAGAAACTGAATCCTAATTTATGCAGTGTGGCAAGATCATTGTCAGAAATTGTCTGTTCCTCAGTTACAGTGCCTCCTGAAATGTATGTTGAGGAGGTTGCCCCATCTTCATTTAACATCTGTGCGGCAATGGACATATCTAAATAATATCTTAACCAAACTTCAACATCCTGTTCTTCTTGTTTGTAAGAGAAATCACTGTAGTTATCTAATTTTATTGATATGTTTATGGGAGGATTTATTTCTGTGGAGAATGTGGGATTTAGTGCCCAAGTTCCTTTGTATATTGTTGCCATGGATATTTACCTCATTGTGAAATATAGAAGTACCAATCTCCTACGTTGTAGGTATCAACAAATTCAGTGTCCCAAGGAGAGAGCGTCCCATAATTAACATTTAATGCACCAGTAGGGCCCGTGGCACCGGTATTTCCCTTAGGACCGGTTGGTCCCATAGCTCCATTAGCTCCTGTGTTGCCTGTGGCACCTGTGGGTCCGGTAGGCCCTATAGGACCAACTGCCCCCGAACCACCACCAGAAGCCGCAGCATTATTAATAGCATCTTTTAATTTAGTATAATCATAATATTCATCTGGCTTATCACCGATTATTTTTTTTGCGGAATTTGATGTTTCTGCAGTTTGGGCAGATGTTGCTGTTGCAGCAGTATTAGCATTTTCAGCTTCGATTGCCTTTTTTACAGCATCAGAGTATTCCCCGTCCCCAAATAAGTCTGTTAAAATGGAGGAAGAATTTGCCATTTTTATTTTATTACTAGAGATTAAAGATGTATTATTGTTATCATTAATACTATCCACAATACTTTCTACCTTCATGGCAGTACGAATGGGCTCCAGTTTACTAAAAGGAGTTATTCCATCACCTATATACAATAATTTTGCAACATTATCATATAGGGGCTCACCCTTTTGAAGGATCATATTAGGATAATTTTCTTTACTAAATGCTTCATTTTTATTACGTTTTAATTGTAATTTATTTGCCATAAATATCTCCTTTCGAGATATATTTCTTTATAATTCCAGGTAGCCATCTACCATTTTTATATATTTTAGGAGACAGTTCTATCCATTTACCATTTTTATATATATGGGGGTTGCATTCTACCCACATTAAATCATTTTTTATATAAATAGTTATTTCTACAGTTTTACTATTATAAGCATCGGTCCCTGGAGAATATAGTTTTACAATAGCAGAGCCAGCAGAATTACCTGCGATAACTCTACAACCTGTTTCAGTTTTATTTGTTATTGTAATTAAAGAACTTTTGGTGGAAAAATATAATCCTCCATAAATTGATCCAAAAACATTAATGTCAACATAATCCATTATTTTTATTGTTGCTTCTTTTATGTTAGGTTCCCAGGTTTGGTCCGTTTTTTTGTCACTCACAGTAACAGCAATCGTCTGCTCCCGTGAGTTGTATGACGTACCAGCGCCGTCAGCGACGATTGTTAATTGAGTGCTTCCCGGCTTTTCAGCACGCACTTTAGCCGGAGTGTAGCTCGTATCTATCGTTATAATGTCTGGATCATAGTCATTTTTGTATGATAGACTGCCGTAGTAATTACCATTGATGGTGATCTGTTTTATATCACCGTATTCGAGAGACATATCAGATGCTGTCCAGGTTTGGTCCGTTTTTTTGTCACTCACAGTAACAGCAATCGTCTGCTCCCGT
>ERZ808286.305-NODE-305-length-35131-cov-9.632370_pt1 | contig 35131 bp, 27 predicted proteins | sample MGYA00521276_ERZ808286 | MGnify/ENA primary metagenome ERZ808286 (study PRJEB31516, sample SAMN03275607) | gut metagenome | biome: mammalia-associated habitat; material: feces | host: Papio cynocephalus | place: Kenya | collected 2012-08-01 ... | reverse complement strand
TTATCTTTACTCAATATGTTCTCGAGCTACAGCTAACATTAGTTTTATTCTGTTTTCTTGGTTAACTCTAGTTGCTGATGGGTCATAATCAATTGGAACAATATTACTATCAGGGTATTTTTCCTTTAACGGTCTAATCATCGCCTTACCAACAATGTGATTAGGTAAACATCCAAATGGCTGAGTACATACAATATTTGAATAGTCTTTTTTAATTAACTCAACCATTTCTGCAGTAAGAAGCCAACCTTCTCCCATTTTGCATCCTCTATCAATAATACCATCTACATTTTCTTCTAACTCCCTGAGAGTTGAAGGCAGAACGAACTCTTTATGACGTGATATTGCACTTCTAAGCCACTTCTCACTCTTTTCTAAGAAAGGAAGGATAAAATGCTTATCTACCTTCGAATATATCGGCTTTGTTCCATAATACTCGTTGTCTTTTATTGCGTTAGAGACTCCATATAAAAAGAAACCTAAAAGAGGAGGAAGCATAACTTCACATCCCTCATGCTCTAAAAATGCTTGAAGATTAGAGTTACCAAAACGTGAGTATTTCATATATATCTCGCCAACAATTCCAACTTTAACCTTTTTCTCTCTCTTTACAGCAATGGAAGCAAAATCATCTGAAATCTTATTTAGATTCTTTGTTATATTTGACCAGAAATAGCCTCTATTGTCCTTATAACGCTGAGATAAGTCCTCGACCCATTTCTTTACAAGACTATCTGTTTCTCCTTCATTAACCTCATATGGCTTTACTTGATTACGTAAGTACATTATTTCATCACCATAAAGAAGTGCTGAAACTGCTTGTAAGACCATAGTAAGAGTAATCTTAAAGCCAGGATTTTTATTCATTCCTGCAAGGTTTAGAGATATTACAGGAATGTAATCAAGGCCAGCTCTTTCAAGTGCCTTAATAAGCAAAAAGTAGTAGTTAGATGCTCTACAGCCTCCACCTGTTTGAGTAATAGCCAAAGCACATTTATGACTATCAACAAGGCCTCTCTCTATAGCATCAATCATTTGTCCTATAACAAGAAGTGCCGGATAGCACATGTCGTTATGAACATACTTAAGTCCCTTTTGAATAATTGAGGGATCTTCATTATTTAAGACTAATGCTTTGTAGCCATTATTAATCAAAACCTTTTCAAAGAGAGCAAAATGTATTGGAGACATGTTAGGAGCAACGATTGTATAATCCTTCTTCATCTCTTTTGTAAAAGTCACACTCATACTTCTCTCTCCTTTAATGCTGCAAGAAGAGACCTGAGCCTTATCTTAACAGCTCCAACATTTGTTATTTCGTCTATCTTAAGTTGAGTATAAATTTTATTATTTCGCCTTAAGATTTCCTTCACTTCATCTGTTGTAACAGCATCAAGACCACAGCCAAAAGAAACTAATTGAACAAGGTTAATATCATCTGTCTTTGAAACAAAATATGCAGCATTATAGAGTCTTGAATGGAAGGTCCATTGATTGAGTATTCTCAAATCTTCCTTACCTTCAAGTGGTATTGAATCCTCACTTAAAACAGAACAGCCAAGAGAAACAATAAGCCTATCTATAGAATGGTTAGTTTCTTTATCTAAATGATAAGGTCGCCCAGAAAGCATTATTATTGGCCTTTTTTCTTCTCTTGCAGTTTTGATAATTTCTTTTGCCTTATTTAAAATCTTCTCTTTATATCTTCGCTCTTCTTCCTCAGCTTTTTTCGTTGCTTTTAATACCTCTTTTTCGCTAATAGAGAATACAGAGCTAATGCGAGAAGCAAAGTATTTAGGCTTTTCAAGAGATAAATAAGGTGTAATAAGTTGGCTTTTTTCGGGATCCCAATTAGCTCTTATTACCTCTGCGTAATAAGCTACAACAGGACAATTAAAATGGTTATCTGAGCAACCTTCATCAATATTGTAGCTAGAGCAAGGAATAAAAATCTTATCTACACCTTCTTTTTTTAAATACTCAACACTTCCATGCATAAGTTTAGCAGGGAAGCAAACAGTATCTGAAGGAATGGAGCTCTGCCCTGATAGATATTGTTCTCTATTAGAAAATGGAGAAGTAATTACTTTAAAGCCCAGAGAAGAAAAAAGCGTATGGAAGAAAGGAAGAGTTTCATACATTCCGAGTGCCAAAGGAAGGCCTATTGTTCCTCTTTCCCCTTCTCCTCTTTTTTCTATGTATTCTTCTAATAGTTCTTGTTTATATTGATAAATGTTGTACTTATCACTCTCGTTAGCCTTTCCAGAAATTGGACGCTCACATTTATTTCCACTAATAAGACGACGAGAGGAGGAAAAGCTATTGATTGTTAAAAGACAATGATTGGTACATCCCTGACATCTAACATTTTTTACTTCATGCTTTAAGTTCTGTAGTTTATCTTTATCGATTATTGAACTCTTAGTTTTTTCCTCTTTTTCACTCTCTTTCTTAGCATATAGAGCAGCACCATAAGCGCCCATTAAACCTGCAATCGTTGGTCTTATTACATCTTTACCCAATTCAAGTTCAAAAGCTCTTAAGACACCATCGTTAAGAAATGTTCCGCCCTGAACTACAATATTGGAGCCAATGGCCTCTTTACTTGAGGTCCTTATTACCTTATAAAGGGCATTCTTAACAACAGAGATAGCAAGACCAGCAGATATATCTTCTGTGCTTGCACCATCTTTTTGTGCCTGTTTAACGGAACTGTTCATAAAAACAGTGCATCTAGAGCCCAAATCTACTGGATGCTTGGCATATATAGCCTTTGATGCAAACTCTTGACTAGAAAGTCCTAGAGCATTCGCAAATGTTTGCAAAAACGAGCCGCAACCAGAGGAACATGCTTCATTTAAGAAGATATCATCAATAGCACCATCTTCTATTTTAAAGCATTTAATATCTTGCCCTCCTATATCAATAATGAAGTCCACAGATGGCAAGAAGAAGCGTGCTGCTATAAAATGTGCTTGAGTCTCTACAAGTGAATAATCAAGCTCTAATGCTGTTTTTAATAATTCTTCTCCATAACCTGTAACAGCAGCCCCTTTAATGGTTAAATATGGATATTTTTCATAAAAAGAGAGTAAATAGAACCTAATTAGAGCAACAGGGTTACCATTATTAGGACTATAAAACTCATCTAAAATAGAACCATTAGGTGTAATAAATACTGCTTTTATAGTTGTAGAACCTGCATCTAGACCTAAGTAGACGTCCCCTTTATAAAACGCAATATCTTCCCTTTTAACTTTATCTTTTTCGTGGCGAGAGCAAAAGGCTTTGTACTCTTCTTCGTTTTTAAACAATGGAGGAAGACTATTAAATGTCGCTTTATTTTTATAAGAAGAAATTTTATCTATAATTCCGTCTATAGTTGTGACTTTCTTCTCTTTATTAAGGGCAGCACCAAGTGCTACATAATAGAGGGAATTTTCAGGACAAATTCCCTTAGTTTTTAAAGTGCTATCAAAATACTCTCTGAGCTTTGGTATAAAAGATAATGGACCACCAAGGTAGACAACATTGCCTTCTATTTTTCTTCCTTGGGCTAAACCAGAAATAGTCTGATTAACGACAGCCATCAAAATAGAGGCAGCAATATCTTCTTTCTTGGCCCCTTGGTTTATAAGAGGCTGAATATCACTCTTAGCAAAAACGCCACAGCGTGAGGCTATTGTATATAGCTCTGTAGATTTTTCAGCAAGAGGCCCTATTTCTTCCTTTTCAACTCCTAACAGAGTTGCCATCTGATCAATAAAGGCACCTGTTCCACCAGCACAGGTTCCATTCATTCTTACTTCTAAGCCATTAGTTAAAAATAGAATCTTTGCATCTTCTCCACCAAGCTCAATAATCACATCGGTCTCGGGAAGATACTCTTTTGCACTAAGACGAGTTGCATATACTTCTTGAATAAAGGGAATATCAGATTTATCAGCAATACCCATACCAGCAGAGCCAGAAAAAGCAACCTCTACTTGCCCTTTTCCTACTATGCTTTTAACTCTTTCAAGCATCTCTATACTCTTCTTAACTATTTCAGAGTAATGACGCTCATAACACTTATAAATAATTTCCCCACTTGGGGAAAGAAGTACCACTTTCATTGTGGTTGAACCAATATCTAGTCCAATTCTGTACATAGCTAAAACTTAATGAAAAGAAAGAATGGAGACAAGAAGTTCATTCTTTTATTCATACACTTTTCTCAATTGTGTATCATTTTAGCCAAAAATTACCCCATGCATCCTATCTCAAAGTCATCTTCAGTAACCATTGTTATAGTCTTTCCGTCTATCAATTCTATTTCAAACCACCCCTTTCGACTTCGTGTGAGTTTCACACTTTCATAGTCAATCTTCCAATTGCTACTATCTTTTCCATCAGATATAAAAGAAGAAAATAGAAAGAGATAACTTCCGTCTCTTTCATATAGAGAATAGTCCTCTTCTTTTAAAGCATTATTCCATTTGCTATTTATTAAGCTTTCTTCGAATTTTTCTTTTGTCATATCAGATGATTATAAAATTAAAGGTTTACTTTAGCACTATTATAAAAACAGTTTTTTTGACACAATTTAAAATTATGGAAACAAAAAACAAATCTGCATTAACTACAAGAGCCGTCATAGTTGGCGTAATTGGTCTTGCCCTTATAACAGCATCATCTATGTACGTAGCAGTAAAGATGGGAGCCCTTCCTTGGCCAGCTGTTTTTGTAACAGTGCTATCTATGACAGTTTTAAAAAGAGCAAAGAACTCTACACTAGAAGAGATTAACTGTACACATACTCTTATGAGTGCTGGCAGCATGGTTGCAGGAGGTTTGGCCTTCACAGTTCCAGGCTTATGGATTATGAACCAAGCCAACTCTATCTCGTTTATTGCTGTTCTTGTATCATCTATTGTTGGAGCACTCCTAGGAACTCTTTTTACTTCTATATATCGCACGCAACTAATTGAGAAAGACAACTTACCTTACCCTATTGGAGAAGCAGCTTATAAAACGCTTATGACAGAAAAAGAAAAGAAGAGCTCTCCTTGGCTCTTCTCATCTTTAGGTGGTTCTGCTTTATTTACATTTATCAGAGATTTCTTCCATAAGATTCCTTCTGTAGTGACAATCTTTAAAGGTTCATCTCTTTTTCCTGCCCTCTCTTTCTATGTTTCCCCAATGGCACTTTCAATTGGCGCTATAATTGGGCCAACTCTATCTCTTTTCTGGACTCTAGGTATGGTCTTTGGTTATTACATTCTTACTCCATTAGGACTAAAACTTAACTACTTTAGCTCAATGGAAAGTGCTCAATCTTTCCGCTCATCAATTGGCCTTGGAATAATGATTGGAACAGGTTTTGCAGTTGTAATTAAAGCTATATACTCAGCAATAAAAAATAGAAAAAACACTACAAATGAAAAGAAAGAAAGAGACAACAAGAAACTAATAACAAGTGCCTTAATTGTTGTATTTTCAATTCTTCTTCTTACAATTTTTACAGAATTAACTCTAATTGAGAGCATTCTTACAGTTATTGGTGCTGCCGTCGCAACATATTTATCTTCTATGCTAACAGGACAAACAGGAATAAACCCTATGGAAGTCTTTGCAATCCTAGTGTTGCTCGCAGTGCATGCCATTTGTTCAACAGGACTAACAGCAGCATTTACTCTTGCTTCCTGTGTTGCTGTTGCTTGTGGTCTTAGTGGGGACGTTATGAATGACTTCAAATCTGGTTCTCTCGTTGGAACAAATCCTAAGGATCAAGTTAAAGCAGAAGCTATCGGTGGTATTATTGGTGCAATAATTGCTACAGCTGTTCTTTTCTTGATGAAAAAGGTCTTCGTTCTTGGATCTCCAGAAATGCCAGCACCTCAAGCCCAAGCAGTTGCATCAATGGCTGGAGGATTGGATAACCCTCTTGCCTTCTATATTGGTGTTGCTATTGGCTTTGTAATGTTCTTGTTTGCCTTGCCTTCTTCAGCATTTGGTCTTGGCGTGTATCTTGGTCCATATATCACAATAAGTGTTGCACTTGGTGCTTTAATTGTTTGGATTATCAAAAAAATTAAGGGAGAAAAGACAGAAGAAAAAATTTCTCTTGTCTCTGCAGGTCTTCTTGGAGGTGAAGGATGTGCTGGTGTATTTATTGCTTTTATAACTATGTTTATGGGATGAAAGAAAAAAGAAGTATTAACTACTAGAACAAAAATGAAAAATATACCATTATTTATAGGTGTTGATTGAGACTATAGCTCAGCTGGATAGAGCATCAGTTTGCGGAACTGAGGGTCGATGGTTCGAATCCATTTAGTCTCGCTTGTTCTCCCTGGTTTTTTTCAGGGAGTTTTTTATAGAATTAATTCTCACCCAACAGGCGAACTATTTTTTTTACTTTTTAGCTATACTCAAACACGTAAAGATAACTAATATGGGTATTACTTCTAATTTTTTTCACAGTCATTTATTTTTAGTCGACATTGATAACCCAAAAGACTATGGAAAAGAGTGTCTTATTACTCCTAGTTTAATTTTTAATGGCTACCAAGGAAGACACTACTACAAAAATATTGGTAGTGCAGAAATAATTGCAAATGCAATTGAGGAAGACGAAACAACAAAAATTGTCGGAATCTCTGTTGGGGTCAGGGGGTCTAATAATTGTTTTTTAAAAATAGTTTACGACGCTGGAACTATAGAAGAAGACCTAGAACGAATTGTTTTATGCGAAACAATTGATAGCTCTAATGGAAGAGATTTTCCTGTCTGTCTTATTAACTCAGATGTTCTACCTTCCTTCTCTACAGAGACAACAATTTTTGGCCAATTTGTCTCATACACTACTGAAATAAAACTTGCATCTTCTCCAAACGAACTTTTTATAGATTGTTTTGATCCAAAAAAGAAAGCGATGAGAAACTCTGAGGGGCACTTCTTTAGAGATGCCGAGGACAATGTTATATGTATGACATGGGGAAAAATCAAACGGAAGGGTATATTAAGAATTCCTTATATGCTAACTAATATAAAAGGGAAGAAAGTTCAACATCCAGGTCTTCCTTTTTTTGAAATGGAAACAATTCTTGGCGATATGACCTTTTATATGGCACCTGCACAAATCTTTATGGATAAAATACTTTATGCTAAATTGCTAGAAGACGAGTGTTATGTAATGTGTTCCTTTGTTATCTCTATTGATGTTGCTGTTGGAGAGTATCAAGAAGGTGCAATATTTGATGAATCTCACATTTTGAGATTACTTGGAGATTCATTAGAAAAAGGAACTTTTGAAAGACTTGAAAACACATTAAAAGATGATGTTATTGTCGCTGGGAAGGAAACAACATGGAATAAAAGGGATAGCTTACTTAGATTTCGCTCTGTCTTTTATGAACAAATAAAACAAAATGCAAAAATCACAACAGAACTAATTAAGGTAAAAAAGGTTTTATTAAAGAACTCTTCTTTAACAGAGGGAAAACTTGGCCTTAAACTTGTAAGAATATCTGACAAGAAAGTAATGGGTTATGCTTTTTTGGAGTTATCAGGCGATCATCTTATCTCTAGCATTAGTTTTTGCTATGAAGACAATATCTTCGAAGAAGAAATAATAAAAAGAAGTAATATCTTAAGTTTTGGCCTTTCTCCTGGAAAGCTAAGTACAATAAAAACTAAAACAGAGCTAGAGTTACGACAGCTTTTAGATAACATAATTAGAGGAAAAACATCTGATTACTCTATTCTTTTTGCAAGTTTAGCCAATGATGCAATATTTAATGATGATGGAACTTCTTATATTGGAAAAGCAAATGCCTATTACTATTTTGATTACGTTATAAAAAAAATGAGGGAAAAGAAGATTGAGATTTTTACTACAACTCATAATACAGCAGTTATATATAAAGATTATTGCTATGTATTCACTATTTACATGAATACTAGAGGCAAAATAGGAATTATTAAATTAAGTGTTATAGAAAAATCTACTTTTTTGAAAAAGGAACAATTGAATCCCGTGCAATTAACTCCGTGTCTAAAAGAATAGATCTAGGTTTAGATAATGGATCATTAATCTTTTCAAATATCGTCTCCCCTGCAGTAAAACCAAGTTGATAGCTTGGTTGATTTATAGTGGTAATACCAGGGTTTGTAATTGAAGCAACTTCAATGTTATCAAAACCTACAACTCCTAAATCTTCAGGAACTCTAATGTTATATCTTTTAGCAACCTTAAGAACAGAAATAGCTAAGACATCAGCCGCACAAAATATAGCATCTGGCCTGTCTTCTGTTCCAAGAAGTTGAGATGCAGCAGAATAGCCTAAGCTATATGATATTTCAGGAAGCGATATCTTCCAATTCTTAGGAACAACAAGCCCTCTTTCCTCAATAGCCTTTTCAAATCCTCTTAACCTTTCTTGAGCATAGTTGAAAGATAGAGGACCATTGATAAAAGCAATACGTTTATAGTTCATGCCAATTATATACTCTGTTGCTGTCTTTGCTGCCGCATAGTCATTTATGCTTACATATACGCCATCAGACTCCTTGTTGTATTCAGTACATTGAACAAATGGAAACTCTTTATTTATCTCATTTGCAATATCTGTTTGAAGCTTTCGTGAAAGCGATATTACTCCTCTAGCATTAGACATTTTTACTACATCTAAAAAGTGCGAGAGGTTATTTTTTGTAATATTTCCAATAAATAAAAGAACCTCATAGTTATGGGAATTAATACTTGTCTTTATTCCTTTAACAACATTGTCATAAAAAGGATTCTCTATCGATGGAAGAGAGAGAATAATTATTCGTTTATTATTTTCGACTTGACTACTAAGAATCGAATCAAAATCATAACCAGCATCTATAATCTTTTTCTTTATCTTTTCGCTTGTTTCTTTCTTAACAAGTTCAGGGTGATTCAAAACTCTAGATACTGTTGCTGGAGATACATTTATTTCTTTTGCTATTTTCGTTACAGGAAGACTAGCTCTTTTCATAATAAAAGAATAGATAAAATAAATAGAAATGTCAATATTTCTGAAACGATTAAGATGTTTCAGAAATATATTGCTCTTTCAATAATTTTGTTCTTGCTTATTAATTAATTTAGTTAATTTCATATTATATAATGAATTATTTTTATAAAATATTTTCTTGTCAGATAAAAAAAGTGGTAGTAGAATAAAATTACACAGGTGAAACAAATTGTTATTTCATTTTGTTTCATAAATGGAGGACACTATGAAGCTTGGACTACTAAGCTCTATTTTAGATGGTTGGAACTACGAAGAAGTTATAGATATTTGCTCAGAAATGTCATTCAAGTGCACAGAGCTTGCTTCTTGGCCACAGGGAAAGGCTGAGAGAAGATATGCAGGAGTTTCACATATCGACAGCGAAAGAGTCTTAACAGACGATGAGTATGCTTCTCATATCTTAGAATACGCAAAGAAGAAAAATGTCTTTATATCTTCTCTTGGTTACTATCCTAATGTTCTAGATAAAAATAAAGAGAAAGCTGATAAGTCCATTGAGCATATATACTCTCTTATAAAAGCTAGCAAAAAGCTTGGCATTAATATGGTCACTACATTCATAGGAAGAGACCAGAGTAAAACAGTGGAAGAAAATCTTCCTCTTGTAGAAAAAATATGGACACCTCTTTTAAATGAAGCAGAAAAAGATGGAGTAAGAATTGCAATTGAGAATTGCCCGATGATTTTCTCTAAAGATGAATGGCCTGGCGGACAGAATATATTCACTACCCCATCCAATTGGGATAAAGTCTTCTCTCTTTTAAAGAGCGATAAGCTAGGAATCAATTTCGATCCATCTCATTTTGTTTGGCAAGGTTTAGATTACGTAAAAGCTATCTATGACTATAAGGACAAAATTTTCCATGTTCACTTCAAAGACATTAAGCTCTACAAAGACAAACTTGCGAGAGTTGGGGTGATGGCATACCCACTTGAATATATGTCTCCAAAACTTCCTCCTTACGGCGATGTTGATTGGGCTAAATTTGTCGGAGCACTTACAGATATTGGATATGACGGAAGTGCATGCATAGAAATTGAAGATAAGGCTTTTGAAGGATCAAAAGAACGAATCCTAGATTCTATCAAGATAACTAAGAGATATATGGATAACTTTGTTATCTAAAAAAGGAAAGAAAATGAACGTAGCAATTATTGGATGTGGCAGTATTGCCCGTCAGCGCCATGCATATGAATACAGCCTAAACAAAGACGTTAAAATTGTCGGCTTTTTCGATTATGTAGAATCGAGAGCAAAAGAGATGGCCAAAGAGTTTAATGCAAAGGTCTATCCAACACTAGAGAGTCTTCTTGAAGATAAAAATGTAGATAGCGTCTCTGTATGTGTTGCTAACCGTTTCCATTCAGACATTACAATCAAAGCTCTAAGAAGTGGCAAAAATGTTCTTTGCGAAAAACCTATGGCAACCAATTTAGAAGACTGCATTAGAATGGTAGAAGAGGCAGAAAAAGCAAAAAAGCATCTTCTTATTGGCCAAAACCAAAGACTGACTCCTGCACATAGAAAAGCAAAGGAACTTATTTCATCTGGTAAGATGGGAAAAACAATCGCCTTTTCAACGATGTTTTGTCATGGCGGTCCTGAGAGTTGGTGTGTAGATAAGAGCAAGAATACTTGGTTTTTTAAAAAAGATAGCGCTCAATTTGGTTCTATGGCAGACTTAGGCATCCATAAAATTGACCTTATGCGCTACTTAATTGGTTCGGACATTGAGAGTGTTTATTCAGAAATGTGTGTCTTAGATAAAACATTTGAAGATGGATCCCCTATCGAAGTTGATGATAACTCTGTTGAGATTCTTAAATTTAAAAATGGAGCATTTGGTACTGTAACTACAAGTTGGACTTGTTACGGAACAGAATACAACCAAAGCAACATCTTCTGTCAAAATGGAGTGCTTAAGCTCTATTCTGATCCTGAGTATTCATTGATTATCGACTACAGAGATGGAAGGGAAGAGAAACTTAGCCTAGATAGAATCCAAACTAATAGCGACAAACAAATGGCAACAAGTGGTGTTATAGACGAATTCGTATCAGCTGTATCAGAAGACAGGAAAAGCATCTTAGATGCATCTGATGTTATTGAATCTATGAAGGCTGTCTTTGCTTGTGAAAGGTCATTTAAAAACAAAAGAGAAGAAAAGGTTTAAAAAAACCATAAATAAAAAAGGAGAATACAAATGAAAAAAATTATCGTTTTCATGCTTGTTCTTGTCACTGCATTAAGCTTATTTGCTAATGGTACAAGCGAAACAACAGCAAAAGCTCAGAAGATCTACGTCTTGGGACCAACTCCAGACCATGGTTGGACAGCTCAGGCAGGTTCTTATGCACAGCAGAAGTGTGAAGAAATCACAAAAGAAGGAAAGATTAAGGCTGTTTACATGGCTGCTTCTTCTGGTGAAGAACAGGTCGACCAGTGTAACACAATCATCGCTAACGGCGATGCTTCTGGCGTTGTCATGATGGCTCTCGAAGATTCAGCAGCAGCTGGACAGGAAGCTCTCTATGCAGCAAAGATTCCATTTATCTCTTTCGATAGATTTATCGAATCAACAATGGACTATGCTATCCTTAACTACAGTGGAAACAACTGGCAGTGTGGTGCTGGTATTGCTTACTGGCTACAGCAGCATGGAATGAAGCCAGGCGACACAGTCGTTACTCTCTATGGAGACAACGGTACTGTATGTAAGTATAGAGAAGAAGGCTTCAGACAGTTCTTAAAGGGCGAAATCGAATATTCAGATAAGGCTACAGGTAAGAGCTATAAGACAACTCAGGTTTGGACAGATGGAGAACTAGACCCAGTTTTCAATACTTACTCTGTTGTTTGTAACTGGTCTGCAGATGGAGCTTATGACTATCTCGAGCAGAAACTTGAAGAAATCGTCAATAAGGCAGAAGGTAACCTCTACATCTATTCTATGGATGATGAAATGACATTCGGTATGCTTAACCTCCTCGAAGGTTCATCATTAAGTGCTGATACAAAAGCTAAGATTGAAAAGCTTAATGTTTACATTTCAGCTATTGGTGGTATGCAGGAACTCTATGATGTCATGAGTGGAAAAGCAACACAGGCTAAGGTTGCTAACCAGTACTTCGACGATATGATGAGTGTCTACTTCAGCCCATCTATGATGAAGAGTGTTATTGACAAGATGGTTGATTATCTCAATGGCAATTGGAACTACAAGCAGGGTGATGTTGATACAGAACCAGTTTGGATCGTTGACAGACAGAACGTTAACCAGTACGAAGGCTTCTTAGGTCACTAAGATTTACTAGAGAGAGGATGCCTAGGGCATCCCTCTCTTTTACTATTGGATAAAAAAATGAAAAAAATTCTCGAGATGACACACATCTCTAAATCATTTGGTGGCTCTATTGCTCTTAAAGATGTTCACTTCTCTGTTGAAGAAGGTGAGATACATGCACTTTTAGGGGAAAATGGAGCTGGCAAAAGTACTCTTATGAATATATTAACAGGTGTAATTCCTTCAGATAGTGGAAAGATTGTTTTTATGGGTAGAGAATATATCACGCCTACTATTACTGAAATGGAAAAAGCAGGTATTGCATTTGTTCATCAGGAATTGAATGTTATTAATGATTTATCTGTTTCTGATAATATATTTTTAAGACGAGAGATAACCAATAAATTTGGTCTAATTAACGAAAAAGAACAAATTAAAAAAACAAAAGAACTCTTTATGAGTCTTGGTGTTAACATGGACCCAACAAGTTTGGTTAGCACATTAAAAACAAGTGAAAAGCAGCTATTAGAAATATGCAAGGCTCTTGATAGAGATGCAAAGCTCTTAATACTAGACGAGCCAACAACTGCCCTATCTTCTGACGAAATAGAACATCTTTTTAATATTCTAAGACAGCTGAAAAAGAAGGGAAAATCATTTATCTTCATCTCTCACAAGATGCCAGAAATCTTTGAAATAGCAGATCGTTTCACAGTATTACGTAACGGTACTTTTATTTCATCCAATTACATTAGTGCTGTTACTCCTTCTTCTCTTGCTCGTGACATGGTTGGAGAAAAATATCAAGAAGAAGATTACTATGAACCAAGAAAATTAGGCGAAGAGGTTCTGCAAGTAAAGAATCTAACAGGACCTGGCTTTAAGAACGTAAGCTTCACTTTAAGAAAGGGAGAAATCTTAGCACTGACAGGGCTTGCGGGCTCCGGTGCAAGTGAATTAATGCAAACACTATTTGGCGTATTGTCACAAGATAGTGGATGTGTTGAAGTAAACAAAGAAGTAGTCAGTGGAAACATTAGAACATTCATGAAGAATAGTATCTCAATGCTACCTGCAAATAGAAAGGAAAACTCTGTTATTCCTGATCTAACAATCATGGAGAACTTTGTTACTGCAGAACATGCTCTTTCTTCAAAGAAGCAGTTCATTAAGCCTCTTGAAGACAAAGAAAAATATTTAAAAGAAAAAGAAAGATTGAAAATAAAAGCAGATAACGAAGAGAACCCAATCTCATCTCTAAGTGGAGGAAATCAACAAAAGGTCTTCCTTGCTAGATGGCTTAATACGCAAAGCGAGGTACTACTTCTCGATAACCCTACCCAGGGCGTCGATGTAGGAGCAAAGAGTGAAATTTATAGGCTAATTATTGAATTTGCCAAAGAAGGCAAAGCAATCATTATCAACACCCTTGAAGTTCCAGAGATACAGAAAACAGCAGATAGATGCATTGTATTCTACGAGGGTGAAATCGTAAAAATCTTAGATCACAAGGATGTTGATGAAGCTTTAGTAATGGCTTATTCGACAGGTGCAATTGGAAGGTAAAAATGGATATTTCAAAGTTAAAAAAAGATAGCGCCAAGCTATGGTCACATTATTCATTCATCTTTGTAATGATTATCATCATGATAGTCTATGCTATAGCAATTGCTGCTAATGGCAATACATTCAAATGGAGTCATATATCAGCAATACTAGGCTCACAGAACACATGTATCGTTGGAACAATGGCTCTTGGCATGGCCCTCGTAATCATAACAGGACAAATAGACCTCTCAATAGGATCGGCTCTGGTCTTAACAACGAGTGCAACTATTGTTGCTTTCAATATGACTAACTCTATTCTTGTTATGATCCTAACAGCGCTTGTTGTTGGTGGCCTATGTGGTTTAATAAACGGCTTACTTGTAGGACTTGCAAAGATGCCTCCTTTTATCGTAACGCTCGGAACGATGTTAATATATCGTTCTCTAACATTATCTGTTGTTAGAACTGTAGACTCATCAATTTCAGGATCAAACTCAAGTCAGTTTGCTCTTCTTAGAACAAATAGCAAATATGAGTTCTTAAGAATGAAATTCGGAACAGGAAAATTTGGTTTCTCAGCCTTCTCTATCCCATATATTACATTTGTATTCTTATTAATGGTTGTAATCTTCATCATCCTTACAAAGAAAACAAAATATGGAAAGAGCGTCTATGCAGTAGGATCAAATGAGAAAAGCGCTCATTTAAGTGGTATTAATACTACCTTTGTTAAGATTTCTGTATTTGTAATTACAGGATTAACAGTTGGTGTTGCATCATTCTTACAGGCTTGTAAGATTGGAAATATCACACCAGCTTCTTCAGGACAGAGCTATGAAATGTACGCTATCGCAGCAGTCGTACTTGGTGGAGTAAGCATGTCTGGAGGAAAGGGAAATCTTCTTGGCGTATTATTTGGTGCTCTATCCTACACCACTATTAACTTCATCATAGTCTCTATTCCATCTCTTAGTGTTGATATCCAAGACACATTCCAGGGCCTCGTTTTAATTATTGTTATTCTTATTCAGACAGTTGGACCTGTTATCAAAGAGAGTTTCTTAAAAGCAAAAAGAAGAAAACAAGCTATAAAAGAGGACTAATATAAAAAGCAAGACAAAACTCCTCGGGCAAGATCCCGAGGTTTCTTTTTTTCTCCTCTCTTTCTAAAACTGCAAGAAAACAATATCCACCTAATTAACTCTATTATTAATTGCTGTATTCATCTTATTTATTTTATGTTTACAACTTAAATAAATAGAAATCCAAACAACAAAGAAAATTGCTATAAATATTCCAGCATAAGAAAGGAAACCTACAAGAGTATGCTCCATCCAATTTGCAAAATAGGCAGAAGGAAACATAATAATACTTATAATCAAAAAATAGATTCCACTTTGTTTAGCTAGACTCCAAGTATCAATTTCCCAAATAACAGAGGCAGCAGAAAAACCTATTCCAATAAGTGAGTACAATGATGTTTGCAAAATAACAGCATCAAGTTCATTTCCCACTGTTTTAATTAAAGTCGGAGAAACAGGATAAAAGACGTCATTTCCAATAAAAATTGAAATGATTAATGAAAATATAAAACCAACGGCAATTCCAATAGGAAGTCCTAGTAAGCCACGTATAATAATCTTTTTTTTCATCTCTTTTCTCCTCATATTCCTAATAGTTGTTTAATTTTTGAGACATATCGCCTCGATACGTAAGTGACAGTTCCATTTAAGAGAGCAACTCGAATCGTTCCTGTAAGGCTTAAATCGAAACCTTTAACCTTCTTGAGATTAACAATGTCGCCATTAGATATTCTAACAAATGAATAGTTATTGAGCCGTTCTTCTACTTCATATAGCCTGAGTTTAAGGATATAAGTGCTGTTTTCTGTTTCAGCATAAACCTTTCCATTTAAGGCATAGACTCTGTAGATTTGATTTGGGTTTAGAACGATTACTTCATCGTCTATAAAACCAGCAAGCATTTGAGATTGCGGCACAGATAGTCTATTAAAAATCTCTTTAATTTCATCTGTTACTTTATCTGTCTCTATTATAATTTTGGGTTCAGTGCAATTTTCATCTATCTTGATTTCAATTTTCACTTAACATCCGTCCTTTCTCGCCAACACTATAGAAAAAGAAAAGAGAATCTTCTATCGGTTTTAGATAAGTGGTTAATATTCATCTTTAGATGGTAAATAGTCGATTTTAAAATCATAAATGCAGGTCTCAACAATTCATAGCTTATCCATAAATCATATAAATGCCATTTTTAAAAGAATAAAAGATGATATTTAGAGCCAATGATATAAAATGTTTAGTATGAAAAGAATAAGAAAGTCATTTAAAACATTACCTATCGACCAAAAACTTTCACTATCATTTACCTTGCCTCTTTTCATAATGCTTGCCTTTTCACTTATTCTTACTGACATAGCACTTCGTCTTTATGATAAAAAGATATACACCCTAGAAGCTACAAGACTAAACTCAATAATCGAAACATTAGAAAAAGGAATAGATGAGATTGATGCTTCTTCTTACTCTGTTGCCATGGATGCACTTATGCAAAACAGGCTAAATGAGATTTCAAATGAGATAAACTCAGAATATCTCTATGGAATAGGAGATATCTACAGCTCCTTCGTTGTCTCCTTTTCTTCTGAAAAATTAACAAAAAATTTCATTTATAAAAACGATATTATTGACTTCCGTAATGGGAGTCTAGCGCTGGCTATAAATGAAGAAAAATTGGAAAGCATTCTTCAAAAAACTAACACTTACCTTGGTGCTCTCTATACTGAGCTTCCAAGTAGTGACTTTCCATACTTAGTGAGTGCAAGAGAAATAAGGCACTACATAAATGCTGATTTGAAATATTTAGGAACACTTATTTTTATTACAAGTATTGATGATATCCTCGATAGTAATAAGAATGAAAGCACAACCTTTCTCTTTAATACCGATGGAGAGCTAATATATGGAAATCAAGAGGAAGGTTCTGAATTAAAGGGCTTTATCGCATCATCTGGTTATTATATTAAAAAAATTGGTGGAGAAAGGCTTTTTATCTCTGTTGCAAAAAGCAATAGGCTAACTAGCATTAGTACCCTTCCCTACTCTAATCTATTTAGTTTAACACGAATAACAAGAACCCTCTTAATCCTTTCATTTATACTCTTATATACTCTAATCTTTTTTTCTATTAAGAAGATTACTCTTCATATAACACGACCAATACATATACTTTCTGTCTCAATGATTAAAGCTAGTGACGGAAATTTAGATGAAGCTATATCTATATTGGAAAAATATAATTTTGAAGATGATGAGATAGGTTCATTAGCCAAAGAGTATAAATCAATGATAGTTAAGCTTAAAAAGTTAATCATTGAGAGGTATGAAGAGCAAATTCTACTAAAAGATACCCGATATAAAATGCTTAAGGCACAAATAAATCCTCACTTTTTGTATAACACTCTAAACTCTATTGGATGGATGATAAAACTAAAGAAACTAGATGAAAGTGGTAAAATGCTTCTTGGTCTAGGAAACCTTCTTCATAAAGCTTTCGATATAAGTCAAGTAACAACACTGGGAGAGGAAGAGAATCTCTTTTTAGACTATGCCTACATCCAAAAGATGCGCTATGGTGATCGTTTCCAATATACTATAGATATCCCAAACAATCTTAAAGAGACCAAAATACCACCTCTAACACTACAACCACTTGTTGAGAATGCGCTTAAATATGGAACAGATACAACAGGGGAAACAAGCGTAATTGAAATAAAAGCAAGAGAAAAAGAAGACTTTCTTATCCTTACTATTGGTGATAATGGGCCCGGCTTTAGCAAAGAGAGACTAAAAGAGGTTCAAAGTATGACTTACAAAGGCAAAGGAAGTGGCATAGGCATAAAAAATATCGTAATGCGACTCAATCTTATATATGGTAATAATAGTAATCTTCAAATTGAAAGCTATGAAAATAAAACCGTCATAACCATAAAAATACCAAGGGGAAATTACTGATGTTCACTGTACTTGTTATCGATGATGAATATCTTGAACGAGAAGCTATGATTAATCTAGTAGACTGGAAAGAATCTAATTGCACTCTTCTGGACACTGCCCAAGATGGAGTTGAGGGTCTGAGTAAGATACTATCTTTAAAGCCAGATATTGTAATTACAGATATCTCAATGCCCAAAATGGATGGACTATCAATGATAGAAAAAGCCATAAAAGAAGGATCCGATGCGATTTTCATCATTCTCTCTGGCTACGGAGAGTATGAATATACATCTCGAGCAATGGAAAATGGAGTAAGACATTACATTCTAAAACCAATTGATGAAGAAAAGATTTTAGTTGCATTACGAAAGGCCCAAAAGGATAAGAAAGAAAAGAAACAAATAAATGAAATTATTAGTACTTTTGAGCCTTCTCTAAAAAGTGGCTTTTTCCTAAAAGCTCTTAAAACTGAGATTTCTAAAAACGAGTGGAATCTGTATAAAGAATATTTTTCTCTAGAGGGAGCAATGGGCGGCCTATTTGCCTTCACGGTTCAAGGTAGTACAAGCGAAAACGCTGAGGAGGAATTTCTCTCATATAGCTCCTCTGTCCTTGGGAAAAATGCTTTATTTAATGCTGTTTTAAAGGGAATATACTATTTCTTAATAAGTAGTAATTCAGACTATTATTTATTAGAAAACAGCGCACGCTCTATTCGTGGCTATGCACTTTCTCAAGGCTTTAGAGACATTCGTTTCTCTTTTTCATCTAATAAAAATCTTCTTAAAGCCAAAAATGAGACAGAATCTCTTTTAGCTTCAAAATGGAAGTCTGGCCCAATTGTAAAGAGTAATACTCCTATTAATAAAACTGAGATTGAAAAAATCATAAGACGAGATGAATGGAAAGGGATAAAAGACTACATATCACTCTATCGCTATGCTTCTCTTTTTGACCTTTTAATGGAAAGTAAGTCATACTCAGATCTTCTAAGAGAGAATATGATTTCATCTTTCTCTTTAATGACAGGAGTTAGGTACTCAAAGGGAACTACAAGAGAAGATGTCTTCTCCTTTATAGAAAATGTGTGGAAAAAAACAATTGACGAAAGCGATGAAGAACGGAGATGGAGAACAATCATCAGATTTTTCTTTTTCAACTTGCCTTCATCGTCTTTTAGCTTAAAGAATATCTCTCAAGAGTGTGCATATATGAATGAAGATTATTTTTCTAGATATTTTCAGAAAAAGGCGGGAGTAAAATTTAGTAAACTACTAACAGATGAAAGAATGAAAAGTGCCCTTAGTATTCTCTCCTTTAATCCGACTATACAAATAGGAGATTTAGCTATTCTTTGTGGCTATAGAGAAAATGGTCAATATTTACAAAAGGTTTTTAAAGAGACATTTAATGAAACAATTAGCTCTGTAAGAAGTCGGTTTTTTTCTCTCTCTTAATAGGAAATTTACATTTTGTTAATTGAAAAATACCAATAGCATGGTAATGCAAAAACAAAAGGAGATAAAAAATGAAAAAAGTATTTACACTTCTATTGGTACTTCTTTTACTCGTTCTTCCTCTCGCAGCTAATGGTGAAAAGGAAAGTTCAAAGGCAGAAAAAACAACTAATTTAACCATGACATGGTGGGGCGGACAAACTCGTCACGAGCTAACACAAAAGCTCTTTGATGCTTACAAAGCTAAAACAGGAATAACAATTGAAGGAACACCTTCAAACTGGGATGGTTATTTCGAAAAACTAGCAACTCAAGCTGCTTCTGGCTCAATGCCTGATGTTGTACAGATGGATTATCTCTACATAAATACATATGCAGCAAATGGCTCACTTTTAGATCTTACCGAATACACAAAGAATGGTACAATCGATACATCCACAATTGATGAATCTCTGCTTTCTTCTGGTGTAATTAATGGAAAGTTAGTTGGTATTCCTATCGCAACGTCTATCTTAGCTTTCCCTACAAACACAAAAGTTCTTGAAGAAGCAGGAATTGAACTTCCAACTTCCGATTGGACTTGGGATGACTTTATTGAAATTTGTCACACTGTTAAAGAAAAGACAGGAAAATATGGTTTTGCTATTCTTCCAACATCAGATACTAACTTCTTCAACTACTGGGTTCGCCAGCATGGAGAGGCTCTCTTTAATGAAGAACAGACAGCACTCGGCTACAGTGATGACTCTATCATGATTGAATGGTTAGATATGTGGAAAGAACTAATGGATAGCGGATGTGTTCCAAATCCAGATGAATATGCACAGATTAAGGTTGCAGGAACAGACTCTAGCCCAATTATTACGGATAATGCTGCTTTCATCCAAGAATGGAATAACTTTAACACAAAAGTCCAGGGAAAGAATGACAATCTTGTTCTTTTAACACCTCCGCTCCTTGAGGGTGGTTCTCTCGGACTATGGCTCAAGCCTGCTATGTTCCTCTGTGTTTCTTCTAACAGCAACGTTAAAGATATTGCAGCTGAGTTTATCAACTGGTTCGAAAATGGAGAAGATGCCAATAGCATTATGATGGCAGAAAGAGGAACTCCTTCTTCGTCTTCTGTTAGAGACTATATGACAAATTCAGGTACCCTCACGGATGCTCAGAAAGAAATGTTCCAATATACAACAGATGTAACATCTATCTGTGGTCCAGCTCTTCCTCCAGATCCACAAGGAGCTTCAGAAGTAACAAAGGCATACCAGGAAGCTGTTAACAATGTACTATATGGCCTCAAGACAAGCACTGAAGCAGCAAAGGATTTCAGAACTGAAGCAAACAAAATCTTAGCAAGAAATAACTAGCTTTTATCATAACTAGACTGCTTCTTCTCTTAATAAGAAGCAGTCTTCTTTCTTGGAGGAAAGATGAAGAGCTTAACAATAAAAAAGAAAAATAAAAAATCAAATCTATTAATTGGATATATCCTTCTTTTACCATGGCTTGTTGGCTTTTTAGGAATGTATTTAATCCCTATGATTATGTCAATATTCTATTCGTTTACAAACTATAATCTTCTTAACCAACCTAAACTAATTGGGCTTTCAAACTACATTAGATTGTTCACAGAAGATGATATGTTCTATAAGGCTCTAAAGGTTACATTTACATATGTTATTTGCCTTGTACCACTAAGGCTAGCATTTGCATTATTTGTCGCTTGTCTATTAAATTCGAATCATCATGGCTTAGGACTTTATAGAACAGCTTACTACATTCCATCTATCATCGGAGGAAGTGTCGCTGTTTCTGTAGTTTGGAAACAAATCTTTGGTAATAATGGTGTTGTTATGTCACTACTCTCACTCATTGGTGTGAAACAAAAGCTATCCATGTTAGGGAATCCAAACACATCTCTATTTGTAATCATACTCATGGGCGTATGGCAGTTTGGATCATCAATGCTAATATTTCTAGCTGCTCTAAAACAAATACCTTGTGCATTATATGAATCAGCGGAGATAGATGGTGTCAGTAAGTGGAAAAAACTTACAAGTATTACCCTTCCTATGCTAACTCCAACAATCTTCTTTAACTTAATACTACAGATTATTAATGGTTTTAGAGTCTTTACTGAGACTAAAGTAATTACTGATGGAGGACCATTAGATTCAACACTAAGTTATGTCCTATACCTCTATAGAAGGGCATTCAACTATTTCGACATGGGTTACTCATGTGCCCTTGCATGGGTATTAATTGCCATTATCGGTGTCTTTACAATAATTATCTTTAGAACACAAAACCAGTGGGTTTACTACGAAGATGGGAGGAATTAAAAATGGCTAAACGAAAAATAATTGAAAGAAGGAATTCTGTTCTTTTCCATGTTTTTTCTATTGCTCTCGGCTTTTTGATGATTTATCCACTTCTATGGCTCATAGCATCTTCATTCAAGAGCAATAATACAATGTTCACATCATCATATTCTCTCCTTCCAGAAGAATTTGACGTAATTAAAAACTATTCTTCTGGTTGGCAAGGAATAGGAGGAGTAAAATTTTCTAAATTCCTGCTTAATACAGTTATTGTTACAGTGATAGGGACTCTTACATGTGTCTTTTCTTCTTTACTAGCAGCATATGCTTTTTCAAGAACTCCATTTAGAGGAATAAGATTTTGGTTTACATGTGTCATTTTAACAATGATGATTCCCCCACAGGTTATGGTTGTTCCTCAATATATAATACTTAAGAAACTTGGACTAATTAATACTCTAACTTCTTTAATATTACCTTGGTGTTTTGGTACAGCATTCTTTATTTTCTTAATGCTTCAGTTTTTTCGTGGAATTCCAAAAGATCTCGATGAGGCAGCAGAAATTGATGGATGTGGACCATTTAGGATTCTCTTCCAGATACTAGTTCCAGTTGTAAAACCCGCAATTGTAACCTCAGGTATCTTTGCATTCTATTGGATTTGGCAAGACTTCTTTCAACCTTTAATCTTTATGAATTCAACAAAAAAGTTTACAGTATCTCTTGCGTTAAATGCTTATCTAGATCCAACTTCCTTTAACAACTACGGAGGTCTCTTTGCAATGAGTTTTGTCTCCCTTATTCCTGTTATTTTATTTTTTATAATATTTCAGAAATATCTTGTTAATGGCATAGCAACAGATGGCATAAAAGGATGAAGGAGTAATGCTTGTAATTAACAGCGTGAGTACTGAAGATTCGCTATATCTATGGTGGGAAAAGCCTTTAGAGAAAGTTGATGTATATAGCCTTTATATAAATGAGAGGCTTCTCGCAACAACGAAAAAAACACACTACACTATTTCTTCACTTCATCCAGAAAGTAAATATTTTGTCTCTATTAAGTATGATGATAAGATTGTATCTCTTACTTTAGAGACAAAAAAGAGTAAGAAAAGAATTGATATTACGTCAGCTCCCTACTTTGTTAAAGGGGATGGAAAGACTGTTAATACATTGGCCATTCAAAGAGCACTTAATGATCTTGATGAGAATACTCTCCTTTACTTCCCTAAGGGAGAGTATTTGACTGGAGCTTTAAGAATAAAAAGTAACAGCCACCTTTATTTAGAAGACGGAGCTATTATACAAGGTAGTGCCAAAAAAGAGGACTACCTTCCACTAATTCCCTCTCGTTTTGAAGGATTGGAAAGGCTTTGCTATAGTTCATTAATTAACATTGGAGAAATGGATCACAACAAGGGTTATGAAACAGAAAACGTTTCTATTATGGGAAAAGGAACTATTTCTTCTGGTGGTAAAGAACTTGCATGGGACATAATTGAAAGTGAAAAAATAAAATTAAAGGACTATCTTAACGAAAACAAAAACCTTGTAGAAGAATGCGAAAAACTAGAAACTATCCCAGGAAGAATAAGACCAAGATTAATTAACATTAGTAATGCTAAAAATGTTCATATATCAGGATTAACACTAAAAAATGGAGCTTCATGGATGGTCCACATTCTCTATTCAGATAATGTTATTACAGATCATTGTACATTTTACTCAGAAGGTGTTTGGAATGGCGATGGTTGGGATCCTGATTCATCAACTAATTGTATTCTTTATTGTTGTTCTTTTCATACAGAAGATGACTCTGTAGCTATAAAAAGTGGAAAAAATCCTGAAGGAAATATCATAAATAGACCTTCAAAGCACATAAGAGTATTTGATTGCAAAAGCTACTCTGGTCACGGAATAATAATTGGTAGCGAGATATCTGGAGGAATTGAAGACATTATGTTTTGGGATAATGACCTTACTTTCTCCTCTAATGGATACGAAATTAAGTCCACATGGAAACGTGGAGGATATGTTAAAGATGTTCTCATATTAGATTCAATTGCACCAAAAATTTTACTTCATAGTGTTCCCTACAATAACGATGGAGAGCCAAGTAAAGTTAAGCCAATCATAAAAAATATAAAAATAAAGAATCTTTTGCTTGATAACCCTAATAATCAAGAAGCAATCATTGAGGTTATAGGTTTTGATAAAGGAAATAAGATGGAAAACATTTCACTCTCTAATATTACTATTAGTAGTTTAACAAAGCCAATAATAAAATTAGAGAATGCTAATGTAGAGGTAGATCTTCACTCGTGATTCTTTTCTTGCCACTTTTTATATAACTCATAGCCAAGTAATCTTGGCTCATAATTTGTAATTAGGACAACACCTTTATCTTCCTCTGTGTAAGTTAATTCTCTTTGCCATTTGTAGAGATACGGACCATCAATTATTGTCTCAATGTAAGCCATCGCCATCTTCATTAATGAAGCCATATTTAATGTATCTGTAAGTGCCTCATTAGCATAAAAACCTTTCCATTTACCTCTTTCCCATTCTCTAAGAGAAGTTGAAGCTGCCACGAAAGAATCTGTAGCCTCTCCAAGGAGTAAAAAAGAGCCAACATAGTCACCCTCGCTATATTTTATGTAACCTTTAAGAAAACTCACATTTGCCTTTGCAGCATTATAGTACCATCCACTTTGAGTAACCATCAAATCTTTAAAGAGCCTATTTTTTGATTTTTTTGCCTCTCTATAAAGTTTTTGATAACGTTTTCTTGCTTCCTCCATTTCTTTTAATAAAAAATACACTTGGTTCAAAAGAGTATCATCTAGAATAAAAGCAAATTCTCTGGAGCCCTCTTTTTCTCCTCTAAGCCAAGAGGTAAGAAGCATCCTAGCAGGATAGGTATAGTATTGGTCCCCTGCCCTGTTGTCATCATATTTACCATATTTTATTGAGCACTTAGAATATGAGTATATTAATTTTAAGCTATTGTTATAAGAGTCTCCAAAATATGTTTTTGAGAAGTTTAGTAGGCTCTTTTTGTAGTCAACTACTCCGTCTTTCCAAAAATCAGCAACAAGAGAGATAGAAACTAAGTGTGGTTTAACATTTGATACATTAACTATTAAAGCATCACGAATACCATTAGAAAATGCACTATTCAACTCTTCGGAGATTAAAGAAAATGGAACTGGTGTTTGTGTTATATGATTAGCAGCCTGCAAATCATAGAAGGAGACATGGTAGTACATACCATTATGTTTTTTACAGTCTTCTTTTCTAGGAAGAGAGGGAATCCGTTCATCCCTATTCCATTCACGCCTAGATACCATCTTTCCATATCCATTATCAGCAAATAGAAGAATAACTTCCTCTGGAAGATGTAACAAACCTTCTCTATAAAAAGTAGCTGCCTCATTATAAATATTAAAAGTAAAAAGTGCTGATGGGTCATACTTTTTAACAAGATTTATCTGCTCATTAACTATCTTTTGAATTAAATTCGCCCTTTTTTCATCTGTATCATAACTTGGGTCATTATTCCAAAAAGCAATATCACCTTGTCCTCTAAATCCAACTGTCCATAAGATCTTCTCGCCCTTAGATTTTTCAATGCTTTCTCTCCAAAGCTTTTTATATAGTTCAGGGTATTTATCATAAGATGGTTCAAGATTTGGATAGGCACGACTAAACATTTCTCCGCCAAGTGGTTCAGCATGATGTTGGGCAATCCAAAGCCCCATCGACGAAGCAATAGTGTGAAATTTTTTTGAGCTTTTATCTGTCCCAGGTATGACAATATTTCCACCTAATCTCAATAAAGCTTCAAAAGCCATCTCCCATCCTTCGATTGCACTATCATTGGGTCTCCACCCTAAAAGAAGCACTTCATCATTAATAAACCAACCACGAAAACGATATTTATAAGAGCGTGATTTAACCTCTCCTTCTTTTATTTCTTTATAGTCACTCTTCCTAAAAACCTGATCACACCAAAACCAAAGAGGTTTAACACCTAAGTATTTTTCGCTTATATAGATTAGACCATAAACTACTCCAAGTTCATCAAAAGCACAAAGTGTAAGAGATGCAGAGTTTATTATAATCTTCCACTCTTCAGCCTTAAGCGACGAGTCTTTTACAATATTGATACTTCCTCCAGGCCTTTCGGTCTTATTAAGAGTAAAGGAAATATCTCGATAAAATCTTTCTATGGCTTTTTCTATAGCCTCACTTTTTATGCCTTTTATAGAAACACTAATATTACGATTAATTTCAAACATAGCCTTATTTTCTAGCCAGAAAAATTCTTTCTCAACGTAAGTTTCCGCTATTATAAAGAAAAAAAGAGACTTTTCTCAGAAATAACTATGAAGATTTCGCCTTAAAGGTGCTAGTAGCTCACTCAAAGCAAATCTGCAAGTCTCTCAATTTCATCAGCTTCTAAAGGAAAACCACTTTTAATAACGATAAATGAATCTCCTTCTCGAATTATTATTTCGTTATTTGCCTTACTTTCTTGACTGTAAAGTTCTTTTTCAGCTCTTTTACGTAACCAGTTATATGGAGAAGAAAAAATAGAGTAACTTACGTAACTTATATCTTCCATCTTGGCATTATCATAGATAGTTTCGCCCTCTTCTAAACCAAAACTCTCATCAAAATAGGTATTGTATTCTGCCAAGAATGATTTACTCTCCCTCTTTATTGTAGTTCGATATTTTCCTTTCGTATTACCTCCTAAATCTTCAAGGGAAAGAGGTATTTCATCACTATAAAGCTTATAGGTTGAAGAGCCTATCTTTACTCTCTCGCTACTCTTTGCTTCGCCAAGAAAAGAATCTATTAAAAGAAATGCAAAAAGGGCCAAAAGAAAGAAAAAGGTAACTCTAGTTGAAATATCTAAATATGGTTTCTTAGTAAGCTTTAAAACTCTTTCAAAGAATGACAAGAGATTCAGCGCGAAAGAAAATAAAAGGAAAAGAGAAAGGATAGCTGCTGAGAAAATATAGAAGTTAGAAGATACCACTTTCACAATGCTATGAGAAAAAAGGAAGTAAGTAACAAAGAGCAATAAGAAAGATAGAACCAAGTTTGAAAGAGCCTTTCTCTTTCCTCTTCTTTCAGCTTTCTTTTCATACTTTTCATCTTGTTTTGGTATTTTTGATCCAGGTATCTCCTCAATTAAATAAACGTGTCGTCTGCTATCTGAAAGAGTCTCAGGCTTTCCTATAGCTATAGTATCCCAACCTTTACTTCTTAAATAAACAAGCTCTTCTCTCACTTGTAGCTCTGTTGAGATATCATGGCCCTTTGCATAGAGAGTAAGAGCGCAAACTTTTCTTCCATCGCATGGTTTTTTTTCAAAAATAAATGTATTACCTGTTACCTTTTTTAAAGCCAATCCCTCTTCTCTGTTTTTCTGCAGAAATAGAGTTATTTCATTATCCGTATGCTTTGTTACTTGATAGAATTTTTTGCACTCATTTTTTCTCATATTGCAATATTAACACAATTGAAGTAGCTAAAGAAAAGCGACTTGTTTCTTTTATAAAACAAGTCACTCTTCATTAATTTATTTTTGTCTTCAAATATTAAAACCCAATTCTTTTTGCTTAAGTGGACAAGCAATAAAATGATTAGGTTTAACCTCGATAAGTTGAGGAATAGCACTCTTACAGATCTTTTCATCACAATAGAGACAGCGCTTAGCAAACCTACACTCCTGAGGTGGCTCGATAGGGCTTGTAATTTCGCCTTTCAGCTTTACTCTCTCTCTTCTATGTCCTAACTCTGGGATAGGAATAGCAGAAAGAAGTGCTTGGGTATATGGATGAATAGGATTATCGAAGAGTTCTTCTGCTGGCGCCTTTTCGACTATTTGTCCCAAATACATAACCGCTATATCATCAGAGAAATGGTTTACGACAGATAAGTCATGCGTTATGAAGATGTATGTCAAGCCAAGCTTCTCTTGTAGTTCTTTCAAGAGATTTAATATCTGAGCTTGAATAGATACATCAAGTGCAGATACTGGCTCATCACAGATAATTAGCTTTGGCTCCATCGCAAGCGCACGGGCAATACCTATTCTCTGTCTTCTACCTCCATCAAGTTCATGTGGATATGTGTTGATATAACGCTCAGCAAGACCAACAGTATCCATAAGTTCAAGAACTCTATCTTCAATATCATGCTTCTTTGTTAGAATCCTGTTTTCGATTATTGGTTCAGCAATAATCTGGCTAACAGTTTTCTTTGGATCAAGAGAAGAGAATGGATCTTGGAAGATGATTTGCATGTCTTTTCTCATGTGTCTCATCTCGGAGCGAGAAAGCTTTGTTACATCTTTTCCTTCAAATAGAACCTCTCCACTTGTAGGCTCAATCAATCTGAGAATAACTCTTCCTGTAGTACTCTTACCACAGCCACTTTCACCAACAAGACCTAATGTCTTACCTCTTTCAATTGTAAAGTTAATATCATCAACAGCATGGAGCATGCCTCGACTTGTCTTAAAATACTTCTTCAGATTTTTTACTTCGAGAATTTTATCTGCCATTTTTCATGCTCCTTTCTAATCTAAAGTTTGAATTCCTATCATATTCAGAGCATGCAACAAAGTGTGTTCCTCCCATATTCTTTAATTCTGGAATAGATAAGCTACACTCTTTTTTTGCATAGTTACATCTAGGAGCAAAAGGACATCCCTTAGGTAAATCTGTTGGATCAGGCATCAAGCCATGAATAGGTTTAAGTTTAGCTGTTCTGTTTTTAATATTTGGAAGTGAATTAAAGAGACCTTCTGTATATGGATGACGTGTAAAGCCAAATACTTCTTCTAATGAGCCTTGTTCTACAATTCGTCCAGCATACATAACAGCAACATCATCACATACTTCAGCAACAATACCTAAGTCATGTGTAATCATAATCATAGATGTATTGTACTTCTCTTTAAGTTCATTCATTAACTCCAAAACCTGAGCCTGAATAGTTACATCTAAGGCAGTTGTTGGTTCATCAGCAATCAAAAGCTTCGGGTTACATGCTAGCGCAATAGCTATAACTACTCTTTGCTTCATACCGCCAGAGAACTGATGAGGATACTCATTTGCTCTTTGTCGAGGTATGCCAACAAGCTCTAACATATCGCCTGCCTTTTGGAAAGCAACTTCCTTATTAACTTTTTCATGGATGGCAATAGATTCTGCAATCTGCTCACCAACTGTGAAAACAGGATTCAAAGCTGTCATAGGGTCCTGGAAAATCATTGAGATTTCCTTACCTCTAACCTGCTCGAGTTCAGATATCGAAATATCTCTAATATCACGTCCACCAACCTCAAGTCGCTTGCATTCAACAACTCCTGGTGGGTCTGGGACTAAGCGAAGCATAGCAAGCGCTGTTGTTGTTTTACCAGCTCCTGTTTCACCAACAAGACCAAGTGTCTTCTTATATCCCAACTTTAAATTAATGCCGTTAACAGCATAAACGATACCATCCTCTGTTTCAAAGCGAACATGGAGGTCTTCAATGTTTAGAATTTCTTTATTCTCCATTTCTATCCTCCTATCTCTTTAGCTTTGGATCGAGAGCATCTCTTAAACCATCGCCAAGGAGGTTAAGAGAAAGAACTGTAATCATTATGGCAATGCCTGGAAAGAGCGTCATATAACTATAGTCTCTGATATAAAGTCTACCAGCTGAAAGCATACTTCCCCACTCTGGTGCAGGAGCTGGAACTCCAAGGCCTAAGAATGAAAGCTGTGCTGCAGAAATAATTGCAGAACCTACACGAAGTGTTGCTTGAACAATAATCTGAGATAGACAGTTTGGAATAATATGAACAAGAATTATCTTCCAATCTGGTTGTCCGATAGCCCTAGCTGCTTCAACATATTCTTCTCCTCTAACTACAAGAACAGCAGCTCTTGCAACACGAACAAATGGAGCAGTAGAAGCAATACCTACAGCTATCATAAGGTTAAGCGTACTCTTACCAAGTGCTGAAACAACTGCGATGGCCATTAAAACAGAAGGAATTGAAGAGAAGATATCACAAATTCTCATTACGACATTCTCAAATACACCACCAATATAGCCAGCAGCCGAACCTAAGATTACACCAACAACGAGAGCTATTAATACAGCTACAACGCCAACAGCAAGGGAGTATCTAGCACCATAAACAATACGCGCGAAGATATCGCGTCCAAGCTCATCTGTCCCACAGATATGCTTAAGAGAAGGACTTTGCATTCTCTCTCTTACATTCATTCCTATTACATCTGTGTTGTAATCATATACAATTGGAGCAATAAGGGCACCAATGATAATCAAAGCAAGAAGAATAAGACCAATAATGGCTCCCTTATTTCTTCTTAGCTGTCTCCATGCCATACCAAATGTGCTTCTTTTTTTGTAGAGCTTTGAAGCTCTTACTGAGTTATTTTCTGCCACGTTATCCTCCTACTTTGTGTACTGTGCCTTGATACGAGGATCAACATAGGCATAAACAATATCGACAAGCAAGTTTACAACTGTAACAAGCATTGTTGTCATAATTAAGGCTCCAGTTACTGTTGGAATATCTCTTTGGTCGATTGCATCGACGACAAGACGACCAACCCCTGGCCATGCAAAGACAGTTTCAGCAAGAACAGAGCCTCCTAATACGTTAGAGAACTGTACGCCAAAGATGGTAATGATAGGAATTAAAGCATTTCTAAGAGCATGGGACATAATAACTTTTTTCTCAGGAACACCTTTAGCTCTTGCTGTTCTTAAATAATCCTGTCTAAGGACATCTAGCATACTAGATCTAGTTGTTCTTGTAAGAAGTGCTGCAAGTCCTACACCTACTGTTACAGAAGGAAGAACTACACTAAATACTCCTTCAGATCCACCACTTGGGAACCAACCAAGTTTTAAAGAAAAAAGAAGCATCAAAAGTAAACCTAACCAGAAATTTGGCATCGATAGGCCCAAGAGAGCTAATATCATTGCGATAGTATCTTTCCATGAGTTTTGGTTTACAGCTGCAACAATTCCTAAAGGAACAGACATTAAGACAGCAACAATCATTGCTAAACTTGCTAAACGAAGTGTATTTGGAAGACGCTGCAAATAAAGCTTCATAACATTCATTTGGCTTACGTAGCTCGTACCCAAATCACCTTTTAAGAGATTGCCTATATATCTAAAGTAACGTTCTAATAAAGAACCATTTAGGCCCATCTCCTCTCTTAGAGCATCTAACTCTTCTTCTGTTGCATCTGGACCCGCAACTTGGTAGACAGGATCACCTTCTGCAACATTCATGATTGCAAAAATTATAAATGCAACTCCTAAAAGAACAGGAATCAACATTATTAACCGCTTGATAATATAGCGATGCATATATACTCCTTGACTTGTTGTTATACTAAAGGCGCAGAACCGTAATAGATTCTGCGTCTTCAGTTAGTGAAAAATAATTAATTATGCTTCAGGGAGAGCAATATAACGATAGTCGTGCTTTGCATCAGGCTTCCAAACAGCACCTGCAAGACCCTTCTTAACACCAATGTTAATGTAAGAAGTACAAATAGGAATAAGAGGACATACTTCATCGAGATAGTTCTCAATGTCATAGTACATCTGTCTTCTCTTCTCTACATCTGTTTCAATGAGAGCTGCATCGACCATTGCATCATATTTAGCATCTTTCATGTTAGGTCTATTTGATCCATTCTTAACTCTTACGCCATCTGGACCAAGTGTAGATCCACACTGGTTACGTAATGTATAGTCTGTTCCGAGATCATCTGTGAACTGATAGATACAAAGTTCGTAATCAAGAGCCTTATCATTAAGCTTACCCTTAAGAGCAGCTGTTTCCATCTCTTCTAGAACAATATTTATACCAGCCTGAGCACATGACTGTTGGAAGATAAGAGCCATAGTCTTCTTGAATTCCTTGTCAACCATGATATGGAATGTTAACTCACCAGGCTTATATCCAGAGAGAGCAAGTTCTTCTTTTGCCTTGTCTATGCTGTACTCATAAACATGAATATTAGGATTTAAACCGAACTGACCACGGTTAATGTAGTTGTTATGTACTGTTCCAAGTCCATCCTTACCTGCGATAACCATAGCTTCCTTATCTGTACAATAAGCAAGAGCTCTTCTAACGTGAACATTATCTAAGCCTGGCTTCTCCATCTGCATTGGAATGTAGAGAAGAACGACATCTGGAGTCTGGATTAATTCGAGCTTTGGATCATTCTTAATTCTCTGAAGGTCTGTTGTTGATGGATCAATACATACATCAATTTCGCCTGTCTGTAGAGCAATTAATCTTGTAGAAGCTTCTTTGTAAAGCTTAAAAACAATCCTTCTTGTAGGAGCTGCACCCTTTCTGTAACCATCATATCTTACGAATGATACATAGTCGCCAGGGACCCATTCTTCAAGTGAGAACATACCAGAACCAAGGTATGGTCCAAGTTTAGCGTCTTTCTCACAAGCTGCCTTAGAGAGAATAGACATCCCCTTATGTGCCATAAGTGTAATCCAATCCTGGTTAGCCTTAGAAAGAACAATCTTAACATGAGTATCATCAAGAACATCGATAGATACGATATCTGCAACTTTCATCTTAGCAAAAGAGCTTGTCTTTGCCTTTTCATATGTATATTTAACATCTTCAGCTGTTAACTTAGAACCATCTGTAAATGTTGCATTTTCTGGAAGTGTAAATACAAATGTGCATCCATCTTCAGATACTGTCCAGCTTTCAGCAAGAGCAGGAATAACTTCGCCTGTGTCTGGGTCGATATCTACAAGAGTTTCATGCATTAGATAGAAAGCCATCATGTTGGCATCTGTGTTAGAACCCTGTGGATCGAGAGTTGTAATGTCGTTGGCAACTCCAATAATAACAGTATCTTTGTACTTTGTATCTTTTGTGATAGAAGCTGACTTTACGCTACCTGTTTCGGTTGTTGTTCCAGCAGTTTCAACTGTTCCTGCCTCCTTTACTTCTGGTGTTGTAGAACTTGTTTCTTGCTTTTTACCCCCACAAGAAACCAACAAACAAACAGAAATAAGAAGGACAGTCAAAGCGACAAAATATTTTTTCATATTTCCACTCCTTGGTATTAATCTTTTTTATGTTTAAAGAAGTCTAACATGGAGGGTTATTGAGGTAAATTAATATTAAATTTTTTTACTAATCCTTTACAAAAACATTATTTCTTTAACACATATTTTGCCTTTATTTTCAAAAATCTAACAAAAACAGTTAAAAATGAAAGTATTTTCACTTCTTTTTGAGAAAATTAAAAGCTTTGTATAGAAACAACGCTAATCAAAAATAGGAAGAAGGATTAAAGCCGTGATGACAGAGTCTAGTTTTATATATGACCAACATAATCAAAATTTATGGATTACTAATTTGGTCCGTATCTTTTTAAATATACATACTAATGCTTAAAAAAGATTATATTTCTTTACATAACTTTCGAAACTTAAAAAGTTTAAATTTTCAAAACTCTAGAACTATTATGTCAATTCTGTTTTAACATTTAAAGAATGAAAGAAAGCAATAATCCCTTAATTAACTCTATTATTAATTGCTGTATTCATCTTATTTATTTTATGTTTACAACTTAAATAAATAGAAATCCAAACAACAAAGAAAATTGCTATAAATATTCCAGCATAAGAAAGGAAACCTACAAGAGTATGCTCCATCCAATTTGCAAAATAGGCAGAAGGAAACATAATAATACTTATAATCAAAAAATAGATTCCACTTTGTTTAGCTAGACTCCAAGTATCAATTTCCCAAATAACAGAGGCAGCAGAAAAACCTATTCCAATAAGTGAGTACAATGATGTTTGCAAAATAACAGCATCAAGTTCATTTCCCACTGTTTTAATTAAAGTCGGAGAAACAGGATAAAAGACGTCATTTCCAATAAAAATTGAAATGATTAATGAAAATATAAAACCAACGGCAATTCCAATAGGAAGTCCTAGTAAGCCACGTATAATAATCTTTTTTTTCATCTCTTTTCTCCTCATATTCCTAATAGTTGTTTAATTTTTGAGACATATCGCCTCGATACGTAAGTGACAGTTCCATTTAAGAGAGCAACTCGAATCGTTCCTGTAAGGCTTAAATCGAAACCTTTAACCTTCTTGAGATTAACAATGTCGCCATTAGATATTCTAACAAATGAATAGTTATTGAGCCGTTCTTCTACTTCATATAGCCTGAGTTTAAGGATATAAGTGCTGTTTTCTGTTTCAGCATAAACCTTTCCATTTAAGGCATAGACTCTGTAGATTTGATTTGGGTTTAGAACGATTACTTCATCGTCTATAAAACCAGCAAGCATTTGAGATTGCGGCACAGATAGTCTATTAAAAATCTCTTTAATTTCATCTGTTACTTTATCTGTCTCTATTATAATTTTGGGTTCAGTGCAATTTTCATCTATCTTGATTTCAATTTTCACTTAACATCCGTCCTTTCTCGCCAACACTATAGAAAAAGAAAAGAGAATCTTCTATTGGTTTTAAATATGTGGTCGAAATCTAACTATAGATGGTGAATTAAAGAATCTTTTTTAGGTCTTTTAAATCTGAGATTATGTAATCAGCTTTGCCATTTGCAAAAGATAGAGGAGTCATTGCCGTTAGTCCTTTTCTTATCCAAATTGTTCTCATGCCAACCTCTTTTGCTGGATAGATATCATTATCGAGTCTATCTCCTACCATGAAAGAGTTATCTCCTTCACTCCCAGATTCTTTCAACGCAAGTTTAAAAAGTCTCGCGTCCGGTTTACTTAAGCCAACCTCAAAAGATGAAAAAACAAGAGAAAAGAAATCAATTAAACCATAGCATTTGAGCCTTTCTTCTGTCCCCTTTGGTTGATTCGCTATTATTCCAAGTTTATAACCTTTCTTTTTTAAATATAAGAGAGTCTCTATAGCATCAGGGAAAACAACCTCTTCTTCACTAGGCCATTCTTTCTTTTCCAAATTGAAAAATTCTCGAGCTTTGCTATTTCCATCGTACCCACTCTTTTGTAACTCTTGCCTCTTTTGGTCAAAAGAAGGAAAACTAACTGAGCTATTTTCAATTAGCCTTTTTGCATAAACATCATAAGCAACAGTTTCATCTACTAAGGTTGAGCCAATATCAAAAAATATCCACATATTTAAAAAAGATACCTTATCAACAAAAAAGAGGAAAACTATAATTTAAAAAAAGGATTTTTCTCATAATGAGTTTAGATATCTCTATAAGAGTTGTTTCATACATCCTTTTGTCTTTAGGTTTATATAAAATCTTTGCTAAATGTGGTGTTGATAAAAGATGGGCGTTTATTCCTGTAATAGCTTTTAAATTGCAACTTGCTTCTATCTCTCTTAATGCCT
>ERZ808286.301-NODE-301-length-35401-cov-4.539156_pt1 | contig 35401 bp, 28 predicted proteins | sample MGYA00521276_ERZ808286 | MGnify/ENA primary metagenome ERZ808286 (study PRJEB31516, sample SAMN03275607) | gut metagenome | biome: mammalia-associated habitat; material: feces | host: Papio cynocephalus | place: Kenya | collected 2012-08-01 ... | reverse complement strand
ATTTTCATCTCCATGTAGATTTTGTTTTGCAAGTTTTCCTTCACTAGACGATCCTTACTATTTGATTGTATACATCAGTTTTCTATTTGTCAAAAAATATTTTATGAAAATAAAATTTTGCAAATTATTATCAAATCAAATTAGTTTTGGCGCGATTATTATTTCTTTAGTTATCAATAAATATCATTGTTTAACCATATTTTCAAATATATTTATAAAAATTGTTGAGAAACCGAAGTTTATGGTACTAAAATATACATCATATAAAAAAGAGAAGGTAAATATGAGATCTATAATAATCAATGCGCCAAAAGACGTTAGGATAATCGACAAAAAACCAATGCCAGAACCAAAAGAAGGAGAAGTACTTCTAAAGGTTCTTTATGGTGGCATTTGCGGAAGTGATCTTGGATCATACAGAGGAACATTCGCTTATTTTTCATATCCACAAATTCCAGGACATGAATTCTCAGCAGAAGTTATCAAAATCAACTCAAAGAAGAAAACCAACATAAAAGAGGGAATGATTGTAGTTTGCAATCCCTATTTCAATTGTAAAAAGTGCTATTCGTGCTCTAATGGACATGTCAACGCATGCCAAGACAACCAAACGATGGGAGTCCAAAGAGAAGGCGCATTCTCAGAGTACATCACAATGCCGATAGAAAGAGTTATGGATGGAAGAGGAATAGACGCCAAGACACTTGCTCTTATTGAGCCATTTTGCATTGCAAGGCATGGAGTGAAGAGAGCCAATGCTAAAAAAGGCGACAAAGTGCTTATCGTAGGTGCAGGCACAATAGGCATATGTGCAGCACTATATGCAAGATCCCTTGGTGCAGATGTATACCTCTCTGACATATCTCAAGAGAAACTTGACTATACAAAAAATACATTCGGATTTGAAAAATTCATCCTAAATGATGAGAATTTCATTGCTGGTGTGCAAAATGCAACAGAAAATAATGGCTTTGATATCACAATCGAAGCTGTTGGACTTCCTTCAACGTTCCAAAATTGCATTGATGCAGCTGCATTTTGCGCAAAAGTCGTCCTAATTGGTGTAGGGAAAAAGAACTTGGACTTCAACTTCACGATTTTGCAAAAGAAAGAACTCAATGTCTTCGGCTCTCGAAACTCGCTTTCCGAGGATTTCAATGAAACTATAGATGATGTACTTGCTGGCAAGATCAAGCTAGATAAGCTAATATCACAAATATATCCATTAGATGATGCTACATCAGCTTTTGCTGATTTCTCATCTCATTCAGGCGAATGGACAAAAGTCCTAATTGATTTTACAAAATAAGGTTGTTTACATGCTAAATGTTTTCGAAGAAAAAATACCAAGAACACTGAGTTACACAGAAAGAATGTGCCTTTCTTTAATCAAAAGATATACTCCAGAAGTCGCTTTTTACGACTATGTCAATGGACTTGGGCTTGAGTGCCTTTACAGAGCCGGAGTCGCTTTGGAGAGAAATGATTGGAAAGAGTTCGTTCAAAAGAGATTCGATCTCTTTCTAGATGATGACGGACACGTCAAGTCATTTGATAAAAAAGAATATAGCATGGACCAAATTAGCCCCGGAAAAGTCTTCTTTGGCCTATATGATGATACAGGAAATGAAAAATACAAGAAGGCTCTCGATCTCTTTTTTGATATGCTTATGAACCAACCTCGCACTCCATCCGGCGGTTTTTGGCATAAAGAGATCTACCCTAATCAAATGTGGCTTGATGGATTATACATGCAAAGCGCATTCTATATCCAATATGCAAAACGCTACTCTGACCTCAAGAAATGTCTTGATGATGTTGTCTATCAATATGAACTGATCTATGACAAAGCATATGACAATAAATCTGGCCTGTTGTTCCATGCTTGGGATGAGTCAAGAAAAATGGCATGGGCAGACCCAAAGACTGGTCTTTCGAAAAGTATTTGGGCTCGTGCTATGGGATGGTATGCAATGGGTCTTGTTGACGCTTTGGATCACATACCAGTTGCAAATGAATACAGCTTATACAGGGAAAGGCTTATCAAATTGGCAAATTCAATTGTGATGCCTTTGTTGAAAGTGCAAGACGAAGAGACAGGACTCTGGTACCAAGTTCTAGATAAGGGCAAGCTGGGCCAAAACTATCTAGAGTCATCATCATCAAGCATGTTTGTTTATTTCATGAAGAAGATGGTAAGGAAAAACTACATAGATGCCAACCTGAAGGGAAAAGCATTGGAAAGTGCTTCAAAAGGATTTGATGGACTAACGACATATAAGCTAGCATACGAGGGAGATGGAGAAATACACTTAATTGATATATGCAGAGGTGCAGGATTGGGCAAATACTATCCTGAGTGCCCTTTCCGTGATGGTACTTTTGCATACTACACAGAAAGAGAACCAAAGGTCTGGGACAACTTGCAAGGAGTAGGACCTTTTATTCTTGCATCGCTCGAAATGGAGCATGAGGAGAAGCTAAAATGAAAGATAGGTATATAACCGAGTTTGGAGACATTAAATGCGATGATGCTTCATCGATTATCAACAAAGCACTTATTGAGATGCAAGGCAAAGGACGGGTCATTTTTCCAGCTATGGCAATAAAGACAAGTGGCATCGATATCCCTTCTGATTCTCATTTGCATTTTGAGGATGGAGCAAGACTCGAGTTCGTAGATTCATTTGATGCCTACCCTCCAGTCTTTACTCGCTGGGAAGGTGTTGATTGCTATGCTATGCACCCTTTGATCTTCATCAATAATGCTCATAATGTGAAAATCACAGGAAAAGGATGCTTGGATGGTAATGGCAAAACTTGGTGGGATTATATATATTACAGACGTGCTGAACAGCAAGAGCCTGTAACAGATATAGAAAAGAGCTTTGCTCTATTGAATCCTGATTACAAGAGCCAGCCAGGTGGCGGAGGTGGAAGACAAACACAGTTCTTGCGACCTACTATGCTACAGATATACAAAAGCTCAAATGTGTTACTTGAGGATTTTTCATTGATCAACAGCCCATTTTGGACATTCCACCCAATCTACAGCTCGAATATTACAGTCAGGAACGTCAATATTATAAATCCATATGAAACACCTAATACAGACGGAATGGATATAGAAAGCTCTACAGATATTAAAATCGAAGATTGTATCGTAGATGTCGGCGATGATGGCATTGCACTCAAAAGTGGGAGTGGCGATCAAGGCGTAAAAGCCAACAGCCCGACAAAGAACGTAGTTATAAAAAACTGTACTGTAAAAAAAGCACATGGAGGCTTTGTAATCGGCTCGGAAACCGCATCAGGCTTTGAAAACATCGACGTATCCGATTGTAAATTCTTTGGAACAGATCGCGGAATCAGGATAAAAACAAGAAGAGGACGAGGCGGAAAAATCTCGAACATAAAAATATCGAATGTCTATATGGAAGATACGATTTGCCCTATCACAATAAACATGTACTACAAGTGGGGCTCAGATGATGAAAAGCTATACTCTTTAGAAAAACAGCCAATCACAAGTTCAACACCATCTATTAGCAATATAACCATAGAAAATATAAAATCAATTAATTCAAAAAGCGCTGGATTTATCGCAGGGCTTCCAGAGATGCCTATAGAAAATGTTGTGATAAAGAATTGCTCATTAGAGGTCGATGATTCAAACCCGGAGAATTTCGAGATTGAGATGTTCAAGGGAATCCCTACATCGACATACAAGGGAATAAGGATAATAAATGCTGATGTTAAAGTGGAAAACACATCCGTAAATGTCGATCCACCAATACTATTTGAAAACTAATAGGAGAAAACATGAAAATAATCGATGTACAAATCAAGGAAATCCATGTGGTTTCAAGAATGGTCAGAGATGGAGAATTCCATTCGCATCCAGGAAAAGAGCATGATGCAAAGCAATCGATTCTTGAAATTTCAACCGATGAAGGTTTTATTGGCAGATACACAGGCCCCATGGTCAAGAGCGTTGTTCTTGGAGGATGCAAACAGATTCTTGTTGGGGAAGATCCTTTATACAGAGAGAAAATCTACAGACGACTTTTGCAATATCAAAGACTACAAACAGAGCTCAATGAAAGAACTCTATGCGCTATCGATTGTGCGCTATGGGATCTTTGTGGTCAAATTCTTAATCTTCCAGTCTACAAGATTATCGGTGCTTATCGAGATAAAGTACCTTGCTATGGATCGATTATGGTCGGCGATGATTTTGAAGGCGGCCTAAACACTCCTCAAGCATATGCAGACTATGCATTGAAGCTAATCAAAAAGGGATACAAAGCAATCAAGATACATACTTGGATGCCTCCAATTATTCCAGAGCCAAGCGTAGATATGGATCTCGAAGCTTGCCGTCTTGTCAGAGAAGCTGTCGGACCGGATGTCCCTTTGATGCTGGATCCTTACCACTACTACTCTAGAGAAGAGGCTCTTCGGCTTGCAAAAGGGCTTGAAAGCTTGAACTTCCTTTGGCTTGAAGAACCTATGGATGAACACTCGGAGCTTAGCTACAAATTCCTGACAAGCCACACATCCACTCCTATTTGTGGCCCTGAGACGGCGGAAGGCAAATATTACACAAGAGCAAACTGGATTCACAACGGTGCTTCTGATATAGGACGTGCAGGAGCTTTGACTTGTGGTGGAATAACATCATGCTTAAAGACAATACATCTTTATGAAGCCAATGGAATGAGCGTAGAGATGCATGGCAACCACATTGGAAACCTCCATCTTCTAGCGTCGATGGGAATAGATGGAAAGTATTATGAAAGAGGACTGTTGCATCCATTCCTGGATTATGAAAAACCAAGCGCTTGGCTCAATAGCATATATGACAAGATGGATGATGATGGCAATGTTATCTTGCCTAGTACACCAGGCCTCGGATATGATTGGAACTTCGATTATATAGAGAACAATTTGTTGTAGAAACTAACAACAACTCGAAATGGACTACCTACGACTATATAGATAGTCCATTTTTATGTCCAAAAACAACTTTCCCTTAAAGTATATATTCACATTGTTCTATGCTAGAATAAGAAGTATGAAGAAGATTGAAGTAGGTAATGGTACGTTTGCCAAGTTAATTGAATCAGAGAATATCTATGTCGATAAGACAGACATTCTCTATAATCTCATAACAAGTGGTAGCACCTATTTCTTCTGCTCTCGTCCTCGCCGCTTTGGCAAGACTCTGACAATCTCGACTCTTGAAGCAATATTCCAAGGGAAAAAAGAACTCTTCAAAGGTCTGAAGATATATGACAGAGGCTATGACTGGAAAGAATATCCAATAATCCATATTGATTTCGGAAAAATACAGGCAAAAGATGCTGATGAATTGAAAGAAAGCCTAAAAAGAGAAGCCAAAAGAATCTCCAAAGAATATTCTGTTGAATATAATGAAAGATGCACATACTACGATGTTTGGAATGATTTGCTTCTGAGCATATCTGAAAAAAGCAATTTAGTAGTTCTAATCGACGAATATGATAAGATTCTCTCCTCTAATATATACAATCCTAATGTTGAAGAAATGAGAGATGTACTTAGAGGCTTCTTTGAAGTAATCAAAGCTGCATCTGCACGCATTCATTTTGCCTTCATCACGGGTGTAACCAAGTTTTCCAAAGTCAGCATATTCTCATCAATGAACAACCTAAGAGATATATCGATGAGTGAAGAGTATTCGACACTCTTTGGCTATACAGAGGATGAGCTTAGCCATTTTTTTGCAGAGTACATTGAAAAGGGAATATCAGATTCCGGCATGACACGTAAAGAATATCTAGCTGCGCTTGCAAGAAAATATGATGGCTACAGATTCACTCCAAGACAGAAAAATGCTTTGTACAACCCAGTATCAATAGGAAACTTCTTCTCCGATGGAGGCATAGATCTCAACAACTATTGGATTGACTCTGGCAATATGATGTTATTGATGGAAGTTGCTAAGAAAGTCAGGTTCGATATTTCAAAAGATGTCGCTAGAGCTATTAACAAAGGAGATATCACATCATTCGATATTCTTGAAATGGCATCAAGTGATGTTACTTCTTCTGAATACCGTTCTTTGTTATTTCAGACAGGATATCTAACAATAACAGGCATTGATCCAGATGACTCATCTCTTCTTCTTTTGGATTTTCCAAACAAAGAGGTTTCTGAAGCATATTCCAAAAGCATCATTGCTCTTTATGGTGGAAAACAGTCTGAGAAAGTATTTGCTGAATCCAAGATAGCAAAATGCTTTGCCGATGGAAGAACAAGCGAAGCAATTGAGAGATTGAAGTCTATATATGAAGCAATTCCATATGACTTAGCAAAGCATGCAAATGAACTCTATTACAGTTCTATCTTCTTTTCCTCAATGAAAGCTCTTGGTGCTGAGATTGGCAATGAGATAGAAACTAAGAATGGTCGTGTAGATGCAATCCTGAAGACAGATAAAAACATCTATGTCTTTGAATTCAAGCTTGACCAGTCTGCTGATACAGCTCTCAGGCAAATCCATGACAAAGGATATGCAAATCAATTCGATGCAGATAAAAAGATAAAGACAGTTCACCTTGTTGGAATAAACTTCTCATCAAGAGAGAAAAACATTGATGAGTGGAAAGAAGAGATTTTGTAAAACTAAATTTCCTCGCAAACTCTTCGTGTATAATTATTGGCAAAAGGAGAAGCATCAGTAGTCTGATTTTGTTAATAATGTCTTCCAAGCAGAGGAATTATGAAGCACAGATAAATCATATCAATCATGTTATTCATGGTTTTGATGCCATCATATTTTATCGTATTGTATACACTCAATGGCTGACTCATTATTAGTTGTAAGACCAATTTCCGCATTTGGAGCAATTAATGAAAATCAAGAAAGGGCTAGACCGAAGCCTAGCCCTGTAAACCCAAGATTGATAATCCTTATAAGATCTCGCCCAAGACCTGTCCACATCTCTGATAGAACTCAAGTCTTGCCTTTGCATCCTCAGCAGATTTCTCAAACAGCTCATCTGCATGCTCTGGGTTTGTCTTGTAGAGAGAGGCATATCTGACCTCACCTTTGATAAATGTCTCATAATCACCTGTTGCTGGCTTTGTCTCCCATACAAACTTCTTTCCTTCCTCAAGAGTTGGATTGAATCTGTAAAGTGGCCAATAACCTGCCTCAACAGCCTTCTTTGCCTCAACTTGCGAATAGCGCATGTTGATTCCATGGTTGATACATGGAGCATAGCAGAAGACAATTGAAGGTCCCTTGTAAGCAACAGCTTCCTGCAAACACTTCTGAGCTTGCTGTCTGTTATAACCAAGAGCACATGATGCAACATATACATGGCCATATGACATACACATGAAGCCCATATTCTTCTTTCCAGTCTTCTTTCCAGCGTTTGCAAACTTAGCAACAGCTGCAAGAGGAGTAGCCTTTGATGCTTGTCCACCTGTGTTGGAGTAAACTTCTGTATCGAGTACGAGAATAGTTACATTCTTTCTAGATGCAACTACGTGGTCGACACCACCGTAGCCAATGTCGTATGCCCATCCATCACCACCGATGATAAGAACATCTTTCTCTGAGAAGTAATCCTTAAGCTCATCGATCTTCTCCAAAAGCTCCTTGTTCTGATCTGTTGCTTTCTCTTTTGCAAGTACAGCTTGGACTTCCTTCTGAGCTGTTATAGAAGCCTCTGTAATATCATCCCAAAGACTATAGCACTTCTCGATAGCTGCCTTAAGCTCGTCAGAGCATCCTGCTGCCAAAAGTGCATCTGTCTTCAATCTGAGAAGATTTCTGTTTGAATCAACAGCAAGTCTCATTCCAAGACCATACTCAGCATTGTCTTCAAAAAGTGAGTTACCCCATGCTGGACCTCTTCCATCAGCTCTCTTTGTGTAAGGAATTGTTGGGAAAGTACCTGAGTAGATTGAAGAACATCCTGTTGCATTAGCAATAATTGCTCTCTCGCCACAGATTTGCGAAAGCATCTTAACATAAGGAGTCTCTCCACAACCAGCACAAGCTCCTGAGAACTCAAACAGTGGCTGCTTGAAGTTCAAGCCCTTAACAGTTGACATGTTAAGCCCATCAAGATTATCCCATGTGAGATTCTCGAAGTATTCACATCTCTCGTCCTCGCCTGCCTCTCTCTCAGCCTCTGCAGAAACAAATGAAAGAGCTTTCTCTTTTGCAGGACAAGCTTCGATACAAACTCCACAACCCTGGCAATCCTCAATGTAGACTTGAACCCTGAACTGGAGGTTTCTATCGTTCTTTGTATTGGACTTGATTACTGTGAATCCTTCTGGAGCTTTCTCGACATCCTCAACAGTGATCTGCTTTGATCTGATAGCAGCATGAGGACATGACTGCACGCACTGGTTACACTGGATACACTTTGTTGAATCCCAATGAGGAACAAATGCTGCAACTCCTCTCTTCTCAAGCTTAGCTGTTCCAGTAGGAAGCTTTCCGTCGAAAGACATCTTTGAAACTGGGATATCGTTGCCCTTTAGATGCATGATTGGCTCGATGATATTCTTTGCAAACTCATCAGCGTTCTCTGGAATAAGCTTCTTTGGCTCATAGCTCTTTGTAATCTTCTCAGGAACCTTTACTTCAACAAGAGCAGCTGCTGTTGCGTCTACTGCAGCCCAGTTCTTGTTAACTACATCCTCTCCCTTCTTCAAGAAAGTCTTCTTGATGTACTTCTTGATGAGAGCGATTGCTTCATCTTGTGGAAGAATATTAGCAATTGCAAAGAATGCAGCCTGCATGACAGTGTTGATTCTTGAACCAAGACCAACTGATTGAGCAATCTTTAGAGCATCAATTGAATAGAATCTGATCTTCTTGTTAATAATCTGCTCTTGCATCTCTCTTGTCAGATGATCAAATACTTCCTCTGTTGGAACTGGAGAGTTAAGAAGGAAAACACCACCTGTCTTAAGCGCTGATAGCATATCATATCTTCCGATGTATGCTGGGTTATGGCAAGCAACGAAATCTGCATGGTCAATAAGCCATGGCATATCGAGGTTACCCTCACCAAATCTCAGGTGAGAAATTGTAATACCGCCAGATTTCTTTGAATCGTATGCAAAGTAAGCCTGAGCCTTCTGGTTTGTATTATCTCCAATAATCTTGATTGAGTTCTTGTTTGCACCGACTGTACCATCTGATCCAAGACCCCAGAACATGCAAGATACAACTCCAGCAGGAGTAACATTGATTGGCTCTGATACAGGAATAGATCTATGAGTAACATCATCATCAATACCGATTGTAAAGTTGTGCCAAGCATCATCCTTTGCCAAGAAATCAAATACAGACTTTGCATGAGTTGGAGTGAAGTCCTTGGAAGAAAGGCCATATCTGCCACCAATGACTTTGATTCCTCTTCTGTCCATCTGGTCAAGAGCTGCGACAACATCAAGATACAAAGGCTCTCCTGTTGCTCCGATTTCCTTTGTTCTGTCGAGAACAGCAATCTTCTTGACTGACTTTGGAAGAGCAGCAACCATGTCTTTAGCTGAGAATGGTCTATAAAGTCTTACCTTCAAGAGACCAACATTTGCTCCTCTTTCATTGAGGTATTTGACAGCCCACTCGAAAGTATCTGCAGCAGATCCCATTACGATTACTACATTCTCAGCAGTTGGGGAACCAACATAGTCGAACAAATGATACTGTCTTCCTGTAATTGATGCCACTTTGTCCATGTACTTCTGAACCATCTCAGGAAGAGCATCATAGTACTTGTTGACAGTTTCCCTGCCCTGGAAGTAAACATCCTCGTTCTGAGCTGCAACCTTTGTCATTGGATGCTCTGGTCTTTGAGCTCTGGATCTGAATCTCTCGATATACTTTTCATCGACGAGAGTTCTTATATCATCATATGAAATCTCTTCAACTTTCTGAATCTCGTGTGATGTTCTAAATCCATCAAAGAAATTAAGGAATGGAACTTCCGACTCAAGAGTTGCAAGGTGAGCAACGAGTGCAATATCCATTGTCTCCTGGATTGATGATGCACAAGTCATTGCAAACCCTGTGTTCCTACAAGCCATTACATCAGAATGATCTCCAAAAATAGAAAGAGACTGAGCAGCCAAGGCTCTAGCTGAAACATGGAATACTGTAGGAATCATCTCTCCTGCAATCTTGTACATATTAGGAATCATCAACAAAAGACCCTGAGATGCTGTAAATGTTGTTGTCAAAGCACCTGCAGCGAGAGATCCATGAACAGCACCTGCAGCACCAGCCTCAGATTGCATTTCCATGATATCGACTTTCTTTCCCCAAAGGTTCTCCTTTCCTGCAGAAGACCACTGCTCTGAATACTCTCCCATTGGTGAGGATGGAGTAATTGGGTAAATTGCGGCTACATCGCTGAATGCATATGCTATATGCGCAGCAGCAGTATTTCCGTCAATAGTGACCATTTTCTTGTCTGCCATTTTTATTACACTCCAATAAAAAATTGTTTATAGATATTGTGCACCACCCTTTAATGAAGCACGGGGCACAACACACCACTATCTAGAATACTCCAACTAAAGCCATCTTTCAACACTCTAATCGAATCATAAACTACATTTATCACCCCTCTACTTTGCTTGTTTCAAAGACCTAATTGTCTTACCCAAAAGAACAATGGCGAGCATTGCTGAGAGCAAAGATGTCAATGCTGTATTCAGATACAAACCATTAACAGAAAGAGGCCAAAGAAGGAGAATTGATATCAATGGAAAGACAAACGCGCCGAAGCCAGACAGAAAAACGGCCAATCTTGAATAGCCAATTGCAGAGAAGAAACTTTGAGACGCATACGAAAACCATCTGACGAAGCAAGCCAAAGCATATAGCACTACAGCAAAGGATGCTTCTTTCATGAAATTTGCATCCATACCATTGCCTAAGAATAGAACCACAAAGCTTTTGCTGAAACATAGCATCAAAACACCAAAAACAGCAGATATAATAGCAGATGCACCATAACAACATCTTTCCAAAGCCTTAACTCTATGCATATTTTGAGATCCAAAATTGTAACCCACTGCTGGTTGTAAAGAGTCACATATGCCATATTGGATGCAAATTACAAATGCATCGATATTCATCACTATTCCATATATTGATACGGATGCTGTTCCTCCAATGGAGAGAAGAAGAAAATTCATCAATATAGAAATAACTCGCCCCGCCATATTGCCAAGGAAAGCAGGTAAACCTGCCCCGATTATATCCTTAATATAGTTCCATCTAAAACGCGGTACGCGAAAATGCAAAGCCATCTTTCCTGTAGAAAAAAGAATAATAAGAACCAAGGCTGTAATGGACATTCCGAGGCTTGTGCCAAAAGCCGCATAACCAAGTGGAAGGTGGAATCCTAGCATGAAAATGAACTCAAACATTGCACAGACCAATGCCATGAATATGTTTATCAACATCGATAATCTCACTTTTCCACATATCCTTAGATAGTTGTCAAAAGCAAAAGCAAAACCTGTTATAGGTGCAAACAGGCAATAGACTCTCACATACTCAACAGCAAGATCAGAAACTTTTGCATCCGCACCCATGATGCGGAAAAAAGAAGGAGCAAATATTAACAATATAGTTGACATGACAAAGGTAAAAACAAAAATCAACACTACAGCCAACGAAAATATTCTATCAGCTTCGTCCCTCTTGCCCTCACCCATTTTTATAGCAATGTGAACAGAGGAACCTACTCCAACAAGATCCGCAAGCGCAAATGTTATGAGAATAAATGGCAACCCAAGATTCATAGCCGCAAAGGCATCATCTCCCAAAACACGACCTACAATCAACGACTCACAAAGATAATAGATATTCGATGCAAGCATACCAATCGCACCAGGAATAGACGCTTTGAAGAAAAGCCTTACGGGTTTTGTATTTGCGAAAAAATCATTGTATGTTTCTTTTTCACTCATTTTCAACCTCTCATTCATAGCTAAATCTATGGAGTTGGTCCATAGTCAAGATATGATAAACGAAAATGGGTAGGCTTTGACTTTTCCTTTCAATACTCGCTTATAGATAATTGCAATTTTGGTTGACACTCTTTGTTTCCGCTCGAATACAGATCCATCAAAAACCCTTCAAGCTCAAACAAATGAGCATATAATATTTGGTAATATTTATTGACAAATTGGTAATTTTATTAGTACTATATACCTGTAGTTAGGAGAGAATGTAACACATGGGAAAAGAAATAGGAGAACGAATTTTAAATATGCTACAAAAAAGAGGTATAAAACAAAAAGATTTGTCAAGACAAATCGGTGTCACAGAGGCTGCCATGTCCAGATATATATCAGGGGCAAGAGATCCAAATCCTGAAGTAATTGCAAACATAGCAACAGCATTGCATACAACCTCAGACTACCTTTTAGGAATAGAAAACAATGACTTTAATTATAACAAAATTCGCCGCATTGTTGCAAGAAATGCTTCTTCTATGACTGAGCAGGAAAAGAAAGATCTAATCAATGCATTATTTGGGGAGGACTGAAGTTGTCAATCGAATTGCCTTATTCAAGATATGAAGAGATTAAAACCAGTGCTGCCAATATGTTTGAAAAGCTCAAGATATCCTGTGTCCCTATCAATGCTTTTGAGATCGCATGCAAACTGGGCGTTAAAATTACTCCGTATTCCGCTTATAAATCAAAGGTACGTCAACTCTTGCTAAAGAAAAGTGAAGATGGCTTTGCCATGCAAGAACAAAATGGACAATGGTACATATTCTACAACGACGAAAAAAACTATGGACGTATAAACAACACTATCATGCACGAAATTGGACATATAGTTCTCGATCACACTGAAGATAGCGAGCTAGCAGAAAAAGAAGTCAATTTCTTTGCCAAATATGCACTTGCACCACCAGTTTTGATTTATAAGTTCGCACTGGAAAGTCCCGAGAGTATCATGCGAATGTTTGAGGTAAGCCATGAAGCTGCCACATATGCATATTCTTATTATCAAAAATGGAAGAAAGTCTATTGTGGCGAATATACAAACTACGAGAAAACTATCGTTAGTCTATTCTATGACAAAACATGTTAAGGAGGTTGCCACTTTAAATGTTAAAAGAAAAAAAATAAAACGTACTAAAATGTTGTTGGCGCAACAGTCTAATACGTCTCATTACAGATATGCTCTTCGCATCTCTTTCCAGAAATTGAGTTTAGCATATCCTTCATTGCGGTACAATTCGAAAAATCAAATAAAAGCGAATTGTTTGTCTCATTATTCCTCCAAGCATGGAGAAAGGTTAAAACATGAAAAAAAACTCAAGCAAAAACATGCGTAATAATCAATTGTTTCTGCGTAATGAATATGTCGGTCAAGGAAGATGGAATATTCCTTTAGTAAAAAAACAAGCACTTGATATGAACACAAAACCATCATTAATCGCATGCTCTGACACACGATCAAACGATTCTTATGTGAATACGAAGAGAGGAGTTCATTTTTTTGTCGATGATTATAGATTCAATGGAATTTATAATAATCCCCAAAGATCTTTAGCAAAGTATTCCCAATATGCATTTCTTCTGACGCCAGATTTTTCTACTTACGCAGACATGTGCCTGTGGCGCCAAATCGAAAGCGTTGCAAAAAACCGCTGGTGTGGGGCTTATTGGCAAAGCAAAGGCCTAATTGTCATCCCCACAATAAGCTGGAGCACACCAAATAGCTATGAATTCTGTTTTGATGGCGTAGAAGAAAACTCAATTGTAGCTATTGCAACGATAGGTTGCAAAAAAAGCCACATCGATTTCATGCGGGGCTACTATGCAATGATTGAAAAAATACAGCCAGAAACCATCATTTGCTTCGGTTCTCCCTTTCCTGAAATGCGTGAGAATATTGTTGTCGTAGATTATCGCTCATCTCGAAAGGTGGTGCGCTAATATGGGTGGACGTGGAACTTTTGCTGCTGGGAACAATGTCCCTTATAGTTACAAAGTGGTTGGCATGATCAATGGGGTTAAGGTATTACAAGGTGTTTCAGGGAAACATGGATTGCCAGAGTCTTCTCATAGTAGCAACGCATATATCAAGCTCAAACCAGATGGAACTTTTCATGAAATGAGGTTTTATAATAACCAGCATTATTTAACAATGGAAATTGCATACCATCCCGAACCATTTCTTACAGGTGAGAGACATACGCCTGTTTTGCACTATCACTTATACGATGTTCGTTTCAGTGCAAATAAAGTAGGGCCTTTTGAGCGCTCTGTTGCAAAACCTCTAACCAATGAAATGAAAGTCAAATATAACAGATTTTTTATAGGAATAGAAAACATATGATTGGTGGCAACGTTAATGAATTCCTGGATAGAATCTATTCGTGCCAGGACACAATTTATATTTACAACGGAATAAAGTATTGGTTTCAAGGCTACATGATTAATCACGACACCATTCACATGGAAATCATACAATATCAACCACCAAACGACAAACTGATATGGAGCCATGATGATATTGACATCGAACATTGTCGAAAAGCTTTCATAAAAGCACAAATCTTCAATGGAAAATCATTCTGGGAAGCTGAGAAAGACATAGAATGGGTAGATGATTAAACTCGACTCGCTGTTTCTTATGATAAGCTAGGACAAACAATTGAGTTGGTCTATAGTAAATCCATGACAAAGGAAAATAAACTTTACAAGACAGGCGAAGTTGCAAAGATGTTCTCGATAAAGAAAGATACTCTCTTCTACTATGATAGAATTGGGCTTTTCTCTCCAAAATACAGGAAAGGCAATACTAGTTACCGCTATTACGACTCAAGCCAGATCAAGATCTTGGATACTATCTTATCGCTTCGCGAGATGGACATTCCAATAGAGCAATTAAGGCAATATCTAGAAGATATAAACAACAACTCATTCTTGGATTTGATGGAGCTCGAGAACAAGAAACTTGATGCAAAGATACAAGATTTGACAATCAAAAGAAAAATTATTGCAGAGCTGTCAAAAAAAATGAGGAAAGCAATGGAGTGCGAATATGACAAACTATATATTATCGAAGAAATGCCCCGCTATTACTTGTCTTTGCCAATAAAAAAGAGAGGGAAATCAATTGAAGAGGATTGGAACAAAGCCTATGAGGAGTTCTGGAACAGTGTAGACTCAAATGAGATAATCACAAACGGCTCGATTCTCCCAAAAGAGAACTTCCTTGCTGGAAAGTACTCAGAACTGTCATATATAACAGGCTTCACAATAAGAAAAAGCGACAAGTCAACATGCAAAGGTTTATATGCAAACTTCTACATAAAATGTGCCTATTCAGATCTTGTAAATAAATACAAACTCTTCCAAGAGGCCCTTTCTAAAGAAGGATACATGCCTGTCTCAGATGTCCATGAAGAATACATTATCACATCATTAAGCGAGAAAAATGAAGAAAACTTTGTAACTCTTTTAAGTGTTATGGTAGAAAAAGGTTCTACTTTATAACCTCTATTTCTGAATCATCTGGATTTCCAATGCTGATAACATTTACAGAGTTATTGTACTCTTCATCATATGTCAAAAAGGATGCATATCCTGTACATGAAATCTTACCAGAGTTCTTGAAGTTGACCACTTTAAGCTTTGCTTTGTTGCTCTTCGACCCAGAGAGGCCTAAGGCAACCCCCATCTTTTTTGCATATGATACTATAGTGGCTCTGTTTTCGCATGAATCCAAAATTATGGTCTTATCTTGTACGTTTTTCCCAACAAAAATGCCATGGTCTGCTGTTTGCTCTTCAACCATTGATATCTCGACCTCATTTATGCATTTCTCAAGCGTAAGGGTATTCGAGACAACAGCGCCCTCTCCTGGGATATATGCATGGACAACAAAAATAGCACCTCCACTTGGAACCTTTTGTGGCGTATCGCTTCTGGCAATGACGTTTCTAAGAACAACATCCTCCTTGCCAGCGAACGCTATCAGAGCAACGCTGTATTCCATATCAAATATCAAATTTTCAATTGTAGAGCCAATGACTTCACCAAAAATTGCAGTACCCAAAGATTGGCTATCCTCATAGTGATTATCAATAGACAAGGAATGCATATTTCCATCGAGAACTGTTTTTGTAAGATAGTAATTCAACGAACCATCAAGCACCAAATCGTTTTGCAGCTTTGCATATATTTGTTTATCATCTTGATTATAATTTTTCTTTGTACCGAAAAGCGCTTTGAATTGTTTTGGGCTTTTTATCCTATACGGATCCGACTCTGTCCCAGATCCACCTATGACTTCTGTGATTTTCCCTTTGCTTGAAGAAATATCGCCAAGCTCTTCTATGCATCCAACAATATAAGCTTCTACATTCTCATCAACAATAGTTGAATTGATCTTTGACTTTTCATCCAAAAGCTCAACGTAAGCATTTTTTGTTACCAAAAGGATTCCTTCGATTGAAGATGACTCAAGCTCTAGACGAGGCATTTCACCTCCACTTGATATATCTTTAGCCATCTCCACGTTCTTGATTCTGGTATTGACCAACTCAATGGACTTGCTTCCACCACCATTTACTAAGAGCTTTCCATCGATGTTCAAGTCCTCGAATCTCACATTGCCATCAGCTACAGACTCATCAACCACTATACCCTTACCTGATGCGAATGAAATATTTGCACATGAACCATTTACATATATCCGAGATGACTTGGATATGCGCAAGTCATCATCAAAAGAATAACTTCCAGATTTGAGTACAATGCTATCCTTCCCTTCCTCCAATGCATTCTTAAAAGCTTCGGGAGATTCTATCTGCCCAACAATATATGGGTCAATATTGCATGAAACAAAAAACAAAAGGATCAGAGAAACCATCAATAATGGAAAGCAGCAAAGGTAACTTTTCTTCATAAAATTCACTATTCATCAAACTATATTTTAAGCTATAGGCAAAAGCCAACCCTTGCATCATCCTTCTTCCACTCTAATCGGATGCAAGCCAAAAATCAATCTCATATATTATCATAGACATTTTTATTGAGCATATTGTTGCTTTTTGCAACAACAGTACTAATAGCAATATCGCCAAAGCAATTGACCATCGTTCTTAGCATTTCAAGAATAGGATCTATCCCCATGACTAAGCCAACAGCTTCTATTGGAACATTGAGCTGTGCAAGGAGCAATGACAAACTCACAAGTCCAGGTGTGCCAACAGATAGAAAGATTATCGATGTTGCAATCATCAATAGATCAGTGGAAGCAATATCGACTCCATAGAGTTTTGCCAAAGCAAGAGAAGCAATACCCAGATAAACACATTTTCCTCCCATATTCAAAGTAGAACCTAATGGAAGAGACAATGAATACACTTTAGGCGAGATTCCAAGCTTTTTCTCACATATGCCCATATTCAATGGAAGAGAAGCGTTACTAGACGCAGAACTAGCCACTTGGAGCATAACAGAACTGTATTTCTTGACAAAAGGAATAGGATTCAATCTTGTAAAAAAAATCAAAAGCAAAACATACGCAAGCATCAATAAAACAAGCCCTGCAACAAACAAGAGACAAATCTTTATAACAGGCAAAAGTGTTTCTGATCCTGTAGATAGCACCAAGGACAACATGGAACAAAAAACAGCAATAGGCAAACATTTGATCAAAATTGACGTGAGTTTCAAAAAGAAATCCCGCGAAATAGTAAAGAAATCCCAAATTGATTTTGATCTTGATCCGACCATGCTTGTTGCAATCCCACAAACAGAAGCAAGGAAAATAAGCTGAAGAGTGTTGCACTCCAAAAACGGAGAGAAGAAGTTGTCTGGCACTATCCCAACAATCATTTCCTTGATAGATATACCCATCATATTTTGTTGCGTGTTTGTTATTGCTGAAATGAAAATCTTGCTTCCTGGTTCGGCAAAATACCCTATTGCAACTCCAATTGCTGTTGCAATCATTGATGCAATCATGTATAGCGCCAAAAACTTGCCTCCAATCTTTCCTACATCATAGAGATTACAAAACTCGCCAAAAGCTGAAACAATAGAAAAAAATACAACAGGAGCAACGACTATCTTCAAGCTATTCATGAACATTGTTTTTATAGATGAGAAGATATTGTCATCAAGAAATCTGTTGATAGCCTCAGGAGAAAAAGCACTCATTGCCATTCCAATAACAATTGCGAGGAGCATCGAGACAAGAGTTATATAAAGTTGCTTCCTTCCAGATTTTACCAAAGTCATCCTAACAGAGTTCACACTATCTTGGTTATGATATCTCAAGTCTGTTGCAAAGGATTTCAAGATCATCGACCTTATTGCATCCTCAACATTGTTATCGAGCCCATTCATGTCAAGGTTTGCCCCGACTTCGATGCTCTTTGAAAATTCGTATTCCAGCCCAGGTGCAGATATCTCAACAGCTATCTCCCCTAACCAACTTCGAACCCGAACTCTAAAATGCTTTGCACTCTTATTTGCATGTGAAACAAGGCTTGCCATCACCTCCTCACACAAAAGTCTTGACCTAGTTCTTTCTTTTTTGTCTAATCCATATCTCTCAAGAGCACTTTCAATCGCATCAAGTGCCTTTTCCATGCCATATGCATCACATGTCTCTTGAATAAGCATTGTTACCACCTTTAATTTGATTGCAAAAAACAGAATGAATCCTTGATAAAGATTCTTAGTTTTTCTTCCAAAAGCGTTGTTTCAACTGGTTCTTTTAATAGTTCCAATGTCGATATAGGATATTTTTTGAAATCATTTTGACCAGACAGGAAAGTAATACCCAAACTCATGTAATTCTGTTTTTTCTTGATGATAAGAGCCTCTCTTTCAAAGAGTTTCAAATCCAAAAGAGTACGTACAACTCCATTGATCATTTGTTTTAAATATGTCGGCTGGTAGTATCCTCCAAATACGGTAAAATCCCTCAACAAATGAATTTCAAGAAAACATAGAAAAAGCCCGGGCAACAAAAGATGCTTATCTAAACACTCCAAAATCGATTCTCGTCTGAAAGGGATAAAAACATCCTCATCCAAGGAATTCCTTCCGCTTAAAAAGGATTCACCATTTTCCTCTGCCAAATGCATCGGAAACAATATGTCTCGACTATCCAAGCCCCAGAAAAAATGCGTTCCTGATATATCTTCCGTCCAACATCCAGCAACACTCTCTAGATTGTTAATCAACAAAGATCTAAGTTTTTTATTGAACAATATCCGATATGGAAGACTATCCTCATGCATCAAATCACGCTTTAAAAGCCGAGATGCAAGAGTTTCGAGTGGCATATAAAGGTGCATCTCTTGTCTATCTTTGAAATACCTTTTTGAGAGCATAGCATTAACAATCGTAGTTTGATCACTTAATGTCTTGCACTTCATAACTTCATCCGATAAAAGCACATCATCAAAAAAAGCAATAATGGTATCTCCCATTCGATATGAAATGGTATTGTTCTTGACCTCCTTGTATACTCTATCCTTTGCTTTGAAAACCATTTGCTCAGCAACACTCTCAAGTCTTGCTATGCATTCTCTTTTCTTCTTCCAATGATACAAAGGAATGCGCATCGCACCCTCTATATTGCAATCGTAGAGCAACAAACCACGAGGATAGAGTGTATTGGTAAGATTGAGATTGGATGCCGCTATAAAAGGAATAACACATTGTTGTTCTTTTCCGAGCTGTTGATATAAACCAAATAGGATATTCTCTTGGACAGTCATATATTCAAATGCAAAGTGATGATGATTGGCTGTCGAAAGGCATTTGCTTTTTTTGGTTGCCAATGCTGCCTGCATTGCAATCTCTGGACCGAAAAATGGGACAAAATAGGCTTCAATCTCATCAATCAAATCATCTGATGGCATGATATCATCAAGGCATTGATGCTGAATTCTAGAAAGATAATCATTGATTGTAATATCGCCATAGTTTTCAATCATATCGGATATAGCAGGATATTGTTGACAAAGAAAAGCAATATGTTCACTCATATCATTCATCATCCAATTTGACAAAGAGCACAGTATTATTCATATTCATAATTCGTGTATATGATCGCTGGCTCGTAAGCTTATCAAGAAGATTTATATTGTTAAGACGCAAAATATCCTCATCATCAACAAATGACAATGGATTGAATTGAGCTCCATTGTCCCTGATGCGAACAACTAGATTCCCATTTTCCAAAAAGAGGCATATATCTATCATTGCAATGTTCTTATTTTGCTTGATTATGAATAGAACCACTTCCTCGAAAGCAAGAGAGAGGAAAATCCCCTTCTTTTTTGAGATGCCATTCTCGTTGCAAAAACTCTCTATTTCCCTATGAACATTATCAACATCACAGATATTTGCCGAAATAGAGAATGCGTGGCAATCTGGAGAAGCAAAATCCTTCATATCGAAAATCGCTATATTCTTATATCGAAGTTTCTCGACAACAAGCGTAATCAAAAGCGATAACAGCTCAACTGCAAAGCACCATATTCCAACAATTATGAGCTTATCCACATCTAATACATTGGAGCAAAGAGCAAATAGAAGCAAAATCAAAACCCTAAGTACAAGATTTTGAAGAGAAAACAACAAAACAGATAGTTTTTGTCTTTGTATAACTGAATAAAGCCGTGACAAAAGATCATTTAGCCAAAAAACAGGAAGACTTAAAAGCATAATACGGAATGCTATTTGAGTATCACTTTGAATCAAAATGCCATAGGAGAGAAGAAATTGCTTCGAAAATAGAAATAGCAATAACTCAATTGCAACTATCATCGAATATGTGTACTTGATCAAGATAGAGAACATCTTTCCAAGACCAAAGAAATCCCTCTCGCCATAGAGCAAACTTCCTAGAGATGAAATCGTCTGGAGCGCACCGCCTGCAATGATTTTCAAAATAAACTTCAACCTGCCATAAACAGCATAAAGCGCAACAGCCATATTGCCTGAAAAATAAATCAATAAGACATTTACAATGAATCCCGAAACCACACGGCTGATCTTATCGACAGCAAAAGATGATGACGATGCAATCAACTCAGACACAACTTCCTTGGATTGAGAAAAAGAAAAACTGAACCTCAGAGTGCGATCCTTAAAAAACAAATAAGGCATGCAAACAAATATCCCTATTGCATTGCCAATCAAGGATGCCAAAGATGCCCCAGCAACACCCATCTCAAGAAACTTCATAAAGACTATATCGAGAGCAACATTGACAACATTTGCAACAATTACAGATCCCATTGCAAGCTTCGGATGATTATCAAGGATAGCAAAACCAGACAAAACAAGTTCAATCCCAATAAATGGCGATGAAGCAATAGTATAGAATGCATATCTTGCAACTTCACCAGAAATTGCACCATTGTTTGTCAATAAGTCTCCAAATAGATTGCAAAAAGGAAGAAGACACCAACATAACAAGCTCCCAGCAATAGTAAAGATGAATGAAAAAGTAAAAACTTGGTTTGCTTTGCCAAATTGCCTTCTTCCAACCATAATTCCAGCAACAATAGGACCACTTGAAGAAAAAACAAACCCCGGCAGCTCTGCTAAATCGACAAAACTATCACATAGCCCAGCAGCCGCCAGAGCATCAGAGCCCAAGATCCAGCCAATGAGCATGAAATCCACAACCAAAACAAGATATGAAGATGCCGTTACAACAGCACCTACTCCAAAGAATTCCCGTGTTTTGCTTCGTATTATTGCCTCATTTCTATGATACGAATAGTCCATTATTGAAAATCTCCAAGACAATGTTTACCAGTTCTCGGGTATCTGTTTTCATAAAAATAGAGCATAGAATCCGAGATATACCCAGACTCTATGTCACATATTGCACGTTCTAGCAATTCAAAACCCTTCACCAAGTTTTCTTGTGAAATTGAAAATGGAGGCTGGAGCCTAATAACATTTTCGGAAACAGAGATCAACAGAAGTCCAGTCTCATAACAACGAAAAGCAATTTTAAATGCCGAGAAGCGATCTTTGTTGTTGTTTTGGTCAAAGACATGGATGCCATAAGAAAAACCCATGCCAGAAAGAGATAGCTTTAGATTGCATCTTTTCTTGCTAATCAGCTCTTTTGACAATGAAAAGAAGAGTTTCGACTTGTCTTGGAGCATTATTCTGAAACTTCTTTGGCTCATATAATCAAATTGTGCAATGCCTGCTGCACATGCAAGTTGATAGCCACCAATGGTTGAAGCACTCACTGTTGAACTAAGGCTTTGCATAATTTCCTTTCTCGCTACAAACGCACCTAAAGGAAATCCTGCGCCAAGGCTTTTGCCCATGATAATTCCATCAGGTACCACCCCATAGTGCTCGATACTAAACCAATATCCACTTCTAAAGAAGCCTTGTTGCACTTCATCGCAAATAAAGAGAATCCCGTGCTTCTTACATAAGCAATACAATTGCAAGATGAAGTTTCTTCTAGCACAATGCAACCCTCCATCACCTTGAACAGCTTCTATGAATATCGCGGCAACATCATCCAACGATATGCCATTAGCAAAAAACTCTTCGATTTCATCAACATAGTTCTCTTTTTCAATACAATCTTCTTCATAGTAGTATTTGAAATGATAGACATCTTGCATCTTTGGAAATTCCTCTCCATCCATGTCAGAGAGATTTGAAGATGCATAAGTATTTCCATGGTAAGAACCTTTGAAACTAATTATATATTTTCTTTTTGTGTAGGCTTTTGCCAAATAGAAAGCCATATCTGAGGCACTTGAGCCAGAAAGTGTGAAAAAAACACTAGCATCGATTGAGCCGGGATATATCGAGATAAGCCGCTCTGCATATTCAACCATTGGCATGTTAAGAGAATAACAAGTGCAATAATGGACACATTTCATCAATTGCTCTTCAATTGCATTCCTAACTATTGGGTTAGAACCACCAAGATTCAAAGATGATGCACTGGAAAGAAAATCAATGTATGATTTGCCATCACAGTCGATGACGATATCATCTTTTACTGAATCAACGACGATTGGGAAATATAGCAAGTGCTGTCCTGGAGCTATTACAGATCTATCTCTTTGGAATATATCATCGCTTTTTATTATGCACACTTTTACGCTACCTAGCCAATCGTTGATGCAGCTATGATATCATAAGGATTTTCTGTAATTATCGAGAGTCCGAAATTGGTATATTCGATTACGAAATTGGTTTCAATTGAGGATAACACAAGCTGTACAAATCGAATCCTTGACTACATAATTGACCTCTCCATTGTATTGCTTTGATGAATAAAGGATGCTATCGATACCAGTTGAGCGCATAGCTGGCAAGCCATCCTCAAGCTTAAGATTTGGTTTGCATTGATTGCTTACTGTGATAACAGTTTTTGCACCGAACTCCCTGACGCATATCATAATGGGAGTCTTAGCATTTACTTCAACAGATGCATTGAGTGCATTTTCGAGAAGATTTGCCAAAATTGAAACAAAATCGACATCACTTATTTTGGATTCAGACTTTATATCAGCCTTTGCTATATATCCAATTGATGCATCTTTTGCTTTTCTCGCATATGAAGACAGGATTCCATTGACCATGATATGCAAAGAATAGAATGGAACACTCTCACTTCGATTCTCTTCGTTCAGACATAAATATCGCAAAATTCCCTCTGTATCATTCTCACGAGCCATGTATGCAATTTGCTCATTATGATGCCGTAAATCATGCTTTAGCCTTCTGCTCTCTTGCTCTGTTTTCCTAGCACTATCCAAATAAGCCATCAAATAATCATTCTTTTGCTTTATAAGCTCATTCCTTGCCTCTTTTCTCATAAAATAGATATTGCTTATACAAAGAATGTTAGCTGCAACAAAAGCACAAACAACCAAAGAGAAAAGCGCTAAGATCACAAAGTCTATCTCATCATCATCCTTTATCTTAGACAGTAGAAGTACAAAAATAAAAAAGAAAAGCATAGAAACACCACATAACGGTCTCCACCTCTTTGCACGAAAACCGCTGACTTCTTTTATCAATGGCCGTACATACTCTCGATAGAGGAACAAAAGCGGTAAGCATATGATCACATGCATTATGCTACATATAAGATAAGTAATCCAAATTGCTTTATCAGGGAACACGATTTTGCAAAAATATGAGGAAATCGTCCATGAAATACAAAAAACACAACCATAAGTGAGCCATAAATAGCATTTTTTCCAAAATCCATCTGCTGACGCATAAATGAATGTTATCCAATAGTAGATATATGCAATCGTAAGCGAAACTGGCAATCGAAAGATTTTAGGCAAGAACTTGTAGCAAAAGAAAAGATCGAAAAAGAGGACAACTCCCGCCATTAACCATAAGAAAGCTGTCTTCTTTATAGAAAACCGTCTCTCCTCTAGTAGCAAAGCAGCTGCTATGTGAATCGAGGAAATAGCAATGACTACAATAAGCATAACAATCATTGTTCTCATAATTTCTTTGCCTTGTTTATATAAAACTCGAAGAATCGCTCTTTGATTTGCGACCTTATTCGACGAGGGACTGGAATAGTTTCACCATTATCCATAACCAAACTTGTATTTAAGATGTTGCAAACATGGTCCATATTTATAATATAAGATGCACCACATAGAACCATGCTCTTGTTGCACATAAGGCTTTTTTTCAACTCGCTCGCCGCAAGCCATGTCGATAATCGTTTGCCACTAGAAAGTACAAAGTCCCTCCGCTTGTCATATGTCTCGACATAAATGATATCCTTGAAAGCTATGCGATGTATTATCCCATCAGAAGAAACAACAATCCATTTTTTCTCAAGCCTTGATGATATGACTCTTGTCAAAGAATCATCAAATCTCTCTTGTGTAAAAGGTTTTTGTATGTAATCTGCAACATGCAAAGAAAAGGCATCAAGCGCATAATCGGCGCTAGTAGTAAGGAATATGATATCGATGCTTTCATTGTATGACTGGATTTTGCTTGCTAATTCAGTTCCCAAAACACCTGGCATGCATATATCCAACAAAGCAATATCCGGAACACCTATTTTCTCAAATGAATCTAGAATATCAACAGGTGATGGATACAAATCGAACTTTATATCATGTTCTGGATGGTTTGACATATACGACTTAATATTGTTTGCAATACTTATTCTATCGACATCGCTATCATCGCAAACAGATATCCTTAGCGTACTCTTCTCCCATTTCCAGAGAAAATTCAAAGAGAGTCAAAACTCTCAGCAAAACACCAAGTTAAATATACCATAAGATCTTTGTTTTTGTAACTGATATCAAAAAACAATTATTTTATTCATTACTATTGCTAGACAAGGCCAATTTGGTTACAATGGCATAGCTTAGCTTTATTCGGCCTTTAGCTCAGCGGTCAGAGCAGGGGACTCATAATCCCTTGGTCCAGAGTTCAAATCTCTGAGGGCCGATATACTTGAAGACGCATCTTTCCAGATGCGTTTTTTTCGCATCAAAAAAGGCGATAGCACACAACCCATCGCCTCAGCAAAATACAAATCAGCTTTTGTTTATTTATTGATCTTCAAGATGACATATAGAGTCTCGAATAGAGCACTTATTGCACATTCAGAGAGAATATACTTGTCATCACTCAATAGCTTCTCATTGAAAAGAGAAATCACATTATCTGCATTAACAGCAACCCATGATTTAGGATTTGATGTTACGCATTCGATTTTTGAGCCATTCTCACGTGCTTTCTTGCAATATGGGCCTAGCCCATTTATGTCACCACTGGGAGAAACTACAATCAAGACATCTGAAAAGAAACTGTCACTGATAGCACTATTCACATCCATTGAAAGCGACTCATAACCAAGACTTTCCAAACGATCAGACAATGCTTTGGAATTAGACGAATCTCCATCAAAAAGAATCGCAATCTTTTTCCTCTCGTCAATATCCTTAGCAATATTGTCGATTGCAAGGAGATTTTCCTCTGTCGAACTCTTCTCTATCGCACGAATGAAGCCATTTTTCATTGTTTCCATCACATCTGCTGATGAAACACCTTCACTCAACTTGGTGATTTTCATTGAGTATTGGCTCTTTCCTGCCTCATAGTAGATTTTGAAATCCTTAAGGCCTTGAAACCCAAGTGCCTTACAAAAACGAACTACAGTTGCTTTGCTTACTCCTGAAGCTTTGGCAATCTCGGCAATATCCATTCCCATCAACCTATCTTCATGCTTAAGAAGATAAGTTGATACTTTTCTTTCAAGTATGCTCAGTTCCCCCAACTGCGCAGGTAGCATTTCCGAGAGCCTTGATTCAACATTATTTCCCATTTGTTTCCTCAATGCAAACCGGACAAAAGACTCCCCCACCAGTTTCGTCTATCCCGTGTTTAGATTCTTTATTTGAGCTTTATACATCAAGCTCAGCATTATCATATGTTCTTTTTGTTTTAATATCAAGAATAAATATCTAATTTTAAGGCAAATGTATCATATTGTTATATATTTGCCTTATAAATATGCAAAAGCAGAAGCAACTCCATTTATTCCTTGGAACGAAACTTCTCCTATTTGCTTGGCAAACATAGTTGCTCTATCTTGTGCGAAGTTAACCTGTATTATCTGATATCCAAGCTCTTGACCAATATATTGCACCAAGATTGCTAATGTCCTCTCGTCTTGCCACGAGGCAGATGAAAGTGCCTTACCATACTTGATAAATGGCAATGTTGTCTCGATGTTGAATGCCATGCCAAATGGATATGTGTATTCCATTTTTCCAGATAAGATAGATATCATGCCAGTCTTCTTGTCATCGCTGAATGATATCGAAAAGCCATCAGCACCAATAAGAGTATTGCGATCAAATGAATATGAACGGCCACTAATCTCATCCTCAATCCTACTATAGCCAACACACCCTGCTTTCCTTACACTCAATGAATCAACATAAGAGCAAAGCTCTCTATAGGCAGCCTTGTCTTCATCAATAGAATCATCTGCCGAGTTTGCAATATCCCATATACAGTCAAAGATAAGAGCCTCAGCGCCTTCAATACCTTGAGTATCGGCTGTAGTAACAACAAGCATATCCTTTTCAGGAATAGCAATCGCAAGTTGCGATCCCATACCATACATCATCCACCCATGCGAGTTGATCCATATCTGGTAGCCATAGCCTGAAGATGTATCAAGAAGCGAGAATCTCGATCCGAGTGAGTTGCTTATTCTCTTTGAGGTTGCCATTTCAATGTACTCTTTCGATATATACTCTCCATCATTTTTGTAAACAGAATATAAAGCATAAAGCAAATCCCGAGAGCGACAAAGAAGCCCACTGCCACCAGCAGAGTGGCCATTTGGTTCTTCCAAAATATAAGCATCCTTGGAAAAAGATGTACCACTTAGAAAATTGGTGCGAAGAAAATCAAGAAGAGGCATATTTGCGACTTTTTCGACAATAGATGCAAGAACTTGTGTCCCACTTGTATCATAGATAAACAACGCACCTGGATCATGGTCCGATGCAACAGAGAAAAAAGATGCGGTCCAATCCTTTTGGAAAGAAGGAATATAACTCCAATTGGAGCTTCCTTCCTTGTAGCTGGTTCTTCTGTGGCATGAAGACATAACCAGAAGATCCTCGATTGTGCAAGCTAAAATGCGCTCATCGGTGCATGATTTTGCATATTCCGGAAAATATGAGGCGACAGAGTCCGAAAGCTTTACTCTTCCGTCTTTCACAAGGACACCGATTGCAATTGAGACAAAGCTCTTTGTCACAGAGTACATGCGATGCAAAGACTCTTCTTGCCATGGCTTCCAGTATGCGTTAAGAACAAGCTTCTTGTGTCGCAAAATCAGAAAACTATGCATTGGCACAAGATATGAGTCAAGTTTCTCGAGTTTCTTTTTTATCAAAGAAGACGAGAGCCCTGCGCTCTCCGGCGTTGCCATTTCAAAATATGAGTCTTCCACTTTACTCTCCATACAAAAGATAGCAAGAAGCCCTTCCTAAAGGAAGGACTCCCTGTTCGAAATCTACTGTCTTACATACCCATTGGCTTTTGCATACTCGATTCCTTGTTCATTCCATTTAGCACCACCGACTTTGTCAAAATCAGAAAGGAACTTATCCCAATCCTCTGGAGTAAGTTTTCTGACTCCTGTCAGGAACTCTGCAAGAGATTGCTCATAGAATCTGTAGACATCTGCATTTGGCGTAGGCATCGAATTTGATCCTACTACTACAGTTCTAGGAGAATCCTCCATAGCCTTGAGCACTGAAGTCGGAGAAATAACCTTTTTGGAGTTCTTTGTTACATAGTCTGGGAATCTGATTGCAAACTCACTTGAATCATTGAAGAACACTAAATTCCTAAGCTGAGTCTGGATCTGACCAATGGTTCCTTGGAATGAGTTATCGCCAAGATCTCCTGCAGATGGGTTTCCATTTGCATCTAGAACATAGTTCTTGCCCTCTGTGCCATATCCAAGAAGATAATATGCTTCATCTGTACCCATCCATTCAAAGAGTCTCGCAATAGCCTCGAGCTTGCCTTGTTGAACAGCTTTTGTGGAAACAGCGTAGATATTGAAGCTCTTGTCCAGTGCACCAACACTAGACTGTCCATCCGGCCCGACAGGAGGAGCAATTACAATCCACTCTCCCTGAGGGAAATTAGTATCAAACGGAAGGTAATTGGACTCTGCTGTCAATGCAGCCCATTGCTCATACATTATTCCAAATTTTCCTTGCTTCCATGCAGCTCTGAAATCATCCTTTTTGTAGCTCATCCAGTTTGGATCGATAACTTTTGCATCGATAACTTTCTTGAACCAAACCATGAAGTCATAGAAGCCATCCTCATATACAGAAAGTCCAAGAGTATCTTTTTCCATTGACCAAAGACCAGCGACACCGAAAGCTCCCATCAAAGGCCATACTCTTGACCCCGGATAGCCCTTTAACACAGAGTTTGTCTCCAAGAAAGCACCATAGCCCCAAGTATCATCGCGACCATTGCCATCTGGGTCATTGTATGTGAATGCATACATAACATCATATAGTTCATCTAGAGTGGTTGGGACATCAAGACCAAGATTGTCAAGCCAGTCTTTTCTTATTACAAGCCCTTCATTTCCCTTCGATGATGTAGCGATAGCCATTCCATATGACTTTCCATCGATCTTTGCGTAATTCATGGAATCTGGATCAGAATGGTACTTTGCTGTACGTGTAGGCATCATTGGATACAAGCTATCGATATTTGCAACCAAGCCTTGTTTTACAAGATTTGTAAGCACTGGGCGTGATACCATGAACACATCAGGAAGTGAATTTGCAGCTCCTGCTGCTTGAATCTTTACATCTTGGTCTGTATTGTTCGATGGAAGAGCTGCCAGATGCAAGTTTATATTCAGTTCATCCTTTATAATCTGGAATCCGACCCAATCGTCAGGAATAGGTCCGGCCTCAGTCACTGCCGCCCCATACCATAGCGTAATATCAACAGTTTTATCATCTTCTGTTGTTGCTTCTTTGCTTCCATTTGCAAAAACAAAAGCCAATGAAAGCATTGCTATTAATACAAACAATAATGAACGTTTCATAAGAACCTCCTCATAACACTAAGAAGAATAATAAGGCCATATGATTTGCATTATTCATATCTATTTTTGAAAAATTAATGGTTTTAATTATCAAAATCAAAGTACATTATAAAATAACAGCTCTGCCATCTTCACTGCTTCTATAGATTGCATCGATGAGTTTTATAGATCTTATTGCTTCATCGCCTGTTACATTTGGTTCTGTACCATGAGAAATAGCATATAGAAAATCCTTGTATTGATTGACGAAGTACCTGATGTCTACAACTTTCGGATCCGATGTCACTCCCACCGATGATGATTTTGAGAACTTTTCCATAATTTTTATGTCCTCTGGCAATTTTGTGTCAAACTCCCATCTTGTAATTGCATCATCCTCAAGTACAATCGTACCTTTCGATCCATTCAGCTCCAGTCTTTTTACAGAACCAGGAAAGGCATCTGTAGTTGCCTCAATAACTCCCAATGAACCGTTAGCGAACTTCATTATTGCAACAGAAACATCCTCTACATCTATTTGCTTGTGAGCTAGCGTACCGCTATATGCTGTGACCTCCACAGGATCCCCCACGAGATAGAGAAGCAAATCAATTGCATGGATTGCTTGATTCATAAGCACTCCCCCTCCACTGATGATCTTATCTCCTCGCCAATGCGCTGCATCAAAGTATGATTGCCCTCTAAACCATTTCACTTGAGCATCCACAAGGCAAATACGACCAAGACGCCCAGACTCTAGAGCTTCTTTTATGACAGACACTGCTGGCATGAATCTCGATTGGAATATGCAAGTAATATATACTCCCTCATCTTGTGCAATCTCTATAAGCTCTTTTGCTCTCTCAACATCCTTTTCAAAAGGCTTTTCGACAATTACATGCTTCCCGGCTCTCAATGCAAGCTCAGCTGGCCTCAAATGCTCTCCAGGCGGAGTTGTGACAACAACAATATCAACATCTGGATCTTCTAATAAATACTCTACTTCATCATAGGCTTTCGCACCCACATGCCTAGATGCAAACTCCTCCGCTTTTGCCATTTTCCTGCTACAAACTGCCGCAAGATAGCAATCCGGCAATGACTCTATGACTTTTGCATGCGTCTCAGCAATTCCACCGAGACCAATTATAGCGAATCCGACCTTCGCCATTATAGCTCCTCCCTTGGATCTTCAATCAGATCAAGGCTGTCGATGGCATATTCCATCAACAAATCAATAATCTCTTCCTTATTCTCTGGGATAGTTAAAACACCGAGATCCTCTCTTTTTCCATCTCCATATATTACGATATGGGCAGGAGAAAAAAAGCCTTTTACTCCCTCTTCTTCCTGAAGGCACTTAACTGGCACACCTATCATTGACGACACTGTTCTCAAGTCATTCTTCTCTATTGAAGATGCAAAAATATACTCGCCATCAGCATTCAATGCAACCAATGCATAAGGAATGTCTACAACAGAAATTTGCCCTATAGTCGAAGGGTTTTTCTCAAAAAGGAGTTTGATATCATCCGATGCATAACGCTTTATCACATTGCACTCCGGCATAGGTGCATTAGCAAATCGAGAGCCGTCTATTTCTTCTGAAATATACTTGTTTACAATCATATTCTCTCCAAAAGTTGTTCTATCGTTATTTCTTTAAGGCCATTTTTCCCTGTTGAGTAAAACTCCATTGCAACAGCTTCTCCTATCGTATCGATCATTGAAGAATCGATCTCATCAGCGCCATATACAATCTCGATAATCCTTTTGATGTAAATTTGTGAAAGAGGGCGAGCTGGAACAAAGCTTGTTGCTTGCGCATTTGTAGCCATTATGACTCCAGAACTTTCCATATCCCTAAGATAAGTAATGAGCCTGCCATTTGGTATTGCAAGCCTCCTCATGAGCTCTCTAGAAGTGGTTGCGCCTTTGCCTCTGTTGTACTTGTCGGAGATAATCAAAAGCATATTAATCGCTTCTGAAATTATCTTTATAGGAGCTTGTGGCCTACCTAGAAGCGTATTTTTGTCAGGCCTATATTGATAAATGTATGTAATCTCAGCAATCGTGATAACAATGTACCACAATATGTAGAGGTATAGGAGCATGAAGAAAATCGACGCAAATGAGCCATAGATAACTGAATACGAGACCATCGAGCGAATAATCAATGTAAAGACATAGCTAGAGACCGATATCGCTAAAAGTCCTGTGGTAGCTCCTAAAGATGCAGATGCTATTCGAACCTTTGCATTAGGAACAGCTATCAAAAGAATGAAAAATGCGACCCATATGAGAGCAAAAGACCCCAGTCTCTTTGAAAACACATGGCTTGTTGTTCCACCCAGCTTTTGGATTATCCTTTGGTTGAAAGTGTTCGAAAGCGCGAAAGTCATTGCGATGAGAAAAGTAAAGACTATCAAGAATACAAAAAAAGTCACAAAACGCTTAATAGTCCCCGTCTCTGGCTTTGTCCTGAAGATTTGGTTAATCACCATGTAAATCTTATTCACGAGAAAAAGCCCTGTTACGATAAATGAAACAAGCCCAAATACACCCAATGACATTGCATTGTTCGAATATTTGTCGATTGTCGATATCAAATTGCTCGCATTTTCCTGGCCGAAAAGTTGCACAAAAAGCTCTGTGAGAAGCTCTATGAAGTTTTGCAACACGCCAAAACTCGAAAGAAATACAAACAAGAATGTAATACATGGCACTATTGCAATCAAAGAAGAATAAACCAATCCTGATGCAAGAATAGTTATATTATCATTGCCTATTCCTCTTATTGCGAACTTCAAAACAGTCAAGTAATCAATCCACCAAGATGTGAATCTCTTCCAAAACAATGAAAAAGCTGTTTGCTTTTTACCATCGCCAGAATGAATTTCCTCTTTATTTTGCTCCACCTATTGCTTCCTTATAAAAGTTAGATACATCCTTCATTACATCATAGCGCATAACATCATTTAAAATCTCGTGTCTTCCATCTTTATAGAAGATTAAGCGGACATCATTTATCCCCGCATCTTTATAAAGTTTGACTGCCTTTTCTACACCTTTGCTATAATCTCCTACAGGATCAAGCTGTCCTGAGACAAAGAGTATTGGAAGATCTTTTCGAATCTTTCGAATCAAAGTTGGATCGTTCGCCATAAACGAGCCTTCGATCAAATCAGCATAGAACTTGTTTGAACATATAAATCCACAAAGCGGATCATCTATGTACTTCTCAACTTCTTTTCGATCCGATGAAAGCCAAGCACTCTCACCCTCGTTTTCAAACTTCTTGTTAAAAGCTCCAAATGCAAGATGGTCCAAAAAAGGAGCCTTCTTTTTAGAGCCATATATAGAAGCTCTCACCAAAGCAAGCCTCCTGCCTATTTTTCCTATCAAGCCTTGGTTTCCTCCAGTACCGCATATAACTGCAGCAGAGTATGAGCCAGAGTGCAAAGCTATGTTTGTCCTTGTTACAAAAGAACCCATTGAATGGCCAAATATCAAATGCGGAATATCAGGATATTCTCTGGAGATCAAACTATCAAGCTCAAAACTGTCATTGCAAATAGCCATCCATCCATCTTTATCAGCGAACCAACCCTCCTCTCCATCTTTCTTTGTCTTTCCGTGGCCTCTGTGGTCCTGACAATAGACTGTATACCCGTCATTATTCATAAAAGATGCAAATTCGTTATATCGCAGGCTATGCTCTGCCATTCCATGATTGATATGCAAAGTAGCTTTCGGATTATCAACTTTCCAAACCCGATAAAACAATTCATGCCCATCTTTAAGAACTAATGTTTTCTCTTCCATTTGATTTCCTCCTCTTTTGCATCCACGCTTATTATAGCACGATGTTTAACGAAACAAAGATTCGCTTATAGACGAGAAGGTGCTGAAATCGCAATCCAGCACCTTCACTTAACATAATATTAAACCCAAAACCAATCAGAAAGTTATCTTCTTGTCTTTCGAGAAAACCATGAAAGCAACAAGCGTTATTACTATCATCATTGTCAATATCGTTGCCATTGCGGCTGCGATACCATAGTTTCCACGTGACACATACGTGTAGATTTGTATCGTAAGCGTAGTCGTCCGATAGTTATAGAGGATAACTCCCGATGAAAGCTCAGTTATGATTGCAATCCAGCTAAGGAGTGCACCTGAGATTATTCCATTTGACATCATCGGCATCGTAACTTTGAAAAAAGCTTTCATCTTGCTGCAGCCCAACGAAATCGCTGCTTCTTCAATAGACATCGGTATTTGTTGTAGTGTAGCAACCGATGATCTAATTGTATAAGAGCATCGTCTGATAACGAGAGCGACAATCATTATCGTCGCTGTGCCCACAAGCACAATAGGTTTTCGGTTGAATGCGATGACCAATGATATTCCGACAACAGCGCCCGGAATGACATATGGAACCATAGACAACGTATCTATAGTCTTATTGATGGCATTGTTTCTCCTAACGACAAGATATGCGATCATCACAGAAAGAATGATTATTATCAAGAGTGCTGTACCACCGATAAAGAACGTATTGGGAATTGCATTCTGGAGTTTCCCAAACGCATCCTTGTAGCTTTTAAACGAGTATCCATCTACGAAGATCTTGCCAGACGTGTTCTTGAACGATGTATAAATCACATATAGCTGTGGTGCATAAGCAACAAAAACAACAAGATAGCAATAGAGATGGATAAAGAAGCTCTTGATTCCATGCACAGGTTTGCTCTGAATAGGATGCAATGCATTCATAGTGAACTTGAACTTGTTATTTATAGCTCTTTGAATAAGGAAAATGATTGTAGTTATTACAATTCCTATAACAGCGACAGCACATGCAAAATGTATATCACCACCAGTTTCACTCATAAATGAATTGTAAATCTCAACAGGGAAAGTCCTGTAGCCTTCACCTATAAAGAGTGGAGTGCCAAAGTCTGCAAAAGCCCTCATGAAGACCATCAAAGCTGATGCGATAATCGTTGGAATACAAAGAGGGACAACTAACTTGAAAAAACGTCTTATTCCAGTGCACCCCATATTCTCGCTAGCTTCAAGAAGAGTACTATCTACATTCTTCAATGCTCCTGATACATACAAGAAGACCAATGGGTAAAGTTGCAAGCACAAAACAAGCATAATGCCACCGAATCCATATATGTTAGGCATTGTAAAACCAAAAATCTTTTTTATGAGATTTGTAATTAATCCATTTCGTCCAAGAAGCAAGATCCATGAGTAAGCGCCAATGAAAGGAGCCGACATGCTTGAAAGGATTATGATAACTTGCAAAGCCTTTGAACCTCGTACTTTGTACATATTGAAAAAATATGCGAGAGGAACACCCAAAATCAACGACAAAACAGTTGCACACATACTGACTTTGAAAGAGTTGAGTATCGTTCCAGCATAATAAGGCTTAGACAAAAACTTTACGAAATATCCAAAAGTAAATTGCTTATCTTCATTTACTACTGAATTTTTAAGCAAAATCGCCAATGGATAGATCATGAAAAGAATGAAAATGGCCAAGATTGCAAACGAAATCAACGTCCAAACATCTCGTTTGGCCTTAACTCGTCCGTCAGATATTCTAGAACGCATTTCAGACCTCCAAATCGTTTTTGACACCCTCAATTATGTTGGTGCTTCCATCTGACGTAAAAACATTGATTTTCTTAGTCTTTATTCCAAGGTTTATCTTCGTGC